>SDBV01004950.1_pt1 | contig 18934 bp, 16 predicted proteins | sample 2277081 | NCBI WGS metagenome assembly SDBV01 (sample SAMN10402039, study PRJNA504765) | marine sediment metagenome | isolation source: marine sediment core GS10_PC15, 223 cmbsf | place: Arctic Ocean: Southern Knipovich Ridge | collected 2010
ATCAACAGCACTCCGGCGACTATGGCCGCCACCGCCACCCACTGGAAGGGGCTGAGTGATTCGCCAAAACAGATCACGCCGCCCAGGGTGGGCACGAGGATGTAGTTGGCCGAGAAGGCCGGGATGATGCGGATAGCCTGATCTCGGCGATAGGCGAACTGCAGCACGATCATGGCGCTCATGGACAGGGCAACCCATATGAGCGTGTAGGGATTGGCAACGAGCCTGGCCAGGTACGACGAGCCCTGGACTATGGCGCTGGCCTGGCCGATAGGGGAGGAAGATACTTTTTGAAATTGGGCCACGAATCCGCCCAAAGCGCCGGCGAAACCGCCGATTATTATGCCGACGGCCCTGCCTTTTGCCATAGAGAGCAGAATGGCGCCTATGTATATGCCTGATATCACGAATAGCATGATGAAGAGTATGCGCAGGTCAACTTGCGTTGGCTGCGGCTCACGGGCAAGCAGTGCAATCGAAGCCGCGGCGGAGAGTATGATCGACACTCCGATCAGCTCCCGCCTGCCGAATTTTTCGCGCATGACCAGCCGCGAAAATATGGTCAACGACACGAGCCCCGATCCGGCCATGGCGCCCACGAGGGCCACATTGCCGAGGCTTACGGCCAACAGGAGGATCAGGGCAGAGCTGCCGGTGCCCAGCGTGCCCAGGGCCCAGATGACGCGCCCCCTGGCCCGCCTTTTGCCGGCGATGCCCAGGCCGATCTTCTGCGTGGCTTGAGATATATTTTGCACCGAGTAGCCTAAAAACGCTATAAGGAGCGGCAGTACCGCGCTCATACGACAGATCTCCTTGTCCTTTACTGTTTGTCTGCCTGAGGACGCAAAATCTTACCAAAATAGTAGTAAAAAATAAAAAAATAAAAAAATGAAATACGCGGAATGGGTGCTATATTGCTGAGCGTGCAGCGCAGGTTACTGAGCTGCAATTTAAATCGGCCGCATTTCTGAACGTTGAAAATACAGACAACTGAATACTGGAGGCACTACTGTGAAGACATACTTTATTGCGGCATTGTCCGTACTTTTAATCGGCCTTGGAAGCCTGGCTTTCGCGCTAACCAGCACGGATTCGCACGATGTCACCATGCAGGTTACAGAGATCGCGCTATTGGGCTTGAACGACACGACAAGCGTTACGCTGACCACCATCCAACCTGGAGGCGCCGGTCTAAACCCCACCGGTTCGAGCGATTCAAGCAAGAAGCTCCACTATACCTCGTTGGTTCCTTCGGGACAGACGCGCAATATCACCGTGCAGTGGGGCGGCACGGACGCCGCGCCTGCGGGAACATCACTCTCGCTGGAAGCCGTAAGCGTCCCGGCCAACTCCGGCACGGCCACAGGGCCTGTGATCATGAGCAACACCGGTCAGAGCCTGGTAAGCAACATCGGCAGCTGTGCAACCGGCATCGGCGTTAACGGGACCGCTTTGACCTACACCTTCAACATCGATACACCTTCGTCCCTGTTAGTCGGCGACAACAAGACCGTAACGATTACGTTTACACTTACCGATGCCAGCTAAATCGAGCTCGAGTGAAGGGAAGGCGCCTCGGGCGTCTTCCCTCTTTTAATTATCAGCGGAGGCTGAAAGTCATGCCGGGTGCCAGGGCAAGGGTGTTTGTGTTTTTTCTCGCTTTTTTTGCAGTGCCGACCGCCCTCTACGCACAAACGCTTACCATCAAAGTCCAGCAAAGATGGCGACTGACTCTCGGGGCCACTGACCTCACCGGCGGCGCGGGCACGGGTTTCCCCTCGGTTTTCGAGAGCGCGCCTGACGAAGTCTCGGTTGGCATCAGCAAAACAGTCGACCCGCCCGCCACGTGGCAGGTGGATATCCGCAGGACAGACTCCAACTGGGACACCGGCGTACGGCTGTACGCCCGCCGCACTGCAGACGGGACCGGCACGGGATCCATAACCGGCGGCACGGTGTATCAGGAAATTTCGGACGTAGATCAATATTTTTTCAGCGGCAGCGGGGATCGCAGCAAAATAGAGATTCAGTACAGGGTAGAGGGCGTATCGTTGGCGTTGGGCCTGGATACATACCTTACCGATATCAGTTATACTGTCACGCAATAGCCCCGAGGAAAGCAGGTACGCTATGAAGAGAGCTCCAGTAATCCTGGCCGTGCTCTTTGCCGTTGTCTTTGCCCGCCCTCCTGCCTCCTACGCACAGATCATCTTGGAGGGCAGCCTGACCCATGACAACGAGGCGAACCTGGGCGGGACGTACAGCGGCAACATCGTCGTCAGGAACCCGGACAAGGCCCCCCATGCCGTCAGGGTATATCAGACCGACTACTTCTTCTATGCTGACGGCCGAGCCGTTTACGGTGAGGTCGGCACCGTCGACCGTTCGAATGCAGCCTGGATCGATTATTTCCCGAAACACTTTACCATTCCGGCCGGGGATACGGTGCTGGTCAACTACACGGTTAGTGTGCCCGGCCGAGCCAGCCTGGCGGGCACGTACTGGAGCATGCTCATGGTCGAGGGCATTCCCGACGATTCTCCTGAAGCGGGGGAAGGCGGCGACACGCCGGACGTGGCCGTCGGGGTGCGCGAGCTGTTCCGGTTTGGCGTCCAGATGGTCACACACATCGGGGAAACCGGCGTCCGCCGGCTGAAGATAATCGGTGCCAAGCTGGTCAAGACCGAGGCCGAGCAGGGGCTCCAGCTCGATGTCACCAACACCGGGGAACGCTGGCTGCGGCCGGCACTGCGCGTGGAGCTCTATAATATCCAGGGCGCTCAGGCCGGCAGTTATGAAGGCGGTATGCTGCGCATCTACCCGGGGACCTCCGTTCGCTATCGCGTCGATCTCAGCGACGTGCCCCCGGGCACGTACAAGGCCCTCGTGGTACTGGACAGTGGGGGGGACGACGTCTACGGCGCCAACTACACCTTACGCTTCAAAGAATGACGCGGGCTGTCCTGCTGTCAGTCTTGCCGGCCTTTCTCTCGGCGGGAATTGTTTCGGCCCAGGCCGGGGATATAGACGTCGTCTACAAGGGCCCGGGGCGGGTCGAAACCAGGCCCCGCGAGAGCGTCGTGCTCGTTTTCCTCGTGGAAAACAGAGCTCAGGAAACGAGAGAGTACAGTTCCTTCCTGACGCTGCCGACCGGCTGGCGCTCGCTGGCCGAGGATGACGTCTTCACGATTCCCGCCGGAGAAGTGGATCTGCGGCTGTCCTCGTTCTTCATACCGGAGAACACGGAAGCGGGCATCTACCCGGTGAGATACACCGTAAGCAAAAAAGACGATGAAACGATCAGAGCCTCCCACGACGCCTTCGTCACGGTGTTGCCCTATATCCGGTTCGACATAGAGGTCCAGGAAGCCCCCAGGTACGTGTTGGCCGGCAGTGAGATTGCTACGGAATTTTTGATTCGCAACAGGTCCAACCAGTCGGCCCTGCTGCGCGTCACGGTCGCGAGCTCGGAGAAGTACGCGCTGACGAGCCTCGACGGCGAGTTCGAGGTGCTGGAGTTCAGCTATCAGCAGTCGCGGGTCCTCAGGTACGTCGTTCAGACCGACCCCTTTCTGAACAGGCCTCTTAAACATCGCCTGCGCCTTATCGGCCAAATCGTTTCCGAGCAGGCCGAGAGCCGCGACCCCATGCGGGTGGAGAGCGTGGTCGACGTCATACCCCGGATGAGCCAGGGTGGCGATCGCTTTAATCGCATCCCCCTCGAAGTCACCGCAGCCCAATCCAACTCCGTAGACGAGGAATCGTGGGACGCAACAGCCCAGGCCAAGATCGACGGCGCCGGCTTTCTCGACGAGGCGCGAGAGCATTACGTGGAGCTGTTTATCGACAAGCACCTGGGACTGCCGCCGGAAACGTTTAGCTATCCCGGCGACACGTATCGAGCCCGATACCGGTATGATTTCCTGGACCTCGTTGCGGGCGATGCCGGGTATTCCCTTTCCCCGCTGGTCGAGAAGTACCGCTATGGGCGGGGTGGCGGCGCCGGTGTCGATTTCGGTTTCCTCGGCTTCGGCGCTTATTATCACCAGTCGCACTGGCTGGACCCGGTTCGTCACCATGTTGGCGGCTACACCAGCCTTTTCGTGCCGGACCCGGCCAATCCCGAGAAACCGACGTTTAGGGCGAGTGTCAACGTGTTCAGCCTGATAGGGCAGAGCATAATCCTGAGCCTCTATCAACGAGTCCGGCCGGTGCCCGAGCTGGCTCTGGACTGGGAGTTGGCCGTCGAGCTCGACGGCACCGAGGCCAACGACCTTGCCGCACTGGCCGGTATCCATGGCGATCACGGGTGGATTTCGTACTCTGTTGACGCGATTTTCGCCGAACCGGAATATCGCGGCTACTACGGTGACCTCTTTTTCCTCTCAGGAGGCGTGAACCTGAGCTTTCTGCAGAACCGCCTGCGCTTCGACGGGCTGTTGCAGCGGGAGGTTCACAACTTGCTCCTGAATGCCGCTCTGCCAAGTGCGCCGCTGAGCTGGACGGGTCAGCTCGGGACAGGCGTTACTATCCCGGACATAGAAACCGATCTCGGTCTGCAGTGGCGGATTCGAAGCGGCACCGACATTCTTCATCGCGACGAAACAGACAGTCTGGTCAACACGTGGAAGCTGAGCGGTCGCCAGCCCCTGGGCCTTTTTGCACTGCAGATAATGGCCTTCGTCGAGGTGATCGGTGACTTGACTAATGAAACCACCACCTTGGGGCAGGAATACACCGCCGCCCTGAGATTTGCACCCGCACCCTTTTCGAGCTTTCAGCTGCTTCTGCTCTACAAAGGCCTGATCGATCCCGAAATAAATGTGTCCCACAGGTTAGGGTGGGAGTTCGTCATGAATCTGCGGATCGGCATATTCAACCTGACTTTTCTCTTTCAGAACGACTACCAATTCCAGAACGAGCTCTTCGCAGAAACCGGGTTGAAGGCCACGCTGGACCTGGCTTTTCTGTTCGACGAGATGAACCGGCTCTCCGCCAAGGCGGCCTACGACTTGTCCGGCCTGCCGGAACTGCCCGAGCACGAAATAAAATTCTCGATCGAGTACACCCACACGTTCGGCATTCCGGTAGGCCGCAGGAGCGGGTTGGGCGCGGTGAGGGGGGTCGTGCGCGACGTAGAGACGGGCGAGGCGATGCCCAATATAGTTGTGCGCCTGGGCCGGTATGCGATGGCTACGGATGCCGGCGGCGGGTTCATGTTCCCGACTCTCGTGCCGGGGACCTATTATATCGATACGGACACGAGCCTGATCGAGACCGATCTGGCGCCCCTGGGAAGGACACCCGTAGAAGTGAGAGTCGAAGAACAGCAAGACACGGAGCTGGAAATACACTATGGATTGCCGGCGGACCTGGACGGCACCATTACGATCTATGAGTTTAACGATGCGGGTCAGCAGTTCGAGAGCAGCGGTCAGGAACAAGATACCGGCGAGGCGGCACCGGAAGGCCTCGAGCTCACGGAGGGTGACGAGCGGGAGGCCTTCTCCGCTAAGGGTGGCCTGGCTGGGATCCTGATCGAAATCACCGACGGGCGGGCAACGCATCGACGAGTCACGAACGAAAAAGGGTACTTTATATTCGAAGACCTGCCGCCGGGAAACTGGACGCTGAAGGTGAGCAGTGCGCTGGTGCCGGAGTATCACTACGTGGAAACCGACCTGTTCGAGCTGGAACTGTCCTCCGGGGCAACCGAAACCCTCGCCGTCAGGGTCTTGCCGGAAAAGAGAACCATGCAGATCATCAACGAGGGCGAGATCCTGCTGGAGAGCGATTGATCCCCATTCCGCGTGGCGGCAGGTAAAAGTCTGCTTACATTAGCTCCACGTTGCGGTCGAACTGAGGCGGAGGCATGGGCACCATGTAGGGCGATTGCGGCCTGACCTTCTGCGCCCAGCGCGAAATGTAATCGAAACCCGCACGGTTTTCGGCGGCTTCGTCTCTGACCCAACCCGGGTCCCAGTTCTCCGTCAAGAGGTGCATGAGCTCTTCTCTGATGGCGGCGTGGGCTGCGGATTGCCCGAGGTCGTGCAGCTCGTCCGGGTCTTCTCTAAGATCGAACAGCTCTCTTGGCCCGATAAACGGACAGTGAGGCAGCAGATAGCCTACAACGGCGGCAAAGGGCCGGCCGTCTCCCTCGCCCTTCCGGCGCAGCAGGTGGGAGCAGGCCGCTTCGGTGACGCACTCGTCCAACCACTGTACGATCCCACACCTCGCCCGGCAATCTCTACCGCTTCCCGGCACTGGCCGGTGGTGTGGCGCGGGTAGACGGTGAAGCTAGGGCCGCCTTTGTACAGCTCTCCTGGTTCGCCGGTGCTGAACTCGCCGATGGGCCTTTCCCGGAAGCCGTGATGCTGGTCGGGTCCCTGGAAGTGCATGCGGCCGATCAGGGCGGTGTCGTATCCGGCCAGGCCGAGGGTGTGGGCCCAGGTGGGTATTCCGGACGGCAGCAACTGGTGGTTGTCCCACACGCGGTTGCGGTAAGCATGCCTCGCCGTCAGGAAGCTCATGCGGCTGGGGACGCACACCGGGGACGGGCAGTAGCACGAATCGAACCGCATGCCTTCCTGCGCCAGGCGGTCGAGATTCGGCGTCCTGACCAGATCGTTTCCGTAGCAGCCCAGAGCGTGCTTCGAGTGCTGGTCTGTCATTAAGACAAGAATATTCGGACGATCATGCAGCATGAAGCTGTCTCCCGGAAGCATGAAAACACATCAGCGGCGGAAGCGCAAATGCTCAGGCGATCGGGTTCTGCCACCGCAGCCCGGGGAAGCGAGCGAAATCCCCATCCGTCGAACAGAGCAGAAGCCCGTGCTCCATGGCCAAAGCGGCAAGATGGGCATCGGGTACCAGATTGGCGCGGAGACTTGAGCCTGAGAAAAAACCGGCCAATATTTCACGGCGGCCCTCGGTAGGAAGAGGGATCCAACTGGCCCTGGTGTCGAGCCATTCCTCTACCTGCTGCCAGGCCAGGCCGATTGGCTCTGCACGTTCAAAAACCCGGGGATTGGTAACCAGGCACAAATGCGAGCAAGCTCGGCCAGGGCAGTTCAAGTGGCTCGACTCCGCTCAGTTTGGGATCGAGCCAGGCGCGGGCCGCGTCGTGCTGCTCGAATGAAGAAACATGCGCGTATACGAGAAGATTGGCGTCTATGATCCTCACCGCAGGTCTTGCCCTTCGGCGACAGCCAGCGTTTCGGCCACATCATCGATGCTGCCGATCAAGCATCTGCCCAATGACACCGATTTGGTCCGGTAGCGCTTGTTTGGCTCATCAGATGTAGTCATTTGTGGAAGACCGCGGCGCAGCGCCTCGTTGATGATCTGCTTGAGTCCTGCGCTGCGAATACGCTTCAGCCGTTCGATTTGAACCGCAACATCATCATCGAGCGTAAGCGTCGTTCTCATGCATCAAATCACAATATTATTGATGTTTTGATGTCAATAGTTGCGCCTTTTCCGGCCGAATCGCACCGGCCGTGCTTTTGAGCTTGCGGAGCGTGACAGCCACCATGAACAGGGCGGCGCTCCAATTAACGGCGGCCAACCCCCACCAAATGCCATTAACACCCATGGCGAACACCTGAGTAAACAGCGGGAATATGAGCAGCGGCGCCGGTATCTGGCGGTAGATGCTGACCCATAGAATCATCGCCGGCTTTTTCAACCCCTGAAGAAGCGAATTGGACTGGTGCAGGACGACGTAGCTGTAGAACGTCAATGCTTCTATGTACAGGTAGCTCATTCCGATCGAGATAATTTCGGGGTTGTCGGTGAAGCGGGCGATGATCCACCCGGCGAATATCAGAACGGGCGTCAGAACGGCGAACATGATGACCGCGCCGAACAGGAGTGACGTCTTGTAGGCTTGCCGGACCCTGTCCATCTTGCCGGCGCCGTTGTTCTGCCCCACGAGAGTTCCCAGCGCCACGTTCAGGCCTATGGTGGGAATCAGGGCGATTTGCTCGATCCTGATGGCAGCTCCGTAGGCCGCTACCGCGTTCGTGCCGAAACGCGAGGCGAAGTAGGTTATAACGAATGTACCCATGGCCATGACCATCATACTGAAGGCCGATGGAAACGACTGCTCGAGAATCTCTCTGTAGTAGTCTCTGCGTGGTATGAAATCGCGCCATGTCATTCCGATCAGACAGCCAGTCTGGCGGACTTTCCGCACGAGGTAGCCGAAACCGACAATCTGTATCAGCACGGTCGCAAGGGCGATCCCGGTTTCGCGCAGAGCCGGCAGGATTACGACCTCGCCGACCCGCAATCCATACATGAACAGCGGATCCAGCCCGATGTTCAGCAAGAAAACCAGAATTAGGAAATTGCGGTACGTTTTCGTGTCCCCCGGGAAGTCAGTCCGGAGTTGAGAATACCGTTCAATATAAAGAAACCGCTGCCGGCGACGAGGGGGCGGGCGTAACGCAGAGCCGCGGCCAGTCCCTCAGTGGAGATCTGTCCACCGAAGTACGTGTCTACGAGATTGTACATGGTGTTGAAGAAGTAGCCGACACTGGCCGGCACGGCCATTCGAATGAGCAGCCTGGGAATCGGGTCGGTCGTGATGTTTATCGGTTTTGGCTGCCCTTTCGCCACTGCCGTCACGGCCGCTGCGACCGCGTTTGTTCTGATTCTCTTGGGTTGCCTGAAGCCAGTGGCGGCGGAGACGGTGAACCCGGAGGCGAGCAGCTCTTCTGTCAGCGTAAACGGCGCGGCGGGTTTGCAGGCGATCCTGGAGCGAGGCACCCTTCGGGTTGGAACCCCCGGGGATTTCCAGCCCTTTTCCTTCAAGGACCCGGGTACGAATCAATACGTCGGGCATGATGTCGAGTTGGTGACCAGGCTGGCCTTGGACATGGGGGTGGAAGTCGAGTTTGTCGCCACAGACTGGAAAAATCTGGTAAGCGGTGTAGCGGCGGGAAAGTACGACATCACCACCGGAGCTTCCTACAACATGGGCCGGGCCAGAACGGCCGGTTACACGCAGCCGGTCATTCAGGTCGGCACGGTGCCACTCACCCTCAAAAAGTATGCTCAGCAGTATAGAAGCTGGGCAGACATCGACAAGGCGGGCACAACGGTGGCTGTAACTCTGGGCACCGTGTTCGAGGATCAGGCAAAGAGCCTGTTCAAGAATGCGAAGATCAAAGCCGTCGAGTCGCCGGCCAGGGACTGCCAGGAAGTCCTGGCGGACCGGGCGCCCGTGTCTATTACCAGCACCTTCGAGGCTTCGAAACTGGTAGAGAACTACGAAAAGCTGATGATTGTTCCGGTGGCTGCGCCCCGATTTCAGAACGCCATCGGCCTGCTTGTAGCGCAGAACGATCAGGTTTTAATCAACTATATCGATGTCTGGATCACGATGCAGCGTTACAACGGCTTTCTGGATTCGCTCAAGGCCAAGTGGCTTCCGTCCCTTACGTTTTAGAGGAAAGCGCCTCCGGAACCAGGATACAACCCGCGGACTTCCGTGACCGGGCGCCGGTATCCACGGAGGGCCCGAGGGTTGTTAGCCCGCCACTTAACCTACCTGCAGAAGGATAATCGCATCGCCCTTAAAAAAAAAGGGGATAGCATGATTCAAAAGAAAAATGTACTGAAGCCGTTCCATCTGCTACAGGCCGCGATCGCCGTTGCCCTCATATCCGCCGTAACACTTCTGATATCGAGCTGTTCGCCCCAGGCGAGCGGCTACTCGTGGGGTTGGTTTGCCGTGTCGCCGGCCACGGTGTTGGGCAGACGCAACCTGTCCTTCTTGCTGCTCGGCCTGGCACCGACATTGTCCATCTCGGCCCTGTCTCTGCTGTTTTCTGTAATACTGGGTCTGCTGATCGCGCTGTTGGGCCTCTCGGAGAGCCGCCTTCTCAGGAGTATCAACCGCGTCTGGGTGGAAGTGTTTTGCTCAGTACCGGTTTTAGTGATGCTCCTGTGGGCCTACTACGGCCTGCCCATATCCATAGGTGTCGACTTGGACATCTTTACGGCAGGCGTCGTGGCCCTGGCCCTCTGCGACAGCGCCTTCGAGGCTGAAATCTTCCGCGCCGGCATTCAATCTATCCCCCGAAGCCAGACGGAAGCGGCGAATCTCATGGGCTGCAGCTACGGGCAAACCATGCGATACGTGATTTTGCCTCAGGCTGTGAGGCACATCCTGCCCCCTTTGGGCAATCAGTTCGCCTATATGCTGAAGATATCCTCCCTCGTCTCGGTCATCGGGCTGGGCGAGCTCACGCGCAAGGCGAGCGAGTTGACGGTCGTCGAATACCGCCCCCTGGAGATCTACTCGGTTCTGATCCTGGAATACCTGGTGCTGGTCATCGTTGTCTCGCATCTGGTGCGCCGTATGGAAAAGAAACTCGCCATGGATCAGATCGACTGAGTGGCATAAAGCCCTGCTTCATGCGAGCTTGTGCACGCCACGAGAGTGCACGGAATTGCTTGATAAATCCCGACATTGGGCTTAATTTTGTAAAGAAGATAAAAAGCCAGAACTTATCTGTTAGCTTGCAGCCAGAGTAGAGCACACATCGAGGGGGCGACGAGTCCGGAAAATCAGCTAGATAGCGCATCCGTTCATCCGGCAAAAAGCTAATAGGGCTTGCGCGGTGGCCGCATGGGTCTTCTGCATTGGGCGACGGGCTTCTTGCAGAAATAAGGGCCATGAACTTCGGTCTATCCCAGGCATTGGAGGAGGCGGATCATGTTTGCACGGATCAGGCGGATTGTCGTTCTTTCTTTGAGTCTCGTTATTCTGTTGTTCACCGGGTGCGATGATGCAATGCGCCCGAGGCTGTCGCGGGAGCAAGCCGGGACCAGATTGTCGGATGTGCTGCAAAAAGTCGAGTGGCGGGAAGCGACGGTTAAGCGGGTCAAGCTGCTGCAGTTCGACGAGAGGCGCAGCCTTCTCGACACGCTGCCCGACATAGACAACTTCGCGATGGCTGTGGACCCTATTGTCTCCTCCCGGGATGTCGTGGTCGAGATATTTTCAGCAACCGAGAAATCAGGAACCGGCCCGGATGGGTGGCTCGTTGAGGTCGCTGAGAAATTCAACAAATCCGGCATCAGCATCCGCAGTGGCAGAGCGGTTAAAATCAGGGTGCGCAAAATCGCCTCCGGCACCGGCTACCAGTACATTGCCGCGAGAAACCATACGCCTCATGCCATTACGCCCTCCAATCATCTCTGGGTCGAGATGATCGAAGCGGCCGGTATCCCTGTCAGGGCCATCGACGAAAAACTGGTCGGGAATATCGCCGGGATCTTCATGAAGGAGGACGTATACACCACCCTCGAAAGCATGTACGGGAGAGTGGGTGTAAAAGCCGTTATCGACGCTACCGTGAATGGGGAGATAGCGATGGGTTACACGAATCCATTCGCCTCCAGCACCGGGCTCAACTTTCTCGTCACCGTGCTGGCGGACTTTGCCGGCGGAGATGAATCCAGGATGCTCACACCGGAAGTCGTCAGCGCATTCAGGAGCTTTCAAAACGGTGTGCCCTTTGTGGCTTTTACGACTCTGCAGATGAGAGATTCCGTCCGGAGCGGGGGTGCTCTTGACGCCTTCGTCATGGAGTGGCAGACTTTTGCCAAGGTCCCGGAGCTCAAATCGGTCTATCGGTTCGTGCCTTTCGGACTGCCGCATGACAATCCGCTCTACGGCGTGTGAGACTTGAGCACAGAAGAGGTGCAGGCCCTCGAGGCTTTTGCCCGGTTCGCCCGCGGGCCCACGTATCAGAAACTGGCCGCCAGGTATGAGTTCAACCCGGATCAGTTTGCAGGCTATCGGGGCTCATACGAGCTTCCGTCAGGCGAGACGCTGATCCAGGCGCAGAAGCTGTGGAAGGAAGAGAAGGATTCGGGCATACCCATTGCAGCCATTTTCCTGGCCGACGTCAGCGGGTCGATGTCCGGCGGGCAGACGGCCATGTATGACGGCATAGCGGTGAGTCTGAAACTGCTGATCGAAAAAAAGCAGGCGGACCCGAACCTAAGGCTCATGCTGTTTGTGCTCTCCGATGGCCTGACCAACAACAGACACAGATACTCTCACCTGCGGGACATAATCAGCGGGTAGGGCATACCGATATACACCATTGGGTACGAGGCCAAGATGGATGAGCTGAAGAAAATATCGTCGATCGTGGAGGCCGCGAGCGTCAATGCCGGCTCGGAAGACGTGCCCTACAGGATCGGCTCGATGTTGAACGCCGAGTTGTAAGGGGCGAGCAGGCGATACATGGATGATACGATTTTGCGAATCGCCCAGATCAAAGCGGTACCCGTCAAGGGAGATTTGAGCGCCAATTTCGATACGTTGATGGCCACCCTCGACGCCCTGGCGTTCGAGGAGTTGGATGTCGTGGTTACCCCAGAGTGCTTTCTCGACGGATACGTTTCCACTGAAAAGCACGTAACCCGAGACAGCATGCTCGAGTACGGGGTTGACCCGGCCGCCTCACCCTACGTTAAGGAAGCAGCCGCCTGGGCTGCGGCCAATGAAACGTGGCTCGTTTTTGGGTGCGTGCGCCTGGAGGCCGGATCAGCCTACAACACCGCGTTGATCATCGACAGAGGCGGCCGACTGATTGGCCATTACGACAAAACCCACTGCCAGACGCACGACCGAAAATTCACCCCCGGCGACTCGCTCCCCGTTTACCGGGCCGACTTCGGGCTGTTCGGCGTAATGATCTGCGCTGACCGCCGATGGCCGGAGACCGTCCGCACGCTGGCCCTCAAGGGGGCGCGCGTCATCTTCAACCCGACCTACGGGATGTGCGACGAACTGAATCTGCGCATGATGCGCACCCGCTCCTACGAGAGCGAGGTGTACATCGTGTTCACTCACCCCAGGCAGGCTCTTATAACCGGGCCAGGCGGCGAGATCGTGTGCAATGATGAATCCGCTCACGCCAGGTACACCGTTACCACTGTCGATCTGGGTGAGGTGGACAGGAAGCGCGCCGGCCCTTCGGCGCACCTGAAAGATAGAAGGCTGGATCTGTATGAGTTGGGTTGATCGACAGACCCTTGCGCCGCGGCGATTCAGAGATACCGCAGCCCGCGCTGATTGCGCAAGTTTCTGTCCGGCGCCGGTTCGTAGCTCCTGGCGGGAAGACCGACAATGTCTTGCCCCCGCACCCACCTCGTGTCGTCGCCATAGAAGTTCTGCTGCAACAGGGCCTTTAGCTCCTCGAGCGTGTTTGCGGAACCCGCCTCTGAGGCCAGGTCGCTGCATTCCCGCGGGTCCGCTTCGATGTCGAAGAGCTGATACCTGTTGCCCACGGGATAATAGATCAGCTTGTGCCGGCCGCGGCGGATCATGCGCATGGCCTGTTCACCCTCACCGTGCTCGCCCACCATGTGCCCGTGATCGGACGTAAAAGCGATAATGGTGTTGTCGAGCAGCCCGCACTCGCGCAGGTATCCAATGACCACCCGGATCTGGTGGTCGATCTGCGTGACCGTGGCGTAAAAGCCGCGTCGTGACAGATCACGTTCGTGCTTTCCGGCCCGTGCCATCGACAGGATATCGGGGTTGCTCAACTTTTGAATGTGGTACGGCAGGTTTTCGAACTTCTCGGACCAGTTGCCTTTTGCCGGCTCCTCCAGGTCGGCGTCCCGGTAGAGATCCATATAGGCCGCCAACGGGGTCACGGGCGGGTGGGGCGCCGAAAAAGAGAGGTACCAGAAATCGGGCCTGCGGGGATCCCTGCGCCGGATGACCCGGCACATGCTTTCCGCGGCCCAGTTGACAGGATGGCAGTGTTCGGGGAGGTGCCAGGAGCGCGTCACGAACTCGTTCTGGGTCATTCCCGAAGCGTACTCACGGCCCGGAAAGCCCTGGTCGGCGAGGAACAGCTCGTAGTCGTCCGCGGCGCCGTCGGGAACATCGCCAAACTGGTGCCGGCCCTGCTCCTCCAGAAGCACGTCGTCGAAGCCGATTCGATTCCTCTGCTGGCCACACGTGCAGCTTGCCCACAGCGTAGGCCTGGTACCCGGCGTCTCTGAAGCACTGGGCGAGGGTGGGGCAGTCAGGAAACTGCGCGTCTTCCTGGTAGTACCTGAGCCCGTTGGCGCGCGGGCTCATGCCCGTCATGAGGGAGCGCCGCGCAGGAATGTACGACGGGCATGCGGAATAGGCGTTGGTGAAGGTTGTGCCACAGCGCGCCAGGTGATCCAGAGTCGGCGTCATGACCACGGGGTGTCCCGCGTTGCCCATGATGAGGCCGCTCAGATGATCGGTGCAGATAAGCAGCACGTTCGGGCGATCGGGTTTCGCGTACGACATGGCTCCTCCAGCTCGACAGTAACTGTGCCTACTATATCAGCCGGCGGCATTCCTGTTTAGAGCGGACTTCAGGTTTTGCCGGTTGATTTGCGGCATCGCCACGCGGTGTTGCGCCGTCTCGTTGTGTCGGGCCTCGCTCCCGCAGATATCGGCATGCGATGCGTTATCCGCGACGGCGGCTCCGAGTCGGTGCCGGCTGTCCTTGCTCTTGCGCGCTCAGTCTCCGCCGCACAGAGCCGTTGCAGCTTGACTTCTGAGATTGATCCGACTACCATCCACCCATTCGAATATGACAGAAGAAGAGCTTCAACTGCGACTCGACGATGCCTTTGAATTACTGAACTCCAGCAAGCTTGAACAATCACATGCGGCATTCGAGAAACTTCTCGATGAAAATCCTCGAAACCCTAATGTCTTTTTTGGTATAGGGACTTATTACGCTCTTACCGAGCAACACTATCAGTCCAGGCGGTTTTTGGAAAAAGCTGTAGAAATCGATCCTGAAAATGCTGACTATTATTTCAACCTTGCCGGGGTATGTTTGAAGACATTTAAATTAAAGGCAGCTCGCGACTTGTTCGCAAAATGCATAGAGCTCGACCCGAGCGGTGAACACGTCCTTCAAGCCAAGAAAACCATCGGTGCGATTCAGCACGGCATCAGCATCGAAAGGAGGCACAAGCAACATCTTACCACTGAACAGATTCTCGAGTGGGGTGATCTATTTCACGACGGTTGTGATCTTCTCGAGCAAGGCGATTATGAGGAAGCAATAGTGTGCTTCAAAAAGGCCGTCATTGTTGACGAGCAATCTCCAAAAGCCTATGGCAACATAGGCATGGCCTACTGCCAGGTCGGCGAAATCGAAAAAGGCAGGCAGTATCTGAGAAGATCACTCGACCTGGATCCGGATTATGATGCAGCAAGGATAAACCTGTATTCACTCGAAAAGCATTACCCGGATTCCATGACAAGAACACTGGAAAGAGAGTTTTTTCGAAAGATAGAGAAGACAATCTCCGGCTTTCAATACTCGGTGGAACCTTTCTTAAGAGCATCAAGGAAGATAAATGTCTATGGCAATTTCTTTGAGTTGGAGGATTTCTATTACCATGACTGGGAAAAGCAGGATCTCGAAAAAGCTACGGGATTGTGCCAGCACTTGAGTTGTATTACCAAAGCATATCTTTCCGACATGACTGTCGGCACAGCACGATTCAAGGATCATTATGATACGTACTATGCCTCTGGAGTGCATGAATCAAGATTCTTCAATCTGAAATATGCCAATCACATTTGCCTCGTTGTATTCCAAAAGCATGATGAGAGAGCCGAAAAAGGTTGGGTAATCGACCCCTCGTTAAGGTGTGTTAAGAGATGTTTCAAGAAATTGAATTGCGAAAGAGATATTGTCAGGTCTCGTGAAGTATTCACCACGAATTCCACTCATCGGTATCTCATTGAGGCAAAGATTGGCAGTTCCATTCGGGAAGAACTGCAGGTTAAAGAAAATGCTTTCATTCACTATGGCTCCTCTTTCGGTTCATATCTGCCGCTATTCATCTACGGAGGCAAATCGCTTGTTCTGGCAAGTCTTAGAAAGGCAGAAGGCGAAGTATCAGTTGAGTATTATGAACACAAGGAGAATTGTGACCTTAACAATCTTACTCATGTGGATAAGCGTTCTCGGAGATACAGACAACTTCACAATCACAGTGAGGTCTTCTCTCTGATTGATTCGCTCCTCACAAAAGTCGAGATAGTGGATGAATCTCAGGTGGGCAGTCACAAAAGACTGGTCTCAGAAGAGCTCGAGCAAGATTACATGATGATTCTTTATTACATTGAGTTGGCTGTTATTGACACACTCCGCGAGAGTCCTCGCATGACAGATCAAATGGTCTCCAATACGCTCAATGACTTAATCAGCCGCAAGGAAAACAAATCTTATAAAGCAAGCTATTCGCTAAAAGACGATCAGAACGTACACACAAAATTGAAAAATAGAATGAAATCATATACGTCAAAATCGCAATGTCCGCCAAGGATATGGATTAATGCCTTAAACCAAGTTTTAGGCTCTGTGAGGGGTTTCATAAAACGAGACGCCTCGGATCATGCTTATCTGGACTTTATCACTGGATATTTTACCCCGACACCAACGGGCTGACGTGAAGTTGGTACTGCTACCTCGAGGAAACTCTCACATTTCTTTTTCCCACCAGGTGCTGTGGCCAAGAGAGCCCCTTGTGACCCGCTACCGTATCCGGGAAAGTGGCGCTTGTGATCGGCAACGCAGATTATGAGCGTATGAAGCGCTAAGATATTCCGTGTATCTCGCGCTGTGGGACCTCTTCCCTCAAGCCTGTATAATTCCTTAGTAAAGGAGGCATGCCATGAGCCATGAAAAAATCAGTTTCCTGCATGCTTTTCCTCCTGCTGACAGTCACGTCCTGGTCTGAAGAGTATATCGATGTAGTCTATCTCAAAAACGGCTCCATTATAAAAGGAATCATCATCGAACAGATTCCGGGTCAGTCCATCAAAGTGAAAACCGCAAATGGCGACATTTTCAGCATCAAAGTCGAAGACATTGAAAAACTTGCCAAAGAAGAAAAAACGCCGACGCTCATATTGGAAAAGCATTACGGCAGCATGCGAGTCATCGCAAAAGCGTCGGGAGATTTATTCTTGGATGGCGTGCTAAAGGGTAAACCTCCCGCCAACAGTACCGGCAGGATTGACGACGTAGAAGCCGGTCAGCATGAGGTGGCAATAAAGTATGATGAGGGAGCCGAAGAAACCTTAACGGCGCATGTCATGAAGGACAAAAGCACAACGGTCTATTTCGATTATACAGCGCCGCCAAAACTAGACATGGTCCTGGTAGAGGCGGGGACGTGGAAAGCGACCTGCTATTTACGTGGGCCGGCATGATGCCATAGAGTATTGTAATTGGCTGAGCGAACAATATGGATTCACGCCGTGTTACTCGGAAAATGGCGAAGACATCCAGTGCAATTTTACAGCGAACGGCTACAGACTCCCTACAGAGGCTGAGTGGGAGTACGCGGCCCGTGGCGGGAATAAAACAAAGGGATATAAATTTAGCGGCAGCAACGATGTCAACGAGGTTGCTTGGCATACTGACAACTCAGATAGCATGATTCGTGAAGTTGGAAAAAAAAGCCAAACGAACTTGGGCTGTACGATATGAGCGGTAATGTAAGCGAGCAATGCTGGGATTGGTATGATCAAGTCTATTATGAATCATCACCATCTACTAATCCCCAAAGTTCATCAAAGCGAGGCATGATGAGTGGAAGGGTGCATCGAGGTGGGAGCGCATTTCATTCATCATCCCACCTTCGCACAACACAACGTTTCACAACAGCTATCTACTGGCCCGGAGAGGATATTGGTTTCCGCGTCGTGCGGGCTGCCGAGTGAGCATTCGGTATTTCTGTTCAGTCCCGTTTATTGCGCATCGATCTGAGTTCAACCGGTTGGGTTATGATGCCCGCCGAGGAGCCTGTTTAGGGACGGGACATCGCACTAGTTGCGAGGCCGCTTTGGCAGTCCTCCCATTGCCCTGTCCTGGCAGGCTCCTCGTTTCCTTCTCGAATCGAAAGATCGCCCTAATGCATCTCATCTTCGGGCTTTTCCGACTCATCACCTAAATTTGACAACCGAATGTTCATGGATTAGGCTTTTGGTATCAAGCAGATTTGTCATTTCAAGATGGAAAATACAAATTATATCCTTACAACCCAAAGGCGCCTCCATGACTGACAAAGCAAAAACGAAGGAACAACTCGTCAGTGATTTGAAGCAGATGCGGCAAAGACTCGCGAAATTGGAAACAGTAAACAGCGAAAGCAGGCAGACTGCGAAGGCGCTAAAAAAAAAGTGAAGAATTCTTGAGAAAATTCCTGAACTCTGCAACCGAAGGTTTTACTCTTTGGGATTCTGAATTCAACCTGCTCGAGATCAATGAAACCAATTTTAAAATGTTCCCACCAGGTACAAGAAAAGAGGATGTCATTGGAAAAAACGCACTGGAACTCGTTCCAAAAATCAAGGATAGTGGAAGGTACGAGAAATATGTGAATGTCATTGAGACAGGAGAGGCTTTCTCTGCGGAAGATGTGATAATCCATCCAAAATTCGGTAGCCGACATCTATCTGTCAAGGCTTTCAAGGTTGGGCATGGCATGGGGCTTATCACAGCGGACATCACCGAGCGTAAACGAGCCGAGGCGGGGCTGCAAAAGACAAATGAAATGCTCAATACCTTGATTCAACACTCACCGGTCGCAATTATTAACTGCGATGGAAATGCATGCGTCACTATGTGGAATCCGGCTGCTGAACGAATGTTCGGCTGGAACGAGAAAGAAGTTCTTGGCAAACGGTATGCGGATTTCCTGCATCCAGATTGGAAACTCCATTTCGAGAGGGGCTTTCCGGAGTTTAAGCGGCGTGGTTATGTGCATGACGATCAACACAGAATAAGGCACAAAGACGGACACTATCTGGATATTTCATTCGAAGGCTGCATCGGTTACTGGCCTGACGGCAGTTTCCGCCAAACTTATTGTGTATTTCATG
>SDBV01004951.1_pt1 | contig 18931 bp, 13 predicted proteins | sample 2277081 | NCBI WGS metagenome assembly SDBV01 (sample SAMN10402039, study PRJNA504765) | marine sediment metagenome | isolation source: marine sediment core GS10_PC15, 223 cmbsf | place: Arctic Ocean: Southern Knipovich Ridge | collected 2010
GGGTTCATGGTGCAAGGCTTTCCGCTTGTAAAAACGGACGCCGGAAAAAAGGCCTTCATTTATAAAATGAGTTTAGGCAAAAACGTCAACCGGTATACGTGATATATTAATATAATTATAAGTTATATTGTTATGGAAAATGTTGGGTTTTTAATAAAATGGAGATAATATAATGGCGGCAAGCCAGATAAAGATAATCACGTTATTTGTTATTATTATCTGCTTATTCGTTTCGGTTTTCTATTCAGATGCCTTCACACCACCTAAATACACCTTGCTGGACGAAAACACACCGAATTATGCCGAATATTATTCGGCTGTCATAAAGTGGAAAGAAGCTATTGCCAAAAAGGATTTTGAAACACTTATGACTTTCGTCCTGCCTGAATCGACACCGGCTGTAACAGAAGAGCTTAATGACAAATCTTCACTTACTTATTACTGGTTATTCAGCCGGAAAGATTCGGCTTTTGAAGTTATTAATAACAGCAAGGAACTTGGGATTTTAATATTGGGAAGAGAATATGGACATGGCATCAACTTCCGCACATGTTTTTATGACAAAACAATCTTCAAATTTAAAACCCGCGAAGAAGCTGAAAATCTGCCCAACCGTTATTATGCTCCCGGGAAATATTGTCATTTCTTTTTTAAAGCTGATGGCCGGTGGTATACGAATTGGAATTTTCAGGATTGAGAAAGATTTAAGTCTTTTAGAATGGATTGATGAGGCGAATATGGAGATAATATAATGGCGGCAAGACAGATAAAGATAATCACGTTATTTGTTATTATTATCTGCTTATTTTTTTCGGTTTTTTATTCAGATGCCTTTACTCCGCCCAAATACACCTTGCTGGACGAAAACACACCGAATTATGCCGAATATTATTCGACTGTCATAAAATGGAAAGAAGCTATAGTAAATAAGGATTTCAAAACACTTCTAACTTTTGCTATGGATCATTACATACCGGGTGTTACAAAAGGCCTTAATAACGAATCATCACTTATTTTTCAGGTGCTATTCAGTCTAAAAGATTCGGCTTTTAATATTATCAATAACAGTGAAGAACTAGGGGTGTTAATACTGGATCTAGAATTTGCACGTGGCGGTAACTTTTATGCATGTTTTTATGATAAAACAATCTTCAAATTTAAAACCCGCGAAGAAGCTGAAAATCTGCCCAACCTATTCGAAGTTCCGGGGCGGTATTGCCATTTCTTTTTTAAATTTGATGACCAGTGGTATATGAATTGGGAATTTGGCCAAGGGGTATTGGGTGAATAGATTTACAAATCACTTTAAACATTAGTTTTTTGGAATATCCAGATATGTGAAATGAGTATGAAGGAAGTGGAATTCACTCCTTCGCTTACGACGTTGACGGCAACCTTGTGCAGGCGACGATCACCCAACTACAAAAGGGGTGGAGAACAATCTGCGCATCGCGCGCGCCGAAAAGAAGTTGCGCATGCGCCCTCGCCTGCGCCCGTTAACAGCCGGGGGCGGCTGTGGTACCGTCAGAATGGTAGCCACCAAAATCCCCTCCTTTTCAAGGAGGGGACAAAGGGGTGGTTCTCATTAATTTAATTTCAAATTATTAAATATTGAAAACCCTTCCGCCCCTTTGGGGCACCTTCCCTTGCAAAAGGGAAGGATTTTCAAAAGCCCCCGGCGCATGGCGACAAAAAAATTATTCGTTGTCGGGTTGGATTGGCGCTACCGTTCTCTTGAACGTCTTGTTCAGCGCAACGAATACTATTATCGCCGCGCCCCACTGGAACAAGCTGGTGCCCAGCCCCGAAACGGCGAAGGGGTTCCACCACTCCGGCTTTTGCACGGCGTTATATAACCACCATCCCATCAGCAGTATGAACTCCAGCGGAATAACATACCTGATCACGAAATCGAACCACTTGTGAACCTTCATGTCCGTTTTGGATGTAAGGAGTTCGTCGTGGAACTTCGTCGTCCCGTAGCGGATAACGAGGAAACAAACCATCATCCCGGAAATTATCAGCCCCTGCCCCCACACGGCGTCCTGGTTGTCCAAAAAGTCGAGGCTCAGCGCCGACGGAAGGCCCAAGATGAACGCAACGCCGATTACGATCACGACGGCGCGATGGCGCGTCAATCCGAAATCCATAAACATCCTTGTCGGAAGTTCCACCAGCGAGATCAGGCTGCTTAAACCGGCGAAAATCAGCGAAAGGAAAAAGAGCGACCCGAACAACGTCCCGAATGGCATCTTGGCGAAAAGTTCCGGCAACCAAAAAAACGTAAGCCCCACCGAACCCGCCTGCAACGCTTCGTTGGCCTTATCGACCGGCAAAAAGGCGAAGACCGTTGGGATGATCGCAAGGGCGGCGATGATCGACGCTATGTTGTTTCCCACGGCCACCGCCACGGAGTTAGCCACTATGTTTTCTTTTTTCTTTACGTAAACGGCGTAGGTGAGGAAAAGCCCGAACCCCGCGCCGGTGGACCACGCCGACTGTCCCAGCGCCGCTATCCAAGTGGTGTGTTTTGCAAGATATTCCCATCGCGGGATGAAGAGGTACTTAACGCCTTCAAACGAGCCTTCGAGCGTAAGGGCGCGAATGGCGGCGAGGATAAGGAGGACGAATAGCATCGGCATCAACACCACGTTCATCTTTTCGATTCCCTTTACGCCGCCCCTGTAAACTATCGCGCCGCAGATAAGGAGCGGCAAGAACTGATAAAACGGCGTTACGTTTGAAGTGGCGAATTCCAAAAAGATTTCCTTGCTCTGCCCCGGCTCCATAGTCATGAAATGGCCGCCGACGCCGAGCAATAGGTAATAGAAGAACCAGCCGACTATGACGGCGTAATAGAACATGACCGCGCTCGCCACCAGCGCGATAAACGCGCCCATCCATGCGTGGTTTTTTACGTCGAAGTTCGCGAACGTCCCGACGACTCCTTCGCGTGTTTTCCTGCCCAGTGAATATTCGGCGATGATCAGGGGAATCGACCAGAGGAAAAGGAATATCAGCCACGGAACCAGAAATGCGCCGCCGCCGTGTTCGGCCGCAAGCCGTGGGAAACGCCATATGTTGCCGACGCCTATCGCGCAACCGAGCGAAGCCGCCAACAGCCCCCATCTGGATGAGAAATATTCCCTTGCCGGTTTTCTACCTTCCGGCCCTCGACCTTCCGGTTCCAGACCTTCCATAAATTCCCCCCTTTTAATGGGTGTACATAAACTTAATCAAGCGTGGAAGCCGAATTCCTCCAAAAATCTCGTTGTTATATTACCATCCCTGAACTCGTCGGAATGGAGTATGCGCGAAAGTAACGGAACGGTGGTCTTTACCCCGTCTATGTGCAGTTCTCCCAGCGCCCTTTTCATGCGCGCGATAGCCTCGTGCCTGTCCGAAGCGTGTACGATGATTTTTGCAATAAGAGAATCGTAGTGTGGCGATATTACGCATCCCGCGTAGATGGCGCTGTCTACCCTTACCCCCGGGCCGCCGGGCAAAAAAACTTCTTCCAGCGTGCCGGATGAAGGGGCGAACGTTTCGGGGTCTTCGGCGTTCACCCTGCATTCGATGCTGTGCCCGATGTGTTTGACGGCGGACTGCGCAATACCCAGCTTTTGGCCGGATGCGATCAGTATCTGTTCCTTTACGATGTCTATTCCGGTTATCATTTCGGTTACCGGATGCTCCACCTGTATGCGCGTGTTCATTTCCATGAAGTAGAATTTGCGGTTTTCATCCAGCAGGAACTCCACCGTTCCGGCTGACGTGTAGCCGATTTTTTTGACGAGCTTGAGCGCCGCTTCGCCCATGTTCTTGCGCAGTTTTTCGTTGATGGAAGGCGAGGGCGATTCCTCTATCAGTTTCTGGTGGCGCCTTTGTATCGAGCAGTCCCTTTCGAAAAGCTGAATCTGGTGGCCGTGATCGTCGCCCAGTATTTGCACCTCTATATGGCGGGGGGAACGGATATATTTTTCCATGTAAACTTCCTTGTTGCCGAACGAGGCCGCGGATTCGGCCTGAGCCATTTTGAGCGAATTCGCCAGTTCATTTTCGTCGTGGACAACGCGCATTCCGCGCCCGCCCCCGCCGGCGGTGGCCTTCAGTATTATCGGGTAGCCGATCTTTTTGGCGGTTTTGCGCGCCGCTTTATCGTTGTTAATCGGGCCGTCGCTTCCCGGAACCACGGGCACTCCCGCCTTAATGGCCGTCTCCCTGGCCCTGCTCTTGTGTCCCATCAGCCGGATGTTATCCACCGACGGGCCGATGAAAGTTATCCGGCAAGACTTGCACACCTCGGCAAACCCGGCGTTTTCGGCCAGGAAGCCGTAGCCGGGATGCACGGCGTCGCAATCGGTTACCTCGGCGGCGGAAATGAGCGCCGGAATATTAAGGTAACTTTTTGTCGCCTCGGCGGGGCCGATGCAAACTGCCTGGTCGGCAAAGCGCACCGGAAGCGTGTCGCTATCGGCTTCCGAATGCACCGCCACGGTGCGTATTCCCATTTCCTTGCAGGCGCGTATTACGCGCAACGCAATTTCCCCGCGGTTTGCTACAAGGATTTTTTTAAACATTTTTTTTATAATCCGCCAGCGCCGCCGTTACCGGCCGGACGGGAATTAAAGCGGCTCAATTTTGAAAAGTACCTCGCCGTATTCGACCGGCGTACCGTTTTCAACGGTTATTTCTATTATTCTGCCGTTTACGTCCGATTCGATTTCATTCATTATCTTCATGGCCTCGATAACGCAAAGCGTTTGGCCTTTCCTTATGGCGTCGCCTTCTTTTACAAAAGGCTCCGCGTCTTCGGCGGGGGCGCGGTAGAACGTTCCCACCAGTTCGCTTTTTAAGAAATGCAGGTTGGAATCGTCGGCCGCCGGCTGCGTGGCCGACTTTTTAGCTTCCGTCGAGGTATCAGGCGTCGGTATGGAGGAAGGAACCGGAATATTGGCCGGAACCGGCGGCGCGGGGGCTTGCGTCCCTTTGGATATTCTTATCCTTTTGCCCTCTTCCTCTATTTCAATTTCGTTTACGCGGCTTTTTTCAACCAGCTTGATCAGTTTTTTCAGAATATCGAGATCCATACTGCCTCCCCTTATTACCCCGCTATTTGGCGCGTTCTATATATTCGCCCGTGCGGGTGTCTATCTTCAGCTTATCGCCGACATTTATGAACAAAGGCACGTTCAGTACCGCCCCCGTTTCGATGGTCGCGGGCTTGGACGCGCCGCTGGCCGTGTCTCCTTTAAGGCCGGGTTCGGTATGCGTTACTGCCATGATGACCGTAATCGGCAACTGGATGTCTATTACCTCCCCCTTGTGGTAAAGAAGTTTCACGTTTGCGTTTTCCTGCAGGAACTTTTTGTCGTCGCCTATCTGTTCCTCGGTCAGGAATGTCTGTTCGTAGGTGGCGTTGTCCATGAAGTGGTAGCCGGTGTCGTCGTTGTAGAGGTATTGCATCTCCTTATCGTCGAAATCCGGCTTCTTGATGGGATCGCCGTCGCGGAAAGTCTTATCCAGCACCTGGCCCGTTTTCATGTTTTTTATCTTCGCCCTGACGAAGGCCCTCTTGTTGCCAGGATTCACATGCTGGGAATTGGTGACTATGTAAAGGTCGTTTTCAAATTCCAGCTTAAGGCCGGCCTTAATCGATGTAATTCCGATCATCTATATAATATCCCTTCTACCCTATAGTTCAGGCTGTATTTCAGAATGACGCATTTTACCTCATTTTTGCCGATTTTTGACTGTTTTTTTATCAAAAACGGCAAAAAAACGCAAAAAACGGCATTTTCCTAAATTAGACTGATGGGGAAAGGGCGAAGATTAGGCGGCAGGCGCGCGGTTAAGCGTTATTCAATCGGCAAGCGGGTAATATCGCTTTGGGATGTGATATCTTGAGCGTATAATGCGTTTTTTTTCAGTTTGCAAAAATTTGTCGGGGCCGGTTTTATAATAATAGGATGATTCGTCCACTTGTAGCGGTTGTATTTATGGCGGTAGTCCACCTTTCCGCGCCGAGCGCCGCCTACGCTTATATCGGCCCGGGCGCGGGGTTCGCCGTTGTAAATATTTTCGGATTTATACTTGTCACCGTTATCCTTTCGATTGTCGGCATACTTTTCATTCCGTTTCGCGTGATCGTCGGAAAGTTCAAAAACCGTGGCTTGCCAAAAATAAATAAAAAAATCCTAAAAACGAAAAAGGTTGTTGTTTTGGGGCTGGACGGGATGGACCCGAATCTGGCCGGCAAAATGATTAAAGATGGAAAGCTTCCAAACCTCTCAAAGTTATCCGAAGGTGGAGGTTTTAAGAAACTCGGCACCACCGATCCGCCGCAGTCGCCTGTAGCGTGGTCGTCTTTCATCACGGGGTGCAACCCGGGCAAGCATAACGTTTTCGATTTCCTTACCCGTAACCCGCAAAGTTACCTGCCGGAGCTTTCGATAGCCCGCATCGGACCTCCTAAGAGGGTGCTGAAAATCGGCAAGTACAGGTTTCCGCTGTCTAAACCGGTGATGGAGGGCTTGAGGAAAGGCGCGCCTTTCTGGAACTTCCTTGCGAGGCTGGGCGTGCGCGTTGCGGTGCAGAGGGTGCCGGTAACTTTCCCGCCGGAGAAATTCGAAGGGAGGCTCCTTTCCTCGATGGGTGTGCCCGACCTGCTCGGCACACAGGGGAACTACATCTTCGTTACCACATCCGTAAACGGAAGCAAGGTAAAAAGCGGCAAATTAATTAGCGCGTCGAGAGAAGGAAAAAAAATTTCGTTTACTATCGAAGGCCCGGAAAATCCCTTTTTGAACGGATCGCAAAAACTTTCGATTGAATGCGAGGCGGAAGCGGAATCCGAAAACCGTGCGCGCCTAAAGATTAACGGAAATCTTGTCGACCTAGCCATAGACGAGTTCACTCCATGGCAAAGGCTCGAATTCAAAACCGGCGTCGGCGCATCGGTTTACGGCATCGCCCGCTTTTGCCTGCGGAGCCTCGATCCCGAGTTCGGGCTATACATAACGCCCATAAATATCGATCCCCGCAACCCCGCGTTGCCGATATCGCACCCGCAGGTTTATTCGAAATACCTTGCTTCAAAAAATGGGGAGTTCGCAACCCTTGGACTTTCCGAGGACACTTCCGGCCTTAACGACGGCTCGCTCACGCCCGAACTTTTTTTAACGATGTGCGACAACATTTACGAAGACCGCCTTAAGGCGATCCGCGCCGAACTTGGTACGATGAAAAGCGGCCTTTTTGTACACGTTCTCGATATTACCGACCGCGTTTCCCACATGTTCTGGCAGTACATCGATAAGGGCCATCCCGCATACGACGGCGCTAAGGCGGCAAAATACGCGGGCGTTGTCGAAGATACATATGAAAAGTGCGACCGGCTAGTGGGAGAGATTGCGGATATGCTAGACGACGATTCCCTTTTTATCGTTTTATCCGATCACGGTTTCGGCCCGTACCGCTATTCGGTGAACCTGAACGACTGGCTTATCGAAAAGGGGTACATGAAGCTTAAAGACAATGAAGACGCGAAAGGAATGAAATTTTTCAACAAGGTGGATTGGGAAAAAACAAGCGCGTACGCGATGGGACTTAACGGAATCTATATAAACCTTAAAGGCAGGGAATCGCGGGGAAGCGTAGAGCCGGACGATTGCGGCGGTCTATGCGAAAAACTTAAAGGCGACATGGCCCGGTACACAGACAGCTCTATCGGACTCACACCGTTTTCCTCCATAAAGAAAAAAGAGGAGGCATACGAAGGGCCATATCTAAACAACTCGCCCGACCTCGTAGTAGGCTATTCAAAAACTTTCCGCGCGTCCTGGCAGACGGTGCTGGGCGGGGCGATAGGCAAGGTGATAACGTCAAACGAAAAGAGCTGGAGCGGCGACCACTGCACCAACGCCGACGATATCCCCGGCGTGCTATTTTGCAACCGTCCAATTAAAAGCGGCAATCCGTCGATCATGGACATTGCCCCGACGGTTATCGGAGAGTTCGGCATACCCGCACCGGACGGCATGGATGGGAAAAACTTCCTATGACGTTATCAAAAAAAATAATCGTTTCATTTACCGTTGCCGCCGTTTTGCTGTTGCCGTTCGCGCCGTTCTCTCCAAGGAGCGCCGCGCCGAATATTCCCAAGGTGGTTGTTCTGGGTTTTGACGGCATTGACCCCGTTCTTTTGGAAGAATATATGCAAAAAGGCGAACTGCCCAACTTTGACAGCTTGCGGAAAACCGGCGGCTTTTCAAAACTTGCCACCACCAATCCGCCGCAGAGTCCGGTGGCGTGGGCCAGCTTTATGACCGGCGCCAATCCCGGAAAGCACAACGTCTTCGATTTCCTTACACGCGACCCGAAAACCTACATGCCGAAACTTACTATTACCGAAATAGAACCGCCGGAAGGTTTCGAGGTGATGGGATATAACATTTCGCTAAAAAGCCCGCTGGTTATCGGGTACAGGAAGGGCAAAACGTTCTGGCAGGTTGCAAGCGAAGCGGGCGTGCCATCCACCGTCCTTTTGATTCCCGTAACTTTTCCGCCCGACCCGAACGCAAAGATGCTTTCCGGCATGGGCGTGCCAGACGTTACCGGGACCAACGGCACTTTCTCCTTTTACACCACCGATCCGCTGGCCTTAACCGGGGCCGAAGGCGGACGCATAGTACACGTTACAAGGAAAGGGAATTCGATAAGGGCGGAACTTGTCGGCCCGAGAAACGATCTCCTTAAAGAAAGGCCGCAAACGAAAATTCCCTTCACGGCGGAGATAACCGGCGAGGGCAGGGCAACGGTGAGGGTGCAGGGACGGGAGTTCGAAATATTGCAGGGACGGTTCAGCGAGTGGAAACATATCGAATTCAAACTCGCTCCGTTCGTTACCGTAAAGACGATAGCAAGGTTTTTGCTTGTCTCCACGAAGCCGGAGATCGGCATTTACGTCAGCCCCCTTAACTTCGATCCCGCCGAACCTGCTTTGCCCATATCCAACCCGCCGGGCTATTCGGCGGAAGTGGAAAAAGAAATCGGGCCGTATGCCACGCAGGGAATGCCCGAAGACACTTGGGCGCTTACCGAAAACGTAATCGACGACGCAACATTCCTTGAACAGGTAAAGCTTGTGCAAAAGGAGAGGGAACGGATATTTTTTCTTGAACTCGGCAAACTTAAAGGCGGAATTCTTGCCGCAGTTTTCGTTTCGTCCGACCGCGTTTCCCACATGTTCTGGCGTTACCGCGATTCCGGCCATCCGTTACACAGCCAGATGCAAAATGAAAATATCAAAGACCCCGTGCTGGAAGTTTATAAACACATGGACACGATATTGGGAAGGACGATGAAATACCTCGACGGCGATGCCACACTGATCGTCGTTTCCGACCACGGTTTTAAAAGCTTCCGGCGCGCCGTGCACCTTAACAGGTGGCTTATTGAAAACGGCTACATGGCCCTAAAGAAAGGCGGCCAGAAAGGCAGAGAGGCCGGCGTATTTTTCAGCGACGTGGACTGGTCGCGCACAAAGGCTTTTGCGCTGGGCATGAACGGGCTTTACCTGAATATCGCCGGACGTGAAAAAGAAGGCATCGTAACGGCAAAAGAGGTAACGCGGCTTAAAAAGGAAATCGCCGCCGGACTCGTCGAACTAATAGACGGTAAGAACGGCGCGCCCGTCGTGCGCCGCGTATTCGACACAAAGCAATTGTACAACGGCGACTATGCGGATAACGCCCCCGACCTTGTGGTAGGTTACGGCGAGGGCTACCGCGCCTCGTGGCAAACTGCTCTGGGCGGAGCGCCGCGCGAGACGATAGTGGACAACCTTAAAAAATGGAGCGGCGACCACTTGATAGACCCGGAGCTTGTTCCCGGCATATTCCTATCCAACAGGAAGTTCGCCGGCCCCAAGCCCGGTAGCGGAGGGTATGCTCTTATCGACATAGCCCCTACCATCCTTTCGGTATTCGGCCTGGAGGATAGCGGCATGGACGGAAAGGCAATAGATTTTAAAAAAGGCTGAATGGAGGATTTATGGCTGACAAGGAAATAATGATTCCGGGCGATCTTTTCGGGCAGATAGAGACGGTTTGCAAAAAGCGCGGACTTAAAGACGCGGCGGCGTTTATCGCGGACGTAATGCGCGGGGAAATACAAAAAGACCTGGAGGAAATCGAAACGGAGAACAAACTTAAAGGGCTGGGCTATATAGAGTGAAACTTCTGGACGTATTCGATGCTTTACCGCTGGCCGTATCGTGGATGGGAAGCTGGACGCACCCTTTTTATCCGCTGGGCCTATTGGCTTTTGGCGTAACCCTTTTAGCCGGGTTTTGCTTCAAGCGTTTTTCCAACCAGCGCGCGCTTGCCCAAATTCGCAGGGAAATCGGAACCGGGTATCTGGAGCTTATACTCAACAGGGGTATTTTCGGTGAACTAATCCGCACGCAGGGCAGGCTTTTGGTTCTCAACCTGATGTATCTTAAAAACGCGCTTCCGGCGATTTTTGTTATCATCGTTCCGGTAATCGTCGTTCTCAACAGTTTTAATTCGTTTTTCGCTTATTATCCTTTAAGGGTAGGCGAAGTTTTTTCTATTAAGATAGAAGGCGAAGGCGCCGCCGGAATAGCGGTGGTGGAAAATGAAATTCCGGACGGCTTGCGCTTTATTGAAAACGATTCCCTTCTAGGCCGCGTGGTTTTCCGCGCGATGCGCGAGGGTGAATACCGCGTGCCTCTAGTAACCGGCGACGCGGCTTTTGGAAAAACCGTTGTGGTCGGTAAGGGAATCAAAAAACTGGCGGCCGTAACAAGAGACAGGGGATTTATGGATATGCTGTACACTTTCAATCCGGGCGATCCCGAAAAACTTCCCGACGGGGTTGACGCCGTTACAGTTGATTATCCCCATGTTGAATCTTCCGTTTCGTTTTTCGGCTGGAGGCCGGGGTGGCTTTCATTTTTCATTATCGTCTCGCTTGTGCCGATTATCTTCTTAAGGAAATTTTTCGATATTAACTGATATATGGATAAAGTACTCGGCCGGAAGAGCGTTCGATTGCTGGGCGCAGAGCCGAGCGCAAAACGATTACTTTTTTTATCGATTTCCCTTTTTATCATAGCCGGTGCCGTTTTATTTTCATGCACACAATCGGGAAAGCGGGAGGCAAGCGCCGGGCCTAACGTACTTCTAATAAGTATCGACACGCTCCGCGCCGATCATCTGCGCGCTTACGGCTACGAAAAGATTGAAACCCCGAACATCGACGCGCTGGCCAACGAAGGTGTTTTGTTCAAAAAGACTTACGCCCACGCGCCAATTACTCTGCCTTCGCACACGTCGATCCTTACAGGTACGTACCCGAATTTTCACGGCGTAAGGAACAACGGCGAATTCCGCGCATCCGAAAAACTGACGACAGCCGCCGAGATGTTCAAAAGCGCAGGCTACGATACGGCCGCATTTGTCGGCGCTTTCGTGATGGATTCGCGCTTCGGCCTCGATCAGGGATTCGACCTTTACGACGACGACATGGCGGGCGAGGGAAAAATAAGGCCCCAATTCGTCTATAAAGAAAGGAGCGCCCAGGCCGTTGTTGGGCGCGCGGTTGACTGGCTGGATAAACGGCTGGAAAAGCGTTCGGCCCCGCCACCGTTTTTCATCTTCTTGCATCTGTTCGATCCGCATATGCTCTACGATCCCCCCGAACCTTTCCGCTCCAGGTATTCCGACAACCCTTACGACGGCGAGATAGCTTACGCGGACAGCCAGGTGGGTGTTTTGCTTGAAAAACTTAAGGAACTGAAGTTGTACGATAACACCCTAATAGTCCTCACGTCCGACCACGGGGAGAGCCTTGGCGAACACGGGGAGGGCACCCATGCGATCTTCATCTATAACGCCACGATATCGGTTCCCCTAGTGATAAAACTGCCCGACGGTCAAAACGCCGGAGCCGTTATTGAACGCATGACGAGACATATAGACATACTGCCCACCATGTTGGACGTTACCGGAATCGGCGAAAGAGTCCCGCAGGAAATGAAATCCGATATGCACGGCATATCGTTGACGGCTTTCATAAATGGGGAGGGCGGGGACGTGCGGCTCCTTTCGTATGCGGAATCGTATTACCCCAAGCTCTATTACGGGTGGGCCGCGCCGGTATCGATCCGCGCCGAAGGGTACGAGTACATAGACCTTCCTATAAAAGAGTTTTACGACCTGGAAAACGATCCTTCGGAACTGGATAACATTTATGAAAAGAGCGGCGAACGGGCAAAAAAATACGCACTCAAGCTTGAGGAAATAAAAAAGAAGTACGGACGCGGCGAAACGGGGGATGCAAGGCGTTCGATGGACAGAGAAACGCTGCAAAAATTAAAAAGCCTTGGATACATTCACGGCGACGCGGGAGTGAGTTTCTCCGACAGCAAAGTTAACGGCAAGGGCGTGGAGCGGGGCAAAGATCCGAAAGACGTTATTGAAATTGCCGGCAAACTTGAAGAGATGGAAAATCTCATGGCGGAAAAAAAATACCCGCGCGTGATGGAACTGGGCGAAAAAGCTCTGGACAGTGACCCGGAAAACATTCATATCCTTTTCATGCTTGCGCAGAGCTATATGGAAACGGGCGATACAAAGAAAGCCGTCTTGCGGTACGAAACGATAAAAGAACTCTATCCGCGATACCTCCCTGCGTACGCGGGACTGCTGGACATATATACCCTGAAAGAAAAAAAGTTCGACGCCGCGCAAAAAGAGCTTAACGCGGCATTTGCCGTCGCGCCCGGCGCGCCGACGCTTTGGATTGCCAAAGGAAACCTCGATATGAAAAAGGGCGACCTGCGCGAAGCCGAGCAAAGTTTTTTAAAGGCGTTGGGAATGGGCGAACAATCCGAAAGCCTCTTCGTTGGGTTGGCGGGACTATATTCGATAGAGGGCAAGTTTCAAAAGGCGGAGGAATTCTTCCTTAAAGCGATTCGCGCAAATTTTGGATACGCCCACGCGCATTACGGCCTCGGCTTGATGTACGAAGCCGTTAACCGGCAGGGTGATGCGGAAAAGGAATACCGGCTGGCAATACGTTTCGATGGGAAGGCTCCCAAATACTTCCTTAGCCTTGGGAGCCTTCTGGCAAGACAGAAAAGGCATGAAGAAGCCGCGGCCGTTCTGGAAAAAGCTGTTGCAATCGCGCCGGATTACCCCGCAGTCCTCCAAAACCTCGGAACGGTTTACATGGAAACGGGAAATCTCGATAAGGCCGAACAGTTGCTACAAAAGGCCATCGGCCTGAAACCCGGCATGGCGCACGCTTATGTGTCGCTGGCGGGGACGTATCTGAAAATGGGCGATACCGAAAAGGCGTTTTCCGTTTTTCATAAGATGACCGGGGTCGCGCCGGAGATGCCGCTTCCGTGGTACCAGATGGCCCTCATCGCCGCCGCCGGTAACAGAGACGGCGAGGCGCAAAACTATCTTAAAAAGGCTATTGAAAAAGGCGGCCCACAGGTGGCCGACACGGCTTCGAAAGACGAGGCCCTGAAAGAAATCGTAAACCGATTAAGGAAATTGAATTAAAATGGCGCGGAGATTTTCCCCGTTATTGCTGCTACCGTTGCTATTGATTGTTTCTTGCACCGATTCCCGAAAAATGGAAAGGGACGCCGCACCCGGCATAATTCTGATAAGCATCGACACACTCCGTGCGGATCATTTGTCCGCCTACGGCTACGAAAAGATAGAAACGCCTAACATCGACGCGCTGGCCCGCGACGGCGTTTTGTTCAAAAAAACTTACGCCCACGTGCCCATTACACTGCCTTCGCACGCGTCAATCCTTACGGGCACGTATCCGAATTTTCACGGCATTAGGAACAACGGCGAATTCCGCGCTTCGGGCGAACTCAACACGGCGGCGGAAATCTTTAAAAGCGCGGGCTACGATACCGCCGCATTTGTTGGCTCGTTCATAATGGATTCGCGCTTCGGCCTCGATCAGGGGTTCGACCTTTACGACGACGACATGGAAAATGGAAAGAACGTAAAATCGTCGTTCGGCATAAAGGAACGGCGCGCCGAAGACGTTGTAAAAAGCGCATTGGGATGGCTTGAAAAGCAAGCCGCATCGTCCGGCGCACCTTTCTTTATGTTCGTTCACCTGTTCGATCCTCATACCAAATACGATCCTCCCGAACCTTTCCTCTCCAAGTATGCCGACAACCCGTACGACGGCGAGATAGCGTACACGGACAGCCAGGTGGGCGTTCTGTTGGCCGGATTGAAGGAACTCGGCCTTTACGATAATACCGTTGTGGTTCTGACATCGGATCACGGTGAAAGCCTCGGCGAACACGGCGAGAAATCCCACATAATCTTTATTTACAATTCCACAATATGGGTTCCCCTTGTAATAAAGGCGCCGGGCGGCAGATATGCCGGTACAGTGGTGAACGGCATAGTAAGGCACATTGACATACTGCCGACAATGCTGGAAGTCGCCGGCATTGGCGAAAGGGTTCCGCTGGAAATGAAATCGGACATGCAGGGGATGTCGCTTATAAGTTTTATGAGTGGCAACGGCCAAGACGTCCGCCTTGTGTCGTATGCCGAGTCTTGGTACCCGAAGTTGTATTACGGCTGGAGCGCTCCCGAATCGATCCGCCACAACGGGTACGAGTATATAAGCCTTCCGGTTCCCGAGTTTTACGATCTGCAAAAAGACCCCGGCGAACTTAACAATATTTACGAAACCCGAAAAGACCTTGCGGAAAAGTACGCACTGAAGCTCGAAGAAATAAAAAAACTTTCCGAAAAGGGAAGGATATCCGATGCGCGCCGTGAAATGGACAGGGAAACGCTGGCAAAGCTGAAAAGCCTGGGATACATTCACGGGGACCAGCCTTCTATCTCGACGTCGCCGCCGCCGGGAGAAAAGGGCGAGCATTCAGGAAAAGACCCCAAGGACGGAATCGTGATACATGAAAAGTTTTTAAAAATCATGGAAAAGATATCCACGGGCGACTTTGTTCGCGCCGTTGAGGAGGGGTTGGAAGTATTATCACTCGACCCCGAAAACATGTTCATTTCGCACCAAGTTGCCCTGGCATATTCGAGAATTGGAAAATACGGCGAGGCGGTAAAATATTACAACAGAGCGAAGAAGCTTAATCCGCAATACCTTTATTCGCGGGTGGGGCTTATGGAAATCTATACGTTCAAAAAACCCGATTTCAACGCCGCCCAAAGGGAGCTGGACGAGGCCTTTGCCGTCGTTCCCAACGAATCGCTTCTGTTGGTAATGAAAGGCAACCTGGAACTGGCGAAGGGCGATATGGAAAAATCGATGCAGAGCTTCACGATGGCGTCCGAAATGGGCGAACGTTCCGACGCCCTGAATGCGGGACTGGGGTTTTATTACGAAAAAACCGGCCAGATGGAACTGGCCGAAAAGGAATACCGCGCGGCCATACGGAACGCCTTGCCCAATCCCGCATACTACAACAACCTCGGCGGCGTTTTGGCGCGTCAAAAAAAGTTCGGCGAGGCGATTGACGTTTTTAAAAAATCGCTTGATATCTATCCCGACTACGCCGATGCTGTTTATAATCTCGGCACGGTTTACATGGATACCGGAAAACTGGATGAGGCCGAGACGCTTTTAAAAAAAGCCGTGGAGCTTAATCCGCAAAAACCTTATGCGTACGTTTCGCTGGCCAGGACTTATCTGAAAAAGGGCGACAGAGGAAAAGCATTTACGACATTCCGCCAAATGGCCGGGGTCGCGCCGGAGATGCCGTTACCGTGGTACCAGATGGCCGTTATTGCCGCCGCCGGGAACAGAAACGGCGAGGCGCAAAAGTATCTTAAAAAGGCTATTGAAAAAGGCGGCCCGCACGTGGCCGACGCGGCGTTAAACGATGCGGTCTTAAAAGAATTGGTGAAGGAGTTAAAATAAACCGCCGTTTTTGCCATCTTACCTGTGGCTGGCCGGTGACTTATTGAGCGGAAATGATACGATTTCCTGGAATCAGTTTATTGCCGTTTTTCATGTTTTTTGGCCGTTTTTCGTCAAAAACAGTCGATTTTGGGGTAAAAGCAGCCATTTTTCATTATTTTTGTATTGGCGTGTTTCTATTATAATCAACACTGTCAAAAGCCCACACCGGTGTCTTGCGGTTATAGTGTTCCTCTTTAGCGTCCGTTCCACCGGGGTGGGAATGGGCTATTGATGGCAATGTAAATGGTAAGAAGATAAACAGAGCCAGCAGTTTTTTTTCAAAGGATATCCTCCAAGTAGTAACTGCCGGAATTATACTTTACGGGTTTAATCATTGCCACTTAGGCAGGTTGCGAGCGACTTTTTGATTCAAAACTTAGGTGAAGATTTGCGTAATCAGTTATTGAAGAAATAGTTTGGGAAGTTTGAGGCATGTTTAGTACAATTGCGCCAATGATGTTCGTTGAAATGGAGTCATCTGGGCAATGTTAGTTTGATATTTTTTTTGGTTTAGGAGATTATGTCATTTATTAAGCATCGAAGCTGGAACTTTCAATCATAACTGAGTATGGATAAACTTTTCTGCCCGACATGCCAAAAGGAATTTCAGGAAGGCTGTAAAGTCTGCCCTTTTGACGGTTCCAATCTAGTTATAAAGTCTAAAGACCCTCTAGTTGGTCAAGTCTTTGATGGTCGTTACAAGATACTATTTAAGTTAGGTGAAGGGCGAATGGGGGCCGTTTATAAGGCCACCCAGATAAGCACAGAAAAACCTGTTGCAATTAAAGTTGTACCGGAAAAGCTGACCTTAAATCCTTCGGAAGTGCGCCGGTTCCAGCGTGAGGTAAAATACCAAACGAAATTTTATCACCCCAATACCATATCTGTTATTGACTTTTCCAAAACTGACAGAGGTCAGTTTTATTTCGTAATGTATTTTTTAGACGGGAAGTCCCTTCGCCAGATAATCCTTGATGAAGGGCAAATACTTGTAGAGCAATTTCGGGATTTGGCAAGCCAGATGTGTGATGGTCTCCATTATTTACATGATCAGGGGATAACCCATAAGGATATAAAGGCAGAAAACATCATAATTGCCAAACTGGGGCATCGAAATGTTGTAAAGATACTTGATTTTGATCTCGCAAAGGCAGTTGTTGAAGGTGGTTCAACAAAGCCTGAAACAGAGATCACACAATACGGCCGTGTTCTTGGAACACCAGCGTATATGTCACCTGAACAAGTAAAAGGAGAAATAGATAAGGTTGGACCAAGAAGTGATATTTACTCACTTGGAGTAATTTTCTATCAGATGTTATCGGGGCAGTTACCGTTTAAATCTGATACCCCTTGGGGATATATGAACAAGCACATAACAGAAAACCCCACTCCTATTGGACAGTTAACTGGAAACATCCCAAACAAACTTGAAAAAGTCATAATGCGATGTCTTGCAAAGAACCCTGATAACAGATACCAGTCAGCACTTACCTGCAAGGAAGATATGGCAGATGCATTAGTGCTTGGCCCCAGTCCATCAATCGCACCTACGGAAGTTGATCGAACAAAAATTGACCACACTTCAGTGAAAGAGCAAATAGCAAGTGATAAATCAAGCAAACCTCTACCAGTCGTTCCAAGGCAGGAAGCAATTTCCAGGAAAGGAAGGGTTCTGGTATATGGCGTTGCAGCAGCAGTTCTTTTCTTAATTGCAGGGTTTTACTTCAATACCATATCTTCCCAGATTGAAAATAATAAATATGCCGAACTGAAAAGTGAAGAACAGCTGTTGAAAATAGCTGAGCAAAAGAGATTAAAAACAAAGCTAGAAGAGCAAAGAAGACTTGAAGAAGAGCGAGTTGCAGAAGAAAAACGAATTGAAGAAGAAATGCTAATGGCAGAGATAGAGAGAATTCTAGAGGAAGAAAGAAGAGCAGAAAAGAAACGAAATGCAAAAGAAAAACGCAGGAAAGAAACAGTAGCAAAATTAGCTGAGCAAAAAAAGATAGATGAATGCATAAGTCAATTCCGAGAAAACAATATAGGAGGACCTTCTAAGAATGCGCTTAAATCCTCAGTTGTTTGTGGAGGGGAATTTAGAGTAGCCATGGAAATAAAGAAAGATGAAGAAGAAAAAGCGATAGAGGGAGAGGAAAGAAGAGCCAGGGAAGAAGCAGAGAATCTAGCAAGGGAGGTAATGAAGAATGAAGATAGGAGAAGAACAAATAGTATGGTCTTTGTGGAGGGTGGCTGTTTTGAAATGGGGAATACGTTTGAGAAAGGGGACAACGATGAGAAACCTGTCCATCGTCTGTGTGTGGATGACTTTAATATGGACAAGTACGAGGTGACTCAAATCGACTTCCAAAACACAATGGGCAGAAATCCTTCTAAAGTTAGTGGCTGTTCTAATTGCCCTGTTGAAACGGTTACGTGGTTTGAAGCCAAGGATTATTGTGAAAAGCTTGGCAAGAGGCTTCCTACTGAAGCGGAATGGGAGTATGCCGCACGTAGTGGCGGGAAAAAGGAGAAGTATGCTGGTACAAATGACAATCCTGATAGCGTCGCATGGTATAGGAATAACTCAGGTAAAAATACCCATTCCGTGGGGCAAAAAGAGCCTAACGGCCTTAATCTATATGACATGAGCGGCAATGTATTGGAGTGGGTGGGCGATTGGTACGGCAAGAAGTACTATAAGAATAGTCCTAAGGACAATCCTAAGGGTCCAAGTAGTGGTAAATACAGAGTTCTTCGTGGCGGTTCTTGGGACACTGGATCGAGGAGCGTACGCGTAGCATACCGTGCTAGGTTCATACCTGATATACGTATCAGCGGTTACGGTTTTCGTTGCTCCCAGTAAAAATTACTCTTTGTCCTTTTACCTGACCTATCCCACACCCCTTAAATGTAG
>SDBV01004952.1_pt1 | contig 18930 bp, 33 predicted proteins | sample 2277081 | NCBI WGS metagenome assembly SDBV01 (sample SAMN10402039, study PRJNA504765) | marine sediment metagenome | isolation source: marine sediment core GS10_PC15, 223 cmbsf | place: Arctic Ocean: Southern Knipovich Ridge | collected 2010
AAATCAAACTTGTCTTGTTGAGGATCGAAGCGGGTGTTTTCTTGTAATTCTCTGATAAATTTCATACCATTCTTCCTTTGTGATATTTGAGTATTTATCTTTACGCATAAAAAGAGGGGCTATTAATAGCCCCTCAAATCCATCCAGACCAGAGCAATAACGCTTGCTCGGACGTATTACTTCTTCTGTACTGCTACTTCCCTGTTGTAGCTCAGGTTGTTTGCAGCTTCAGCTGTCTTGAGCTGTAGGAATCGCTGAACTTCATCAATCGACCCAGAAGCGGTACCACCACCACCAAATACAGTTGTTGGAACTGGGCGAAGTGAATACGCTTTTGCCCAACCAGCCTGAATCTTAATTTCAGCTTCCAGTTTCTGTGCAAGAGCGTTATCAGCCTGCAAAATCACACGTTTCTTATATGACTCGGCGTCTGCAGCAACTTGTACTGCCTCGGCATCGATTCGTGCTCGCTCGAGCTTGATTTCAGCAGTCAGCTTTTGAATCTCAGCTTCAGCTTTTACTTGCTCAGCTTTTGTGACAGCAATCTGCTTAACCGTTTCCTGCTTGGTTGTGCGTTCAATCTGATCAACCTTAGCTTCACCCTGACGTTCCGCAATGTTGCGGTCAGCTCGAGCGATTGCCAACAGTCTCTCTTCCTCTTCCTGAATCCGGCGCTCTCGTGCGATTGAACGATCAGCAGAAGCCTGTTGCCTCTGAGCCATTCGTTCTACGAATGCGGAGTTAGGTTCAAGATTTGTTACACGACCTTCAATAACTACAATGCCCCATTCAAGGAATGCCTGGTCCTTGCGAATTGGTTGTCCAGTTTTATCCAATTGCTTTTCAACAATAAGAATAACTTGGTCATCCTCTTCATAAGCAACCTGACTTTCGCCGAGAGATGCATTCGCTGTTGCCCGCGCGGCCGCAGCTTTTCCTGCTATTGACTCAGCTATCGACTCAATTCGCTTTACAACGTAAACACCATGACTCATTTGATCAATGAAGTCGCGATTAAACGCTGTTCGTCCACCTGTGAAATATTCCTCAGCCGACATCAATGATGCGTTGGCTTGCAACGTCTCACGGAAAGCTGGGATTAGTGAGGTGCGAAGCAGATTCTCTGGCGTACGATATTCTCGTGCCATCATGAGGAATGATTCTGAATCAGAAGGTAAACGGAAACGAACCGTAGCTTCTACCTCTGCATCAACTTGATCCAAGAAGATCAATGTTTGGGCTTTAAGGTTTGCAGACGCTGAGATTGACTCTGTCTCAGCATTTACTGCCAGTTGCGGAGTATCGGAAGCTTGAACTGTCATCGCTTTTTTCCAGGCGTTGATTCGACCGAACAAATACATGTTGTAACCAACATCATCGACGGCCTTTTCTTGACCTAGAATTGTTCGAACGTGGTATATATAACCAGGCTCAGCGTAGAACATGACTTTGTTGAAAGTCCCAACGATTGTGAAAGCAAATACACCAACTACAAGAAGCGTGCTGACCATTTGTGGGACGGCAAAGGGGTTTTTAGCAAGTATTGATGCTAGTTTTTCACCTTCATATCCCTGTTCCGCAGCGCGTTGGCGTATATTGGCAGTGTGTTTTGATCGAGCAACTTTGAGAACGATATACCCGATTCCTGCTAAGAATGCAAAAAGAATCCAAACCATTTTAATTTCTCCTTAATGAAATGTTATTAGTCAGGGATTACCCTACACGAAGGGAAATTAAAGTTCAAGGGTCATGAACCGAGGTATTTCGTTAAGGTATCAGGATCTAATTTTTGACCCATTTCTTTTTTGTAATCCTCGAGGCGATCAAGTACTTTTTGAATCTCGGGTGAGATTTCTTTTGGAGTTATGTTGAGCCCTAATTCAGCCAAGGCTTTGATTACTTCTATGTCTTTATTCATTTTCGGTCGTAGTAATCAAGAAGTTCTGTTATGTGGTCCATAGCAATCTCTCTTGCCATGGCTTTATTGTCTGTGTGTTCAAGTTCAATTTGTGTGCCTTGTTTAACCTTATATTGAATCATCTGAGTTGACACCCCATGTTTCTTAGATAAACCATGCACACTAAGTGTCTTCTTGCCTGGCAGTATATCGCTTTGCACAAATTCTTTTATTTCAAATAGTTTCATTCAGGAGGCCACACTTGTTTGACCATATTTATGACTAATTCTTTTCGTGGATCAGAGTCGACACCAATGTCGTTTCCGTAATGATCAATATAATAAACCGAAATACCTTTTTGAGATCGGGTTACGGCCATATGATCAACAGGATTGTCGTCAATTAATACGGTAAACTCGTCCTTTGGTGTATAATGTTTGGTCGTTTCGTCGTCCTCATCTTCGGCTTGTCTATCGAAAAATGATTTGAGAAACCATTCGAGAGAACCCTTCGAGCTAGTAGTGTATTGAGCCTCGGTTATACCAGCTAATTCAAGAAGCCGTTGTCTGTTCATTACAGGTCTTTAAGTAGAGTTTTAATTACTGCGTCTTTTGTGACTTCTTCTTTTTCTGTTTCGGTCATTTGGGAAAGAAGTGACTTATTTTTATCGAATGCTTTGCCAGGCTTCTTTTTTTCAACCTTTTTAGTTTTCTTCTTAGCCTTCTTAACTACTTTCTGTTCAGCCTTTTCAACAGCTTTCTTTTCAGCCTTCTCGGCAGGCTCATCTGTTGATTTCATTCCACCGAAAGAGACAGAGACCTTCTTCTGTGGAGTAGAGCCCTTAACTTCAACAGCTGGTGCTACATGGGCAGTCCCCTTTACAGGTGCAAAATGATATCCCTCAACAATCAGTTCGATTGTGTAGGTGTAATTCCCCTCATCCATATATTTGTCAAGGACTGGAATAGAGACTGACCAAGTTCCATCATCACCACGAACACATGGGAATTGAATTGTAAACAGGCCTGTAACTTCAAGACCAAACGTTACTTTTGCAGAGTCAGCAGAGATTCCCGTGACACTTAGTTCAAAGTCGAAGTTTGTCGCGTGATTCAGGTTAATTTGTAGAATATCATCAGCCATGGGGGTATTTATATTTTACTTATCTTTTCTGCCGAAGTTTTTAATCGCAACAACCGCGGATTTTGACGACTTTATGAACTTGCCAACGTTAATTGATACACGTTTCATTGTAACATTGACCATGTTTATCAATTGAATAACAACCGTTTGTGTACGCTTACGGACGAAATAATGGCGTTGAACTTCTCGTTGACCAATTCTAATTCTAACAACAATTTCACGTTCTTCATCTTCTCGTGGCCTCCATGGCTCTTCATCATCGTCACGTTCACGTGGTGGATAATATACAGGTGGTCGAGTTGTAGAGCCTCCCGCACGACCAACAACTCTAATTTCAACTTCAGCAATAGGTGGTGAGCCGACTCCTAAAAATAGATGAAATTGGGCGATGATCCAAGTGCTAAAATCACCACCAAGGCCGTTAGTTATAATTACTCCGGCAGGAAAATTGTCGTGAACCACTTGATTCTCCTTATGGGGTTAGAGGTGAGCCACTTACTGGTAGACGTTCCGTTATTGTTGAAATGCTTGGTCCTACACCAAACTCACGTAAGTCAAACACTCTTATTGGTGTAACTCTATCAGTGTCGTAGATAGTCAATGTGAACGCTGCTTTATCAAGAACTGTTCTATTACCTTGGAATTTAAGTAATGTGCCAACTAGGGTAAGAGTATCAACAACATTAGCTAGAATAAAAACAACATCCTCGTCACGAGGAGGCAAATCATTCATGGAGTTATGGCCTGTTGATTCAAGAAACACTCTATTGCCATCAGGTACATGATTAAGCGCTTCTTCCATTGTGTCATATTGCTCAATACCTAAATTACTTAATTCTTTTATTTTTGGTACGAACACAAAACGATCTATTCCAAAGTTTGACAACTGTCGCCATAAGCGATATTCTAGAGTTGCTATGTTCGGATCGTTTTCCCACCTCGACACTACTGTAATCATACAAATATAATCCCAAAAAAACCATAGACGGTCTTTTGAGACTATTTATACGAGGGGGATTAGGGGATTATAGAGAATCTTTGACTAGCTTCAATCGCAATTCGCGGATAGCAGCACCAACAGCAGGACCCTCAAGGGTGGCCTGTTGATCTTTTGTCAGGCTTGCAAAGCAAACATCGCGCAGAGGACCTTGCAACTTGCGAACAGAATGCAACCGACTCGTAAAACCAGTCATTGTATTCTGTGCTAAAACATCACAAACATGTATCGCGTCCCAAGTATCGTTCGGATCTTGAAAACAACCCATCTGTTCAAGAGTATTAACAACACTAGAAGGTGAAAGCTCAAACAAGCACAACATGACGAGCTTGCGAGTACGAACTGCAAGTCTACGAACGTCTGATGGTGCTTTCAAGCGATCACACATCGCCTCTATGTCAGCAACAGTTGAATTAGCGAACAATGCAGCAAATCGACTCTTTGTTGGCAGTGTTGCCGAAGCTCGTGTTAAGTTCATCTCTGTGAGCATTCCATAATCAAGCTCAGGCATAAGAACTCTCAGTGCACCAACGAGATCAAGGGGTAAGAAGAAGTCACCTGGAAACGGCTCACTCATTGCTTTTTCCATTTCAGACCAAACGCGTGCAGGAACAAGATGATCGAGCTCACCACTTTGGGTCAGAGCACACATCAGGTTTAGTGTGTCAGGATCTATATTGAAATTGTAACGAGCAGCAAAACGAGCAACTCGAAGAACCCGAACTGGATCCTCAGCAAATGCATCCGAAACGTGTCGGAGTGTTTTAAGTTCAAGATCAGCAAGACCACCAAATGGATCAAAGACACATTCAGGATCCTTTGTTTCAACAAACCGGTCCCAATCGTGAGACAACACAGCCATCGCGTTTATAGTCAAATCACGACGAACGAGATCATCCTTTAGAGTAACTGATGAATCGAACTGAACTTCAAATCCTTTGTAGCCTTCACCAACTTTACGTTCAGTACGAGCCAGAGCGTGCTCATTTCCAACAGCATCAAGAAATACTGGGAAGTCAGCACCAACCTGTGACATACCAAGTGAAGACAGGAATTCGGGTGTTGCACCAACCCACACGTAATCAAGGTCCTTTGGATCATTGCCCAAAAGAACATCGCGGACTGCACCGCCAACTATGTATTGAGTAGGAGTCATATAACCTATTATACGCAGTTTGACCCGAAGGTCAACAACTTAAATGATTGATTTTAAAGGGATTATCGGTAAGAGCGGAGTGGTTTCATGGTCGATTCGAATATTTTTGTGCGACATGACCCCATGGTTCTTGAAGAGCAACACCCGGCTCGTCCTGTGACTGATCATCAAAAGGTAGAGCTCGAATAGCTGGGAGCTGTAGCAATCGTTTTAAGCCACGAGGCGTTAAGTTTAACCGCTCGGCTAGTTTGCTATAAAAGATTTCTTTTTCTACAATGCCATACTTGCGTTTGATTTCAGCAAATATTTTCTGAACGACAACAGGTGGGGTTAATATTTGTCGTTGTTTTTCGGTGAATTGCTCGGTAAGAAACTCTTTGAAAGTTATGCGACGAGTTTCTTTTAATTCAGGCAAACCCTTATGCTTCGTCTTAGCAAATTTCTTTGCAGATTTGTCTTCTATTCCGCCGGCTATCTTTTTGATTTTTGTGAGGAGTTCGCTGTTAACTGAATCTGTATCTAGTTCACCTTTCTTATATGCGTGTACCATGCCGAACAAACGCTGTTGAGATTTTGATTTTGCTGGCATGTTTAATGGTTAATCCTCTAGTATCGTTTCTAGGCGCTCGCGTACTGTCATAGCTTGTTCTAGTGTGTCTTTAAGGGTTACAACCTCTACATTTGCAGAAAGATCATCCAAACGACCAGTTGCAACAAACAGGTCTACAACTTCTGTAGTTTCGTTTGTTTTCAAGATCCTGAGATTTTCCAGGGCTGGTTCTTTGCTGATGACATACACGTACTGAATTCCAGCTGTTTCTAACTCAGCAAGAACGTCACTGGTTGTATCAGCTAGGGTTAGTGGGGCAACAAATAGACTAATGATAAACGTAATAAATATTTTTTTCATAATGTTCTCCTTGAGATACATTCTACAATATTTTTGTCAGTTTATCAAATTACTTACGAGTACGACTTCCTGCGGCTTTGTCTGTGCGACGATTTCCGCGAACAAGTTTTTCTTCTTGCTCTTCGTATTCACCTTCCATGCCGTCCATGTCGCCCATATCACCTTCGTAATCATCACCTTCCATGTCACCTTCACGGTCATCAAATTCACCGTTGACGTCATCAAGTTCGCCTTCAGCGTCGCCGCCTTCAACTTCATCTTCAACGTGATCGAGTCTGCTTTCAACGTCAGCAAGTCTGCTTTCAACATCACCGCCGCCTTCAACATCGTCCATGTCACCTTCGTAATCATCACCTTCCATGTCGCCCATATCACCTTCGTAATCATCACCTTCCATATCACCTTCGTAATCACCTTCCATTTCATCATCCATATGCATCTCAGATAGAATAGAACGTGTCTTAGAGGTTAGATACTGGTGAAGAGCCTTGTCAGCGTCTTTTGACTTCCCAGTTATAACAGCCTGAAGTAGTTCGTGTAGTTTTTCTTTTCCGTTCATGGTTTAAATCCTTAACAATTGTTATGTTTGTACCTCTTTTATTTATGGATCTGATGGAGATAGGACAATTTTTGACGAACTCTGCCATCTGGGCGGTGAATGTATAAATCGCAATGTTGTTTGCGTGCTAGTATACGTCCATGTTTTATTGCCGTTTTTTGAGTGTCAAAGACTTGGGTTGCCTTTGATGCAGCTCTTCGCTTGATGGCCCAACCACCATTAATATGTTTAATGATATGTTGGCTCATTTACGTAAGTTCTGGTGGCAGTTTGATGCCTTTTGAGGCTAGTGGTCTTGCACGTATCTTTGCGATATCTAGAATTTTCTTTGCTTTTTTAGAAGGGAAGCGTTGTATTAAATCTATGATTTCTTCTACAGAATCAACGTTGGATGGACGAGTCTCTGGTCCAAATAATATTTTGACAACTTCAGATGGGTCACTTATGACAAGATCAGTTCCGTCAAACTCCAGTTTGGGATACATCTTTTTAATATCCTCTGGTGTTACCTTTTTCAGACCCTTAGTATATCCATCGGTATATTTGTTGTGGGGACGCATTTGGAAAAATCTTTTCATGCCTGTTCCTAACTCAATTCCACGGCCCACCTTTACAATCAAGTCTTCACCATCATAATGAAATGCATCAACACCTTTCTCATCAAGCGCAGCAGCAACAGCGTCAAGAAGAACAGCTCGAACTGAGCCTTTGTATTCACTCTTATCGCCAGCAGAGAAGTATGCGAACCTAGACCATTCAACATTATCTGTAAACATCAAATCAACTTGAATGCGATCGTCATCGGTTCCTCTAATTGGTACTGCATATGATCCTGTTTGTGTATCTTTGTTAAAGACTCCATATTCCCGTCCAAGATGACGGATTAAACGATCGTGGATCTTGAACGGCGTGTGTTTGTTTTGATCAACGACAACATCAATATCACCACTCGTGTCAGATTTACCTGCTGATCCAACTGGATGCAAGTCTTCAAATGGAATATTTGAGGCGAGGGCAATGTAACGAAGAGTTGGTTCGATGTCTTCTTTTGACACACGAACAATTTTGGCTTTACTTAGAGCCTTATCTTCTTGGAGTAATCTTGCGTCTAGTAATCTCATTCGTGCCTCGCAAAATTAGTTCGTGAAAATTCAAGACGATCAACGAGTTTAATCGCTTTATTGGTTAGATGATCTATCGCAACAAATCCTTCTTGTTTAGATAATCTGTAACCACCTTTACCGTCGGACACAAATGTGCCAACTGATTCAATTTGATGTAGCTTACTAATCAATTTCAGTTTCGCTTCATTGATAAAGTATTGAAATTCCAATACGTTACTGATTGTAGATTCCAACCGCTTCAATAGTTGCGTGAAGTGTGCCTTCTTTTTCTCTTTTGTAGTATCACTAACATTTTCACTATCAAGTCGCTGCTCAATGAATTTTGCTAGTCCTTCCATATAGCCCTTGTCAAACTGTTTTCCACCGCGAATTTCCTGGTTGGTATACATTTTTATCATACCAATCAAGATGTTAGATGTAAGTAGTTGTTCAAAGCGAATTGGATTTAACTTATTGAGTGATTGTTCTGCTTGATTAAGATTTTGGGATATTGATGAGAGCTCATCTGCCGTTAGTGTAACTGAGCCACTCCTATCTTTATACGTTGCATCGTCCACCCACACATCAACTGAATTTTGTAATTGACCAACGTCAACTTTATATGAGGCAGACATAGTTTTTAATGAGTCGCCAGTGTATGTTGTATGGAAAATAATTCCTATCTTCGCACGACGAATTGTTTCAGCAAGGTCAGAGTTAGAAGGAATAGCATATGTGATTGTGTTTGGTTTGAACGTAACGTATTCTTCTCCTTCAATTGTTTTTGTGTCTACTTCACCACCAGTGAACATCAAATCACCTTGAAGGACTCCACTGATATTAATTTTTGGTAGATGTTTAAGAACTACCTCTAACTGACGGGCAAGACCAGGACTGTCTTTATAGTATCTCTTGATATCGTCGTTCGTGTAGATAATTTTTGGGGTGCGTTTGTTGAATACTGATTTTGTTCCAATAAAGAAACGACCGTTCTCAGGATTAACTCCACACACGATTGCTGGTGAGCCATCCCATTTTGTTGTCACGTCTATGTTTTTGTTTCCACCGTGACCTGTTAATGAATCTTTGATATTCTCAATGAAGTTGAGAGCAATGTGTGCGCCTGAAAGTCCATCACTAAGAATCACATCTTCAATATGATCTAAATGAAGATTCTTAATTGATTCCGTTAACGGTTCCTGTATGTGGCTTTTTAACGAGTACATGTCTCGCCTCTATGGGAGATCGTTATTGCTTGTGGAAAGCTCGTCACGAAATTCATAACCATGCTCGAGTGCAAGATGATATGTATCATCAAAATTAACATCTTCGACATAGTCTAAAATCTTTTCAAGTGCTTCCAGAGCTTCTTCAATACTTTCGTACATAATGTCCTTATCAGTTGATTTCGCTGTATTTACTGAAGGACTTTAATTTTCAAGCAAAAGCTCTTGACCATCGTCAGTTACGGGAACAATTTTTGCAATTCCCTGCTCACTTTCTGGTAGGTTTTGAACAGCTGCTTCAGCTAATGTCTTCGGCAGCGCCAAGCTGCGTATTTTGCCATTTACCTTAACGACATATTTTAGTTCTTGTTGGTTTTCATTTAACATCTTTTTTCCTTGGTAGGTCACAAACATAAAATGTAACCCCATTATAAACTTCTGCTACGTACTCCATTATTGGAAGAACGTCTTTGTCCCAATTGAGTCCACCTAATCCGCATCCAATTCTGGGCATAAACACTGGTAGGTCATACATATCTGCAAACATCCCGACTACTTCCATGCTACTTCCAACAGCGTTCGCGTCTGCGTATTTACTACCGTCACGACCATAGAATACTTGGGTGTAGCAATTTGCCACATGCAGTGAGTTGTTAGAGTTGATAGTGACTAATTGACAACCACCAAGCATCGTTGCTCCAGTGGATTGTTTCTTATATTTTTCATAAACAATTGGCCACTTTGCCCTTATAGCCTTTGCAACACCAGACCCCATTTTACCTTGGCAATTGACGCCATGAGCAACAATACCCGTTTCAACATCAATAACGCTTTTTTCAATGTATTCTATCATTATTTAGGTTCAAATTTAGGTGAGGTATCATTATTGCCGCAGAATTGCGTCAACACATAAGAATTTATAGTCGCTTATATTTCCTTCATCATCAACCTGTCCGGTTCCAGCGGGCGCATACCGCACAAATTCAAGAAGTTCTTCAAACTCAGGTCGTTTTGGGGTGTCTAGGATTTTCATATCTCCAACGACAGTACCATCTTTGAGTCTAATATTATCCACCATAAAAACAACATCCGAAAGGTTTACATTTGTTGGATTACTACCACTCGAACCCAGTCGACCTAGAAGCGGTTTTTTTATTTTAGCAATTGCTTTTTCGAGTTCTTCTTTTGGATAGATTCGATCATTAACTGTTGGGGTGTCGGCCTTAATGATTTCAATTTCCATCTTTTCTTTTTATCCTCGCCCATTTGATTTGCTCATCTGCCGTGTGCCATGAACCATCGATGATTGCCCGATTGACATCATTATTAAGTTCAATGTTGTTTAGATCGTTGTAAATCCTTTCAAAAAACACAATTGCTTCTTCTATTTCTGGTTCTTGGATCTTCTTTTGAAGATTCGTTAGATGAAGAGAATACTCCTCGTGTCGTTCACATATTCTACATTCACATTTAAATTCCTTCAATTCACTCATAACAATTCTCGCATAAAGTTTCAAAAGTTTCTGTTGCCCAATGTGATTCAGGTGTCACTAGGCAATGTATTGCTCGACCTTCTAATATTGCTTGGGGAGATACAAACTCACCGCACTCATCACATTTAAAATTATCGTTACTTGTCAGCATTATCAGAGACATATTTTTCAACAACTTTGGAAGCCGTATCGATATTGTATACGTCTCCCTCATCGTGACACTTTTGATTTTCATATGGGGCTGCTACCCGACGATAGTACTCAAGTGCTGTTGCAACAAGCGTTCCTAAGGCATTAACGATTTCTTGATAATTAGATGTATACATGCGATCTAACAATCTTGAAATAACATAATTCAAGTTTGCTTGTGTATTATCAAGAGGATCATCGCTTTGTAAACCTCTAAAGGCTTGTATTAAATCTTCAATTACAGGGTCCAACACCTCTCGTTTCTCTTTGCTAATGTATGGCATAAAATTTCTCCTACAGATCAAGCATCCTTTGCTTGGTCATTTCTTCCAGTGCTTGATGCTCGATCATATTCACAAAAAATTCATAGCGATCTTCGAGCTTCTCCCACGTCTTGGTGATTAGATCAACACATGGGGAGCAATAAAGTGGCGATACCTTTGATACAAATTGATGTTTGTTTTTAACGAACGCTGTCCCACACAACGAACAAAGGTATTGTTGTTCAGCATGACGGTTTCCGTATCGATCTTTAATAAGGATTCTTTCTGGAAGTTCTGCCAAATATTCATATAAACTATCCCAATCGGTAAACGACCTTGTTGCAAGTGCTTGTAACCAACCAGGTACTTCGTCTGTCCAGTCTTCATATTCAGAAATTAAGAAGATTGGAATGTCTCTATTGAATGCGTGTTGACATTCTGAAATTGTTCCTGCACCACGACGAGCACCCTCATCATAGAATACAATTACTCCATCACTATCAAATTCGATTAGGTCAAGGTCTGCTCGAATAAAATGCTTACGAATATTTGACTTTGCTTGTAGCTCTGTAGAGACAGAAACAGCTCTAGAGATGTCTGTTGATTGATATAACAACTCTCCATTTTTTGTTGCGTACGCACGATCGAGAGCACAGATATCAAGTGGGAAGTAACCAAGGTCTCTTAATTTTTGTGAAGTATCTTCGCGCCAATCGGCTCCAAGATTCTCTGCAAACTGCATACCACCTGACAGATATATGTTTCCTCGTAGATATAATGGATGTCTAATCATTTTAGTACCACCTCACCTTATCACAAATCGTACATTTTTCTGAAAAATAGTCTATGCTAGAATGTCCACATGGTTCGTAATCATGTTTACAGCTTTGTTGTATTTTTTCAATTAAATAATCGATTTTACAATTTTGTGTTGACAAGAGTCGTTTTTCTTGCCTTAGTTCTGGAACTGTTTTCATAGTAAATAATCTGAGTATTGCATTTCCATACAATCACAGATCTCCTTTATTTGTTCTAATCTGCCTTCATTGGCTAAATTAAAAACGGGCACACGATAGGCATTAGCAATTCGAATTGCTTGACCAGTACCGCCAGTTTCTTTGGTGGTTGTTGTTTCAGCTCCGTCTGGAGTCCAACATACAACAAACTTCGATAGAAGTTCAAGGTTCTGTCCTAATATTTGTTGAACATTACGAGCGTGTAATTTGCGAACGAAAGGCGGCAAGCCACCCCATGTAGGATGATGCTTTGCTGCTATCTCATATGCTTCATCGGGAATTTCACCGGTCGGTAAGAAGATTTGCTTCTTTGAAGCACCATTCTCAAAAGCTGTATCTGCTCCCTTTGCTCCACCTGAACGCAGCGTCCACCCACACTTTGAGAGATGGTCAGCGATATCTGTCATTTGATAGAGGATGTCAAGTGGTGTTTTTCGTGAACCTATTCCAGTATAGGCACAGTCTTGTCTTATATTCATCTCTTGGATTATACACGATTGTAAATTAAGCTACAAGGGTATATGACCCGTATAAATAGTGTTATGAAGCTGTTTGAAATAAAACCGATACCACCTGAAAAATTTACTCCTCGACCAACGATGCAAGGGTTGAGTAAATTAGAAAAACGTCCTGGTGAGAAGGCTGAGAAGATTGGAAAAGGTAACTATGCAAGTGCTTGGTCCACAGCAACTGAGCCTGGGACGGTTCGAAAGGTAGTCTCAGATAGAAGTAATCTATCTCGTGATGCTTATTTTCAATATATTCGTAAGATAACAAAAAACGAGCGTCTTTCTAAAAATCCATATTTTCCAAAAATATATGATGTGCAGGTAGTTAGAGATAAGAACTTTGACCTTCCTTCCCACTCATACTATGTTGATATGGAACGCCTTCATGCATTGGATACACTTAGTGACGAAGAAGTCCTAACTATTGGACGAAAGTTGATTGATGGATTTGATTCATGGATGAATCAAACACTTAATGGTCAAAAAATGTACAGTGATCCACGGCAAGCGTTGGTTAGTTATTTTATACAACTGTTAGTAAAAAAATCCTCTTATAGCAGCAAATCAGGTCGATTGCTTGATAATATTAAAGACTCAAATCTAAAACAAGCATTGATGTTTATTAAGAGTGTTCTTAGACAAGAAATCGGCTTTTTTACTGACGCACACGCAGCTAATATAATGATTCGTCGTGGCCGACACGCTCCCCAATTAGTTTTTACAGATCCTTTAGGCGGTTAACCTTTAATTAAATCAATGTAATTCAAGGTTATAATCCTTCAATCTTAATGACTGGCCGCTGTTCAATAGATAACTTACTTCCACCTAGAATAGCATTACCACAAGTAACTAACCCATTCTCCTCATCATCTGAAGGGACGAATACCAGAACATCAAACCCTTGTTCAATAAGTTCACGCTCTGGTCGAGCATAAGGATGATAACTATCATATCCACCAATCGTTTTGATATCATTTTCACGACATGCATTATTGTTGTGAATTGGTGTGATCTTTACCATAAATTTGTCTGGGTCAAAAAGTGAGCGGAGATATTTTGCATCAATTTCAAAATCAGTTGAGTATGCAAAATTGAGACAATACTTTCGGCTTACTGGTTCAGGCATTCGTCTTGCAATCTTTGACAGGTCTGTTAGATGGAGTTGCATATCGGAGAACATTTCCGACCGCTGCTCTTCGTTAGTAGAATTGATACTGAATTGTAATCCAGCCTGACCATTGTAGAGATTATTCTTGATGTCACACCATCGTAATATATTCTGCTCCAGTCGTTTAAATTTCCTAGGCAGCGAGGTTGTCATCACTGGATGAAATACATCAATTCGGAGACCTGTTTCATCTTTGATTTGTCTCTTATTCTCATAAGCCCACTCTGCAAACTTAAATACAGCCTCGTTGAATATGGGATCGCCCATACGAGCGAAATGAAGATTTAATCGTTCCGTGTATTTTGTCTCTGGAAAAAGACTGATGGCACTATACAATTGCTCTTTAAGGTCATCAAATGTAGTATTACCACGCCATTTGACCTTTGGAACATCGCAGAATGTGCATCGCATTGGACAACCATATTGAGTACTAACAGTGACCACCCATTTCTCGCTCAGTGGCATACAGTACATGTTTGGAACGCCGGCAATCTCCTTTGTGTACCCAAGAAAATCGGCTTTGACGTTATACTTCTTTCCATAGTCTCCAATGGAAAGCGTCTCCAGCATTCCCTTGGAGTATTCTCCTGTGAAGAGATACCCCGTGGGAATTGGTATTGTTTGAACGATCATTTTAGATTACCGCTCTTGCTCGGACCTCCTCGAATGTATCATCAATTAGGATTTTTCCGTCCTCGAAATATGTCTCAAGAAGGACGTCGTTATCCTTATCTGCGCCATGTGCTTCAAGACCAGTGAAGATCTCACCAGTTTCCTTGTTGCGATACAGAGTGATACGACCTTTCTTTGAATCTTTACCAGGATCTGTGACAGGCTGTTTGTACACGTCTCTGTTTACACCATTGATAGCCATTGATGCACATTTCAACGCAAACTCTTGTGTGTCACGATCGACCTTCTGCAGTAAACCACCACCACAACCAAATGCAAGGTTGTCGGCGCTGAATCCCGCTTCAGTGATCACGAAGAGAATCTCTTCAATCATGTTGATGTCGATGCCATCACCTTGGATGACTCGTACATAATTCAACATCTTGTATCCTTTGCTGTTGACTGTCGTGCCAAACTTCTCTTCAAGCAACTCAAGGCACTTCAACACAACGGTCGGTGGATGACCTGAGTCGGGACGAATGACCACAATTGCACCTGAGTCGATTACTTCTTGACGGAGCGTCTCACCCCAAATGTGTGAGCAGGCATTATAGATGTCGTATGAATCGGACACAACAGCCAGCAATGCACCTTCACGGCCATATGCTTTCAACATGTTACGGTAGGCATCAGTTTCGCCTTCGCGGCCCCAAGAAGTGATTGTGCTGTGTTCTGCTGCTGGAATGGAAAATCCAGGAACTTCCTTTGTGATATCAACGTTGTAGTACTCACCTACACACTGCAGGGCAACGATTGTATCTGTTCCCATGAAGTTTACCAGGTGAGCCATCCCACCAAGACCAGCACTTTCCTTTGAGCTAACACCACGAGCACCAAAGTCATGGAACTTGAATGGAAGACCGTCAAGATTATCTGCTGTCTTTTCGAGATATCTCTTGATGATTTTCTTTACGTTGTAACTGAGAGTGCAAACCGTTGTTGGATACCAAATGGCTCGAAGGAGAGCAGTCTCCAAATAAGAAGTCAGTGGTGCACATTTGGGATCTGTATTCTCAATCGTTATGAGAACATTCTTTGTTGGTACAACCGTTCCTTCGCGAACTGCTCGAATGCGAAGAGGCAAAAGACCACCGTGCTCATTTACGATATGCTCCCACATCTCACGATTGAAGTCGGGAAAGCCATGAAGGTTGCAAATCACTTCTGCCTCATCGATGTCTTGCATCGTAACGGGAGTTGTTAAGTATTTTTTCAGGAATGGTTGCAAACCGAGGAAAACTGTTTCTGGAAATAATCCTCCACGTGATTCAGCATACGAGAACACATTTGTTGTGCCTGGTGGATACTGTAAGTAATGAGAGATTTTGTAACTGTCTGTGTTAAGTATTAAATTGTCGTAATTCATGATAAAGCTCCTTTATCAAATGGTTTAGCGAATGTCTATCAATTCGCCTTTTATGGTAATAATTGCTTTCGTAAAACTAGCGGTGCCACTCATACCTGGCTGTCTATCGTGATGGTCTATTCCTACTTTAAGCTCGACATCAAGAGGATCAATGTTCTGTATACTAGCCCACGGCTCTTGCCGACCAATATAGTCAGCCAACGCCTCTCGGACTTCTTCTTCGGTCATCTCGATTTTGATTGTTGTCATTGGAAATCCTCCAAATCAATTGTGTAGTAAAAGTCTATCTCTTACCTGTAGTATATATGATTACTAATCAGTTGGTCAAGGGTCATACCCTCTTTTTTGCCTTTGGATCTCCCAGTTTTTCGGTGCCTTCGAACCACAAATCTGGAATTAATCGCTTTTCAATCTTCGTTACATCGTTGGGCATATAATGTCGTAGCAAAACATGGTGTTCTTGGTCGAGGAATAGGAAGTGTGGCCAACGTATCCACTTAAACCTTCTCGATCTGCACCAACGAACTACGAGATATCCTTCTTTCTCATCCCACTCTTTGAATGCCCATGTTAGACAATTGTGCTCTCCTTTCTTTTTAACGATTTTCATTATTGGCCATGTTATTGACCAGAAAATTGCCCAGAAAACTAATCGAAAAAAAGATAACATTTTTGTCCTTTGTGTAATATTGCTATTTAGTAAACTATCTCGTTTTGTACGTCTTTCTATTTGGATTACGAACCTGACAATATACTGTCGCAATATTGTCAAACGTTTTACCATATACTGGACTGTCGTCAAAGAGAACATCTATTCCCTCATCTTGACAATAATTAGCCTTTGCATTGTTCCAAGCTGTCTCATCTGACCATGGAAGTCCATCAATCCATTTGACTTCTATATCTAGTCGACTTTCAAGATAATCTGTAATTGAAAAGTATTTGACTTTTGACAGGTCAACAATATGACCAATACGTCTCTCAGCCTCGGCTCGCGCGAGACCACTAATAACATGAACTTCCACATCATCATCTTCAATCATTTTGTTCATCATGTCCTGAAAGATACCGAAAGTATCAATCACACCATGAATGTCGAATCCAACTTTCATTATACTCGTCCGATGAAGTAGTTGAGTATGCTGTAATGATCTTCAAAGAGTTGACTCTCCATTGTGAGAATCTCTTCGAGTGAAAACCAGCGAGCCTTATCAGCATCATCACCACCCTTAACAGGTGGGAGAGGGCCTGGATTTAACAGGATCAAGTGTGCATGGGTTATCGTTCTTCCACGAAGTGAACGGTGTGGATGATCAAATACTTTTGATTCTTCGATAGAGCCTTTGAGAACTGCGGGTGGAACTTTTAGTTTCGTTTCTTCGCGAAGTTCTCGAATTACAGCATCCTCTACATTTTCGCCTTGATTAAGAAATCCACCAGGGATTGCCCATAATCCTTTTCCAGGAAAGGCTCTGCGACGAACAAGAAGTACATGTCCTGATTGAATTACAATGCCATCAACTGTGACAAATGTTGGCGGGTAGGGAGCATCTTTCCAAGCAGCTTTGTAATTTTCGTAAAATGAGTACTCACCACTCAAATATTCAAATGTTTCAGTCTTCCGCCAATCAAGCATGAAGTTGAAAATTCCTTCATTGAGATAATCTTTACACATCTCCGTGAATACATCTGGTGAAAGAGGATCATCATCGTTCCATTTATCATTGAAATAGTAGTCACGAATCGATGTTGCATGAAGATCCTTCACGTTTGGAAATTCAACAGGGTCACCCCATTGAGGAAACATGTCAAGATAGAATGTGGAGTTGTCCTTCTTGTGTCCTATGATACCAACCTTCATTTCAGAAGCTAGTCCATCACCAAATTCTTCAAGTACATCCTGAACGTGGCTCTGTACTTCCAGAGCCCACTGTTGGTCATTGTATAGTTTGTCAGAAACATATCGGAAGATTAAATCAGTTTCACAATGATACTTGTCACTTTCGAATGCGCTGCGAATTAATTTTTCTCGTTCTTCAGCAGTGAATGGATTTTTGTGAGTTCGTGGCTGAAATGACGAGCCAACTAAGATGATTACTTGCTTAGCAAGTTTAAGTGCTTCGTGGATAATTTCAATATGTGCGTTGTGTGCTGGCTGAAATCTTCCTATGAAGATTAGAAAATCATATTTTTGTTTCATGTCAGGAATCCCCTAACTGTAAAATGTGGTCTAATCGTCTATCGATCAGGACTGTAAGTGAGCTCTATTCTCCTTCAAAAGTCGTAAAGGAACTCCCTTATATGTTACATCGTACTCCCTTTCAAACCATTTGTCAACGAAATGGGTCTTTAAAGCGAAGAAGTCGAATAAATTTGCGGTGTTATCCTCGCTTTCCACCTTGAATTTACCGCGAAAATCCTTTCGTAACTCCGCGAATTCCGGTGCGTCTATTTCTGTTATCATTTGGAACAGATCAGACGTTGTTAACTCAATTTCCTTAACGATTCCAAACTCATGGTGACCAGCTTCATTAATCAGCCGATCTATCACCATCAGTGTTCTGTTTTTGAATGTCAGTCTTAGCATCTTCCACAGTAAGTTGATAAAAGTTCAACTCCGGTCTCATATCATTCATATCATACACAATATCGTGGTCTGATACAACGTAGATCGCGCCTACTTTGTAGGGAAAGTTCTTGACCCAATCGATCAGTTCATGATCGGTTCCAGTGAATGAAGCCTTTTGTCTGAACTCAATTGGTGACAAATAGTGGGAGATAAGATGTTTAGAACCGTTCGTCCAATGACGAAAGATTTTGTCAACATCGGCAATTATATTTTTTCGCGACACGGCGAGTGGTGTTTCAATAATCATCAGAAACTCCTCCTGATTTCGTGGTGTGCGCAAGTCTATCTCACGCGTTGATAATACTATCACATGTATTTAGTCAAAGGTCAAGAAGAGTTGTAAAGAAATATCAAACGCTGTATACTCGTCAAATGCTTATTGATAATGACCCGAAACTCGATTTCGATGACGTACTAATTCGACCAAAACGCTCTGAGCTTGGCAGTCGAAAAGACGTGGATCTCATCCGAGAATACACGTTCAAACACTCTCAGCACAAGTATAAAGGTATTCCAATTCTTGCTGCTAACATGGACACTATTGCTACTGTTGACATGGCCAAAGAGCTGTTGAAATATGAGTTAGGGACAGCGTTACACAAGCACTACTCGGTCCCTGAACTTATTGATTTCT
>SDBV01004953.1_pt1 | contig 18923 bp, 16 predicted proteins | sample 2277081 | NCBI WGS metagenome assembly SDBV01 (sample SAMN10402039, study PRJNA504765) | marine sediment metagenome | isolation source: marine sediment core GS10_PC15, 223 cmbsf | place: Arctic Ocean: Southern Knipovich Ridge | collected 2010
CCGGTGCCCGCCAAGGCTGCCAGCAGGTGCTCCACCGTATGAATCCGTACATCGCCCTTGCCGATAGTTGTGCCCCGCTGAACGCTGTCCACGCAATCTACAACGGCGGGTATACGAACGCGCTCCGGCAGGTCAATCCTTTCAAAAACGATGCCTGTATTCTCCTCGGCTGGCTTGAGCGTAATCTTGGATAATTCACCGGTATGCAGACCAATGCCCGAAAAGCTGACCGGTCGGGCGATGGTATTCTGTCTCATCTCAACTCCAGTCATTCGTTCTTTATCCCTATCCAGCCAGGCCACTGACAGCGCGGCCAACGCCAGGCGGGACCTATAGTTTATCTTCCAACTTCTTCACGCGATCAAGCAATTCCCGGAACTGCCTGATCAGCTTTGGAACCTTACCCACCGAGGCCTGTGACCTGAGCGACTCGGCATGGGGCCGCGCGGGATAACCAGAGACTTCCATACCCTCGGGTACGGATTTGGTTACGCCGGCCTGAGCACCTACCTTAACCCGATCGCCGATAACCAGATGGCCGCCGATACCGGACTGACCGGCCATGATCACATTGCACCCAATTTTAGTAGACCCTGAAATACCGACCTGCCCCACAACCAGTGAATTTTCACCAATCTCGACATTGTGGGCGATATGAACCAGATTATCGAACTTCACTCCATTGCCGATCCTGGTGGGCGAGAGAGTGCCACGGTCTAAAGTGCAGTTGGCGCCAATCTCCACATCATTTCCAATAACCAGGCCCGCCACCTGTGGGATTTTCTGCTGCACACCCTTGTTGTCGCAGACAAAGCCGAACCCATCGCCGCCCAGCACACAGCCACTCTGCAGCAGGCATCGTTTGCCCACCTCGACCTCATGGAGTACTATCGCTCCGGGCATCACCCGGGTTTTCTCCCCTATGACAGCCCGCTCACCCACATAGGCGCGCGCCTGCAGAATAACATCGTCACTGATCCTGGCGCCCGCGCCAACCACTACCAAAGGGCCGATAAAAACCCGTTTGCCAATCCGGGCAGTTGAATCCACTACCGCGGTGGGGTGTATCGACGGTTTGAAATCGTTGTTCTGTGGGTGAAACAACTCAACAGTCAACAGAAAAGTGAGGTATGGGTTGGGAACGATCAGGCAATTATTTTCAGGCGGAACCGCGCCATTACCCTCGCCAACAATCACCGCTGCAGCCTTAGTTGAGGCAATACGATTATGATAGCGCCGGTTGGCGACAAAAGATATGTCACCATCCTCCGCTTCTTCCAGTCCGGCAACTCCGGAAATGATGACGTCCGGGTCACCCTGGACCTCGCCATTCACCTTGCCGGCAATTTCTGCTAAACTGAATTTAGGCAACTTTGACCCCTGATTTAACGCGTACGCTGGGTCTCAATGTTAAGTGCCTCCATCACCTGTTCGGTGTAATTGTATTCCTGGTCGATATACAGCAGCGCCGATGCATCCAACACAACCGAAAGCTGTAAGTTCTGACTGATATCACTGATGGTGGCGTGTAGTTTCTCCAGTATGGACTGGGTCAACTCAGCGTTGCGACGGTTCAGTACTCCATCTTTTCCATAAATCTGATGATAATAGGCCAAAAGACCCTTTTGTCTGCCTTCCAGCACACTTTCCAGCCGCTTGTGCTCCACTTCCAGGAAAGCCAACGTGTCGGCTATCGTAGTGTCAGCCGGAATCTGACCACCGCCGACGGCGGTGGTATCGCGCATGGTCTCAAGCCTGGCGCCCAGCGCGGTAACCGAATCCAGGTAAACCTCCATCTCCTGTTGACGCTTCTGGAAGCGCTGCTCCCAGATTGCGGTCTCCTGATCCAGTATCCGTTGCACCTCAACCTTGGCGGGCATTTGCCTCAGTATTTCCTGATCCGAGACAAAGCCCATTTTAAGGTCCTGAGCCTGCAGGACTGGGGCCGTCAATAACACAATTAAGAAAAATACTAATACAGTTCTCATAATGAAAGGATTTTTTCCCGGCCTTAGCGGCGCGGACCGGAGGAAGTTTTCACATCAACTCCGGCCTTGAGAATTTCGATAACGCTCTCTGTAACATCCAGTGCTTCCTGTGCATACAGCAAGCCCTGGGCATTGAAGATCATCGCATAGCTCTCCCGCTCACCCAAAATCTCAATGGCGCGGTTGATCTTGGCGTAGATCGGTGTCCAGAGTTCGCTCTGTCTCTGCTCGGCCTTACCACCCTCGGCGAACACATCCTGGTAAAATTTGGTCGCTTCCTGGCGCTTGGCGGTAATCTCATTTGCTTTCTCACGCTTTTTCTCGGGACTGAACAGCATGTTCCGCTGTTCGAACTCTTCCTCCAACTGCGCGATCTGCTGCTGGTACTCGTTGAGCTGGGTCTGCCAGCTCTGCAGTTCTTTCTCGTATGTGAGGCTGGCGTCATCATGCTCGGGAAAATCCTGCATCACACGCTCAACCTGAACATAGCCGATTTTGAGATCCTGTGCCTGGACCAAGGAAACCAGGCCGATAACAGCCGCTACAACGATGGCAAAAATACGCAAGGTCATACCTCCTTACAATGTGAAAAACTTCTTCTTCTCGTTATTCGTTGGTAAGATCGCCTCAAAAGCGACCGCCCTGATTTGGCAAATATTTCTCCGGGATTGAAGCCTCCCCGCAGCAAGCTGCGGAGAATCTTCGACTGTTAAAGAATATATTCGCTCGCTAACTCCTCGGCAAGCCGCGAGGAATGCACTCGCTGTTCAATTCAACTTTTTCGATCAATAGAACCGGCCAAAGCGAAAATGCGGCATCCACTTGCTCTTAGCCGGCGAACCGTCCGCGTTGGTCTGATCAAACCCATAGCCCATTTCCAGGCCCAGTGGCCCCATCGGGGTTTCCAGCCGCACACCGATTCCGACGCTGCGCCTGAGCTTGCTCAGGTTCATATCGTCAAATTCGCTCCAGACATTTCCGGCCTCGGCGAACAGGACAGCGTAGACCTGGTCGGTAACCTTGATTTCCTCCTCGGCCGTGATCGTAAAATAAGTCCTTCCGCGATGGTATAGCCGCCCCCCCACGCCCACCGTTCGATCATCGTAACCACGAAGGTGGACATCGGATTTGCGCCCGTAGCCGGTTCCGCCCAGGATGTAAGTTTCCCGGTAGTCGAGAATCGGACTCTTGGAGCCACCGAACGGACTGACAGTTCCCAAGTTAGCTTTGAGCCCCAGCACAAAATTTTCCATAATCGTGGGAGTATACCACGAGGTTTCCAGTGTGTATTTCTGGAAACCGATATTACCACCCATCGGGCCGCCGCTGTAATCGGCTGAAATGGAGTGACGGCTTCCGCTCTGGGGGTGCTGAAAATTGAGCCGGGTATCACGGGCCAGAGTGAATGTCACCTTGCTGGATGTCTGCGGATAGTCGCTGACATTAGCACCCGTATAGAGCGCCACCAGTGTGCTGTCGCCCCTGATATCAATCGACATCAGCGAGTAACCGATATAGAAACGGGTGTAGTCCAGCTTGGGTATCGGGAAACCAAACCTGTTAAAAAATCCCTTGTAACGGTCCTGGTAAGGGTCATTGCGCAGCTTGCGGCGCATGTTGAATATCCCCACATCCAGAGACACGGGTGAATCCAGGAAATAAGGATCGGAGTAATTCAAATCGATATTGGTCATGCGCGTACCGAACTCGAAACGGATCTGGACCGATCTGCCCCGGCCGAACAGGTTGCTCTGGGTCAGATCGAGGAAGCCGGTCATACCGTAGCCCCCACCGAATCCCGCGCCGAAATTGGCACTGCCGGTACGTTTTTCCTTAACCTTAATCACTAAATCCACCTCGTTGGTCTCTTCGATCGGCTGCGGCACGATACCGATGTCCGGTTCGAAAAAACCTGAGTTAACAAGGCTCTGGTAGCTCATTTTAACCAGTGGAGATCTGAACAGGTCACCGGGATAGAGCCTGACCCGGCGGCGGATAACGTCTTCGAATGTGCTCTCGTTGCCCTGGATGATAACCTTGCGCACCGTGGCCGGCTCACCCTCGCGGATCACCAGAGTCAGGTTGATCAGGCTGTCCTGGTATTCCTGCATCGGCTGGGGCTGCATATAGATATAGCCTTCGTCCCCGTAAATTTCCCGCACCTTGTCCATGCTCTCTTCGAACTTTTCCTGGTTAAACACCAAGCCCGGTTCAAGTTGAAAAGCAGCCAGGATCACATCATCCGGAAAATGCGCGTTGCCGGTTACTACCAGAGTGCCCACGTAGTATTGCTGTCCCTCGTCCACGGTTATCCGGATTGTAACATCCCGGCTATTCTCCTTGAACTCAATTTCATGGCCCAGGACCTGCATGTTGAGAAACCCACTGCGGGCATAAAATTCAGGAAGCTTCTCGGTCATATCTTTTTGAAACTTTTCCTCGTCATAACCACCGGTTTGCCAGAATTTAATCCAGCTTTTGGCTTTGGTGCTAAGCGCACCGCGCAATTTATCATCGAGAAAGAACTCGTTGCCCTCGAACTCGACAGTTCTGATCTTTATCTTACGGCCCTCGTTGATATTCAGGGCAATCTCGATCCGGCCCCTGGCCGCGGTGGTATCTGTTTCCGCCTGGACTTTTGTATTGTAAAAGCCTTTCTCGCGGTAGAGTTCCACTATCTCATTTGTTGACTGTTGCAGCTTTGAGGGAGAAAATAAGCCTCCGATACGAAGGTCTATTTCCGGTTTAATATCTGAGTCCTTCAGCTTGTCGTTACCTTCGAGTACCAGCTTGGATACGATTGGAGCTTCCTGAATCCTGATAATCATCCGGAGGCCATCGGGAAGCTCCTCGATCAGGATATCGATATCGCTGTAGAGCTCGGTTTTCCATAGATTTTGCATGGCGCGGCTAACTGCGAACACCGCGTAGTCATCGCCCACATTAAGCTGGGCCGCGCTGAGCACCCGTCGTGTGGCCACCCGGTCGTTACCCTCCACCACAACATCGGCGATCTTCTGCACGCTCTGCCGATTGTCCTCAACCTGTGCCGCCACTTGCTCAACAACAAACAGAGCACAGCAAAACAGGGCTAACATCAGAACGCGATTAAAAACAGAAATCGTTGTATGAGCCTTGGAAATCCTCAACACACCCCCGCTAATACTCTCATGCCGTGGTTAGGAATCAGCTATCAGACGGCCCCAATGTCCGCCGCCGTAATCGCTTGGAACATCGAGGCCGGTACCAGATCAACTGGCTGGCCCGCTTGTCCGGCCAGCCGCATAAACAAATTGTACTGTGCAATTTAACCGGCCGGTAAACTCTTCTTGCCAGCCTCTACTTTCTCCTTGGGGGGCTTGGGTTTTTCCACGCTGAACTTCAGCTCGTCCCCATTACCGGTAACCTTGATTAAATCGCCTTGCTCGAATTCGTTATTGAGAAATTTCTCGCTCAGCGAGTCCTCGAGATGACGCTGAATGGCGCGGCGCAGTGGACGCGCTCCGTACTCCTGGTTGTAGCCCTTCTCGGCCAGAAACCTCTTGGCGGCTTTATCGAGCTTGATTTCAAATCCCCGGTCCAGAAGCCTCAGGCGCAGTTCCTCGAAAAAGATATCGACTATTTTTATGATCTGATCAAGGCCCAACTGATGGAAGACTATTATCTCATCCACCCGGTTGATAAATTCGGGGTTGAACACCTTGGTAATCTCACTCTTGATCTTATCGGAGATATGGTCGTAGTTGTCACCATCCTCGCCGCGGGAACGGAAACCCATCGAGCTTCCCTTTATCTCTCTGGCGCCCACGTTGCTGGTCATAATCACCACGGTGTTCTTGAAATTGATCTTGCGCCCGTAGTTATCGGTCAGAGTTCCATCGTCCAGAATCTGCAACAGGATATTGAATATCTCCGGATGCGCCTTCTCTATCTCGTCGAACAGCACCACCGAGTATGGCTTCTGGCGTACTGCCTTGGTCAACGAGCCACTGTCCTCGTAACCGACATAACCGGGAGGCGCTCCCAGCAAGCGGCTTACGGAAAACTTCTCCATGTACTCGCTCATGTCCACCTGGATCAGCGCGTTCTTGTCGGCAAACAGGAACTCGGCCAGCGCACGCGCCAGCTCGGTTTTTCCCACACCCGTGGGGCCACTGAACACAAATGAGCCTATCGGCCGTTTGGGGTCTTTAAGGCCAGCGCGGGCACGACGGATAGCGCGGCTGATTGCCTCTACCGCCTCATCCTGGCCAACAATGCGCCTGCGAAGCTCGTCCTCCATTTTCAGCAGCCGGGAGGTCTCGTCCTCGCTCAGGCGCACCACCGGGATACCCGTCCAGCGGCTGACAATGAAGGCTACGTCCTCTTCCTCGAGCGTAACCGAGTAGTCGCCCTTCTCATTCTGCTGATTTGTCATCTCATCGATCTTGCCCTTGAGCTCGTGTTCCTTGTCGCGGAGTTTGGCGGCGATTTCGTATTCCTGTTCGCTTATCGCCTGTTCCTTTTCGGCCACGACTTTCTTAAGCTCTTCCTCGATATTGATCACTTCTTTCGGGGGCGCCTGGGAGGCCAGGCTCTTGCGCGCCGCTGCCTCGTCGAGCACATCGATAGCCTTGTCAGGCAGGAAACGGTCGGTAATATAGCGCTCGCTCAGCTTGGCCGCCGCCACCATCGCATCCTTGCCGATAGTGATCTTGTGGTGCTCCTCGTAGCTGGAGCGCAGCCCCTCGATAATCTGGATCGTTTCCTCGATTGATGGAGGCTCGACCATCACTGTCTGGAATCGACGCTCGAAGGCGCCGTCCTTCTCGATATACTTGCGGTACTCATTGAGCGTGGTAGCGCCCACACACTGCAACTCGCCCCTGGCCAGGGCCGGCTTGAGCATGTTGCTGGCGTCGATAGCGCCCTCGGCCGCACCTGCACCGATCAGTGTATGCAACTCATCGACAAAGAGGATCACATGGCTGTTCTTCTGGATCTCGCTGATCACGCCCTTCAGGCGTTCCTCGAACTGGCCGCGGTACTTGGTACCGGCTATAATTGCAGCCATGTCCAGGGCCAGAACACGATAATTCCGCAGGCTGGGCGGGATCTCATCGGTATTGATCCGCTGGGCCAATCCCTCCACAATGGCGGTTTTGCCCACTCCCGGCTCGCCGATCAGCACCGGGTTGTTTTTCTTGCGGCGCGAGAGAATTTCGATTACCCGCTCGATCTCGTTATCCCGGCCGATAGTCGGGTCCAGCTTGCCCTCGCGGGCAAGCACGGTAAGGTCGCGGCAGAAATGGTCCAGTGCCGGGGTCTTGGTTTTCTTACTGCTTTTCGGCTCGTCATCAATAGGCGCCCCGCCGGGGATTTCATTCTCGGCCGAGGAGCCCTCAAAGCTCTCACCACCCAGCAGTTTAAGTGTTTCCTGGCGCACCATGTCGGCGTTTATGTTGAGGCTGCTCATAACCTTAGCCGCCATGCCGCTGTCCTCGCGAAGCAGACCGAGCAGGAGGTGCTCGGTGCCCACATAGCTGTGCTTCATCGCCCGGGCTTCCTCGATAGCGAACTCCAGCACACGCTTGGCCACGGCCGTATAGGGCACGTCGCCGATAGTGAGCGTACTGCCGCCCGGCTTGACCATCTCCTCCACCTTGGCCCTGATCGTTTCCAGGTCCAGGCCGATCTGGATCAGCACAGCCGCGGCCACGCCCTCGCCCTCGCGAACCAAACCCAGAAGGATATGCTCACTGCCTATATAGTCGTGGTGCAACCGTCCAGCCTCGTCACGCGCCAGACTGAGCACCTTGCGTACCCGCTCCGTGAATTTATTATTCATGGTTCCACCACCCTTTATCTATAATTCTCGATTATTGTCCTCAAAACAGGACCTGATCACAGTGGCCCTGTTGATATCACGCTGCATCACATTGAGTTTTTTGCCGGCAGCCACTTCCAGATGAGCATCCTGGCTGTATATCAGAATCCGGTTGATTGTTGATACACTCAGACCTTTTATTAGTTTCATACTCACACCGAGCCGCACCGCACTCAGCAGATTCATCACTTCCTCGGAGCTGATCGTACGCGCCCGCTCCAGGATACCGTAGGCACGCCAGACCTTGTCCTGGATATAGTGGCCCGCATCCTTGAACAACACGGAGCGGGCGTTTTGCTCGTGCTGGATAATCTGCGTGGTTATCCGGCCCAGGTGCTCAATCAATTCCGCTTCGTTCCTGCCGATAGTGACCTGATTGGAAATCTGAAAAAAGTTGCCCAGCACCTCGCTACCCTCGCCGTAAAGACCGCGGAAGGTCAGTCCGATCTGGGTTATTCCGCGAAGAACTTTCTGGATTTCCTTTGTCAGCACCAGACCCGGCAGATGGATCAGCACACTGGCCCGCAGGCCCGTTCCCGTGTTGGTCGGACACGAGGAGAGAAAACCGAATTTGGGGTGAAAATCGTACTCCAGGTTACCACCGATCAGGCTCTCGAGCTTTTCCGCCTGGCCCCAGCACTTTTGAAGGTCGAAACCATTGGCGATACTCTGGATGCGAAGGTGATCCTCCTCATTTATCATCATCGAGACCCGGCAGTCCTGGCCGACCACCACGCAGGCGGCGGGCTTGTTGCTCAACAGGTCCTTGCTGATCAGGTGCTCCTCGATCATGAAATTGCACTCATAGGCCTTAAGACCCTCGATATTGATCCGGGTCATCTTATCCAGCAGTTTCTCACGTTCCAGCACTCCCAGAACCTCGTCGCGCACCTGCAATTCCTCTTCGCGCACCGAGCGTGATGAATAGCGGAAGCCCTTGATATTGCGCGCCAGACGTACCCTGGAACTGAGCACCACGTCGGAGTTCTCACCCTCGCCAGTGAGCCAGCTTGGCACCTGATCTTTTATCGTCAAAGCCATCTTACATGCCATCCAAAGGTTAGCTCCTGTATTCAGGAGACTTTCATCCGTTTTTCCAGACTCTGAATCTTGTCGCGGAACTCAGCGGCCTTTTCGTAGTCTTCCTTTTTGACAGCCGCGTTGAGCTTTTTCTTCAATTCCCGGACCATCACCTGGTCGTCGAACTTTTTGCTATCGGGCCGCGAGGTTCTCTTTCCCACATGGAAACTGCTGCCCTGTATCCGTCGCAGGAGCACGTCCACTTGGTTTTCAAAAGTAAAATAGCATTTAGCACAACCGAGCCTGCCCGAATTTTTTATATCGTCCAGGGTACTGTCGCAAAAAGGACAGTGGCCAGGGCCGGCGGGCCCATCTTCCTGGACCAACTCGTTAAGCACTTCCTGCTTGGCCTCCGGCGCAAACATGGGCTGCTGACTGCTGTCGAACTTGGCGCCTTTTATACCCATCTTCCCGGCGCAATCCTGGCACACTTTATAGCTCACCACTTTCCCGTCACGCACTTGCGTAAAATGGATCGTGGCGTCGTTTTTGTTGCATTTATCACACTTCATACTCCACCCGGCCTGCCGCTGTAAAAGCAATGGCGCCCTTTAACTGGCACACCATCGCAACTCAATTAGGAAAAAGTTGGCCTTCCTTTAAAAGATAAGACTTTTCCGCCTTCGCCGCCATTGATTCATCGTGCGTAACCAGCACGAACCCTGCTCCGCGGTTCCGAATACCACTGAACAGCATCCTGGCCACCATTGCGCTGTTCTCGCTGTCCAGATTACCCGTCGGCTCATCAGCCAGCACGAAATCCGGCTCGTGGACCAGTGCCCGGGCCACCGCAACTCTCTGCTGCTCTCCACCCGAAAGCTGTGCGGGGCGATGGTGCAGGCGCTCGCCAAGCCCCAGTTCTGTAAGTATTTCCGCCGCCCTGCTGTCTGCCTCGGCGGGCTTGACGCCCATTATCCGTAACGGCATGCCCGCGTTTTCCACCGCACTGAACTCGGCCAGCAAGTAGTGAAACTGGAACACAAAACCCAGCCGACGGTTACGCAGGGCGCTACGAGCTGCGTCATCCAGGGAAAACATATCCGTGCCGCCAAGGGTTATATTGCCCGCGGTGGGCACTTCCAGCGCACCCAGAACATGCAGCAGCGTGCTCTTGCCTGCCCCGCTGGAGCCGACTATCGAAACCGATTCGCCGGGCTCCACGCTGATATCAATACCCCGCAGAACGTTCAAAGTGACTTCGCCGCTGGGAAAATCCATATGTACGCCACCGGCTTTAAGTCCAGTGCTACTCATGCCTGATCGCCTCCACCGGTGGCAGCATGGCCGCCCGGAACGCCGGGTACAGAGTGGCAAGCAGGCTGATAGCCAGGCTGGCTGAGCAGATAATAACCATGTCTCCCGCCTGGACAGATACCGGTATGCTGCTGATAAAGTAAACATCGCCCGGCACGGAGATCAGTTGGTACTTATCAAGAATTACACTCAGCGACCAGCCAAGGGTCGCCCCAAGCAACGTTCCCACCCCGCCAATTATCAGGCCATTGAACACAAACACCCTGCCCACTGCCCTGCTGCTGAGTCCCATCGAGCGAAGGATTCCTATCTCGCGTGTCTTGTCCATCACCAGCATGGTCAACATACTGACTATGTTACTGGCGGCCACCAGCACAATCAGGGTCAGGATGATAAACATCACCGCTTTCTCGAGCTTGAGCGCCTCGAACAGGTTGCGGTTATGGGTAATCCAGTCGGTGGCCGAATACGGATACCCCCCCAGCGCATCCAGCAGTTGCTCACGCATGGAGCGGGCCATGTCAATATCGTCCAGCCTGACCTCGATCTTGTTGATCGCATCTTCATAGCCGAAAAAACTCTGAGCAGCGGCCAGTGAGATATACAGAAACTGGGCGTCGACCTCGTACAGTCCTGTCTCGAATATTCCGGTAACCCTGAACTTGCGCCACGGGGCAGCCAGGCCGAACGGAGTGATCTTGATTCCTTTCGGCGCCCAGACAGTAATCACATCACCCACACCCACACGCAAAACCTGGGCCATATAACTGCCGATCACCGTACCGGGGTATACCTTCTCTCCTGCCGTTTCCGCGTAATCGAAATCGAACGCGCCGTTGTAAATAAATTTATCAATATCCACAACCTGGCGTTCCTGCTCGGGGATAACACCGCGCAGAAAGGCGAACGTGTTCTCGCCGTTCTGGCCCACCACCATTCCCTCGGAATAGATCAATGGCGAGGCGTCGGCCACACCGGGGGTACCTTCCACCATCGCCAGCAGGCTGTCGTAGCCGGTTATGGAGTCCCCCACATAGTTGAGCAGTGTTACGTGGGGCATGGTGCCCAGAATCTTTTCCTTCAGGTCGTCGTGGAACCCGTTGAGCACGGCCAGGATCACTATCAGGGCCATCACGCCCAGCATCACCCCGGAAATCGAAACCAGGGTGAAGAACGAGGGTACCCGTGAGTTGCGCCTGCTGAACAGGTAGCGCGACCCGATATACAGCTCTACCAGCATTCGCTCACTCTTCCGCTCTTAGCTGGGGAAAGAGAATCACATCCTTGATAGTCTCCATACCGGTCAGCAGCATCACCAGACGGTCGATTCCGATACCGACTCCGCCGGTGGGCGGAAGGCCGTATTCCATCGCCCGAAGGTAGTCCTCATCGAGCACCTGGGCCTCCTCGTCGCCCTCAGCCTTAAGTTGCATCTGGGCCTCGAAACGGCCGCGCTGATCGATCGGGTCGTTAAGCTCGCTGAACGCGTTGGCAATCTCCGCTCCGCCGATAATAAGCTCAAAACGCTCCGTAAGCCCGGGCTTGGTGCGATGGCGCTTGGCCAGCGGGCTGATTTCCACCGGGTAGTCGGTGACAAACGTGGGGTTGATCAGGTGCGGCTCAACCAGCTCACCGAACAGCTCATCGAGCATCTTGCCCGCGCTCATGCCCTTCTTCAGCTCGATCCCGTATTTTTTACACAGGGCGGCCAGTTGCCCCTTGTCCAGCGGAAGGGCTATCTGTTCTTTGGCCGCCTCGCCGATCAGCTCCAGCATACTGCTGCGGGGCCAGGGTTTGGCCAGGCTGATATCGTGTCCGCGCCAGCCGAACACCAGGTTCCCATCCGGAGCGGCGGCCTTTGCGGCATCGGCCAGCATGTCCTCCACCAGGTCCATCATTTCATTGTAGTCGGCGTAGGCCTGGTAGAACTCCAGCATGGTAAACTCTGGGTTGTGCGTCCTGTCGATTCCCTCGTTGCGGAAATCCTTGCTGAACTCATAGACCCGGTTCAGCCCGCCCACAATCAGGCGCTTGAGATATAGTTCGTTGGAGATGCGAAGGTAGAGTTTGCGGTTCAGGGCGTTATGATGGGTGGTGAACGGCCGGGCAGCCGCCCCACCGTAGATGGGCTGCAACACCGGGGTTTCCACTTCCAGATACTCGCGGTCGTTGAGGAAGCGCCTGATGCGGTCAATAACCGCCGCACGGGTGCGGAACACCTGCTTGACTTCAGGGTTCACCACCAGGTCCACGTAGCGCTGACGGTAGCGGAGTTCCTTGTCATGGACCTCGTCGAACACCACCTTCTCACCATCGACCACCTTTTCCTTCACCACCGGCATCGGACGCAGGCTCTTGGCCAGCAGCACGATCGACTTGGCAAACAGGGTGATCTCGCCGGTGCGGGTGCGGAACATGTAACCCTCGACTCCGATAATGTCGCCCAGGTCCAGCAGCTTGACCACCTTGTACGGCTCCTCGCCCACCTCTTCCTTGCGCACATAGAGCTGCAACAGCCCGTAACCGTCATCAATATGGGCGAACGCCACCTTGCCCTTGCCGCGGAAAGAGCGAATCCGTCCTGCTATCCGGTGGCGGGGTCCCTTTTCAGGCTCTTCGGAATCCTCGAATTTCTCGATCAGCACGGACGTGCGCGAGTCGGACTCGAACGCGTAGGGATACGGCTCCACTCCGAGTTGATGCAATTGTTCGAGCTTTTCGATCCTGACCTGCCTTAACTGATTCCCCTCGTCCATTTTTCTCCCCGCATTTCCGGTTTTATGGCCCCATTTAATCCATCAGGCCGCTTTATTTGGTACAAAGCCGATTTAAGCCCAATGTTATTCACTTAAGGCGAGAAGTGTAAACGATGTCACTCCCGCTTTCGCGGGAATCCAGGTTTTTCAACCGATTTTCTGGCCCCCCGCTTTCGCGGGGGTGACAAAAAACGAGCGTTGTAGCTTAAAGTGAACAACATTGGGGCTAAGCGCTTCGGCTGCTAGTTCCCGCCGAACATTTTCAGGTATCCATGGATGAACTTCTCAATCCCGCCATCGAGCACACCAATAGAGTTGCCTGTTTCCACGCCGGTCCGGTGGTCCTTGACCAGAGTATAGGGATGCAGAACATAGCTGCGGATCTGGCTTCCCCAGGCGATTTCCTTCTTCTCGGCCTCCAGCACCTGACGTTCGGCCAGCTCCTGCTCCAACTTATGCTCATAGAGACGAGAACGGAGGATTTTCATCGCGTTGTCGCGGTTACGGTGCTGGCTGCGCTCATTCTGGCACTGGGTGACAATCCCCGTGGGTAGATGGGTGATCCGCACGGCGCTGTCTGTTTTGTTCACGTGCTGGCCACCGGCGCCACTGGCGCGGTAGGTGTCCACCCGAAGGTCTTTATCCTCGATCTCCACCTCCACGCTCCCTTCGATCTCAGGGTAGACAAACACGCTGGCGAAAGAGGTGTGGCGGCGGCTGTTGGCATCGAACGGGCTGATTCGCACCAGCCGGTGCACACCCTTCTCCGCTTTCATGTATCCGTAGGCGTGCTCACCATTGACTTCCAGCGTCACGCTTTTGATCCCGGCCTCATCGCCGGGCTGAAGGTCCAGCAGGGTGCTTTTGAAACCCTTGGTTTCAAAGTAACGCGAGTACATCCTCATCAACATCTGCGCCCAGTCCTGGCTCTCGGTGCCGCCCGCTCCGGGGTGGATTGTCAGGATAGCGTTGCGACGGTCGTCCTTGCCGGAGAGCATGTGCTGCATCTCCAGGGTATCCAGACGCTTCCCGGCCGCGGTTATATCGCCCCCGAGCTCGCTGAGCATCTCCTCGTCCTCATCCTCGTCCTCCGCCAGCTCAATCAGCTCCTCCAGATCGCTTACCTGAGTAGCCAACTCAGCCATCGGCTCTGTCCAGCGCTTAAGATCATTTGCCTCATCGATCACCTTGCGCGCCGCCTCCTGGTCGTTCCAGAATTCGGGCCTGGCCATCTCAGCTTCCAGCACCTTTACCCTCTCACCCTTGGCCTCCAGGTCAAAGATAACCCCTGAGGTTCTCCACCCTCTGTTTCAGCTCCTCGTTTGCCGTTTTAAGCTCGGCGCCCATTCAATACTCCAGACATTTTTATATTTTCAAGACGTGCATGTCCACCCATTACCATCACCCGCAGAATTCAGATAGATTGTATAATATACAAGGGTTTGCCCGTTTGGGCAAGCTCCGGCGCCTGCCGGAACCGAAGGATCAGGGCGCAAATAGTCAGCTTTTGGCCAGAATGGTATCCATCCGAGCGATAGTCTGGGACGGAGAGCGGAAATCCACCGCCTGCATGCCCAGCTTACGGGCTGTCCGGGTGTTCTCCGGACGGTCGTCAACAAACAGGCATTCGGTGGGGTCGAGACCGAATTTGGCCAGGCCGCGATGGAAAAACCGGGGGTCCGGCTTACGTGCGCCCAGCTCCCAGGAGAGTGCGCAGCCATCGAAGAACAACAGCGAGGGAAATCGTTCAAACAGCGGCGGAATGTGGATCGGGTCGGTATTGGAGAAAAAATAGATTCCGTACTTTCCGGCCAGGCTCCGGCCGTAGTCCACAATCGCCTGAGTGGGCGTAAAATGGGCGGTCCAGATCAGCACAAAATGACGGTAGCTGATCCGGCAACCGCTTGCCCTGCGAAAATGCCCGTAATATTCACGCGGACTCAGTTCGCCCAGTTCCATCTGCTCCCAGTATGGAGAAACAAACACATTGCCGAACTCAAAATCCTGCTCGCCGATAGTAGTACTGTACCTGGCAAAATCACGCAGTGTGGGTTCACGCTCAAAACTGAGCAGCACCTTGCCGATATCGAACAGCACGTTCCTGATCATAATTGTCTCTCTCCCGCTTTTTTATTACTGTTTGGCCCCTGTTGCCCCGCGCCCATGATACGAAGCTCTTTTCTTCCACCCGGCAGACAACACAATTGATTTTTCCGGTCCGGGACAACATACTGCTGATGGTGACTTTAGTCAATTGGAGACTCCTTCGGCGGCAAGCTGCGGAGAATCTTTACCTGTTAAGTTTAAAATTCGCTCACTGATCAATACCGAGAGCAGGAAAAAATCAATTTGACAACTTACGGCCAACATCGTTTCGCCCTTGTTGCGGGGAACTTTCTGGAAAATTTCGGACTGGCCGCACCTTCACAGCCGGACAGGGACAGCCTTCAACAGCTTTACATGGCGTTCACCCACCTGCCCTACGAGAACGTCTCGAAAATACTTGGCAGCCGGGATCAGGCCAATCCGGCCCTGGTAACAACTTCGTTTCGCTCTCCCGAAGAAGTGCTGGAGGGGTATCTGAGTTCGCGCCTGGGCGGTACCTGCTTCTCTTTGACCCACTGCCTTTATACTCTGCTGCGGCATTGCGGGTATAGCTGCTGGCGCGTACTTGGTGATATGAACCACGGGCCGGATATCCATTGCGCGGTGGTGGTGCATCTGGAGAGTGGCAGCTACCTTTGCGATGCCGGCTACCTGCTGCCCGAGCCGATCGAACTGCCAAAGAGCGGGCACACCAGAGTCCAGGGAAAAATCTATCGATACCTGCTGGAGGCGGAGCCGGGAGAGCCGCCCTCGTTCAGCCTTCACACCGGCCCCACGGATGGAGGCAACACCCGCTGGCGCTACCGTATCCGCAACCGCGCCGTGGACGACTCCACTTTTGAACACCACTGGGAGCGCTCGTTCACCGCTTCGATGAACAGCCAACTGGTGCTCAGCCGCTCCACTGGTGAGAGCCACGTGTTTGTCCACAAACACTCCGTGCGTCATACAACAGCCAGCGGAAAGCACAACGAAAATATTCGGGGACGGGTGGGCGCCAGCGTACAGGAGTTGTTCGGGATTGACTCCGAACTGGTGGAGCGCGCCTGGGAACTGAGCGAGCGGGCCAAGGGAAAACTTGCGGGAGGGATAAGATGACAACCAGCCCCCCGGCAAAATACCTGGTGGAACCGGTCAAGTTTTTTGCAGCGGTGCTTTACAGTGACAAGCAGCAATTGGAACAGGCACGGGAAAGCCTGCGCAAAATCCACGGCGAGGAGGATTACGTTTCCAAGCCGGTGGCGTTTGACCACACAGATTTTTATCAAGAGGAGATGGGCGGGCCGCTGGAGCGAATATTTATCTCGTACCGCAAGCTGGTTGAACCGGATGCGCTGGTGGGGGCCAAGCTGTCCGCTGAGAAAATCGAGCGGGAACTGGCCGGGGCACAGGGTGGACGGACGGTCAATATCGATCCGGGTCTGCTGGACTACCAGAAAGTGGTGTTGGCCTCGTTTAAGTTCGGCGGCCAGAAAATCTACCTCGGCAGCGGTGTGTGGGCGGACCTGACACTCTATTACCGCAAGGGCGGCTGGTCGGTGTTCGAGTGGACTTTTCCCGATTTCAAGGCCGGCCGCTACAACAGCACGTTGCTGGAAATCCGCTCCCTGTTCAAGCAGCAGCGCAAGCAGCAGGTTTGCTAAAAGCGTTGAAAGTTCTCCGCTGTTTGCCTAACTTATTCAAATGTTGAACGTGTATCGCCAAGGATGTTCCCCGCCTGATAATTACAGAGATCGAGCATAATATAATAAATCATCCAGCTGACGGAGGCGCCTCAATGAGTATTTTCAAAGCTGTAATCCCCGTGGCGGGTCACGGCACCAGGCTGCTGCCGGCCACAAAGAGCCAACCCAAGGAGATGTTACCGGTGGGCCGCAAACCGGTGGTGCAGTATGTGGTGGAGGAGCTGGAGGCTTCCGGGCTGAATCAATTATTGTTCGTAACCGGCAGCAAGAAACGCTCGATAGAGGACCATTTCGACAAGGATGTGCTCCTGCTGGAGCACCTTCACAAGAGCGGGCGCGATAACCTGATCGAAGAGATGAAGTACCAGGAGCTGGATGTCAGTTTTTATTACATACGCCAGAGTGTACAGCGTGGTCTGGCCGATGCAATCGGGCTGGCGCGGGGTATTATCGACAACGAGTCGTTCGTGGTGGCCCTGGGCGACTCCATTATCGGCAGCAGCCGCACTGGAGAGCTTCTCAATAGGATGATCGACGCGCATGTCAAGAACGATGCCGCCTGCACGATAGCGGTGGAAAAAGTGGCCCCCGAGGAAGCGTTCCGTTATGGGATAGTTGAAGTGGGCGACCAGACCAGTCCCGGCGTGTTCCCGATCAAATCGGTGGTGGAGAAACCAAACGTGGAGGAAGCCCCCAGCGATCTGGCTATTGCAGCGCGCTATATTTTCAGCCCCGCTATTTTTGATGCTATTGACCGTACGATGCCCGACAAGGGCGGAGAACTTCAGCTCACGGACTCTATCGATCTGCTGATCCGCAAAGGCCTGCCGGTGTACGCCGTGCCGCTCAACAAGAAAGAGCGCCGCTACGATATCGGTAATTACGAAAGCTATTTCAAGGCGTTTGTCGATTTTGCCCTGGCCGATGAGAAGTATGGCCACACATTGCGCCACTATCTTTCGAGGAAACTATGATCGAGGCCTCGGCGCCGGCGCGCGCCGGCGTGATCGGCAATCCCACCGATGGCTACGGCGGCAGCCTGATTTCATGCACCCTGGACGCAAGGGCCAGAGTGCGCCTGACTCCCAGCGATAAAATCGAGCTCTCGTTCGCTGGAAAGCAGAGCGTGATCGAAAACGAGCGTGACCTTCGCCTCGATGGCGGCGTGTTCGATATCGCCCGCAGCGTGGTGCGCTACCTTCGGATCGCCGACCGCACGTTCCGCCTGGAGGGTGAGAGCGACATCCCGTTCCGTAGCGGGCTGGCCGGGTCCACCGCCATGCTGGCGGCGGTGTTCGGAGCGGTGTGCAGGTTTGTGGGCCGGGAGATGACTCCCTATGAGATGGCCGAGACAATCCGTTATATCGAACTGAACTACATGGATATCCAGTGCGGCTACCAGGACCAGTACATGACCGTATTCGGCGGCATCAATTATCTGGATTTCCGCACCAAGGAAGTATACCGCGAGTTGAGCGAGGAAGTGTTCGCCACCGTGGAGCCGCTGACAGACCATGTGAGTAAGTTACCGTTCGTGCTGATCCACACCGGTGTGCAGCGGGTAAGTGGAAACGTTCTTCGGCCCGTGCGCGAGCGCTGGATGGATGGCGACAGGGCGGTGGTGGACGGTTACAGGGAAATCGGCGAACTGGCCCGGCGGGGCAAGCGGGCTATTCTGCTCAATGACTGGCAGGAGTTGGGCCGGTTGATGAACCGGAACCACTTGATTCAGCAGAAGCTAGGCGCAAGTGGCAAGACCAACGATGAGTTTATCGAGCTGGCGCTGGCCAGCGGGGCGTTGGGGGCCAAGCTGGCCGGGGCCGGAGGAGGCGGGACAATTATCGCTCTTCACCACGAGCCGGAAAAGCTGATCGAGGCGTTCAGCGCCAAGGGCAACCCACGGGTGCTGGAGTTGTCGCCCGGGCCGGGCCTGACAGTAACCGGCAACTTGTCCTGATTCTGAATTAACGCGAGCATTATCAGAAATTATCCAGCGGCCACCCACACCTTGCGCGTCCGGGGGCCATCGAACTCCGCGAAATAAATTCCCTGCCAGGTACCCAGTTGCAGCCGTCCGCCCTCCACAATAACGCTCTGGCTGCAACCAACCAGGCTGCTCTTGATATGCCCCGCGCTGTTACCCTCCATATGACGGTAGGCGGGGTGGCTGAACGGGATCACTTCGTCG
>SDBV01004954.1_pt1 | contig 18922 bp, 14 predicted proteins | sample 2277081 | NCBI WGS metagenome assembly SDBV01 (sample SAMN10402039, study PRJNA504765) | marine sediment metagenome | isolation source: marine sediment core GS10_PC15, 223 cmbsf | place: Arctic Ocean: Southern Knipovich Ridge | collected 2010
TTTTCCATATCGCTTGGTATACAACAGTTCGTAGTGCCCTGTCAAACACTTAGTACACTTGGTGATATCCTTTCCAAACTTTTCCAGCAATCGTACTGCCACCGGAATTTCGACTCTTGGCGCTGCCGGCTCCAGGCCCATATTCTCCCTGATTTCATTGATGCGTGTTGCCTTGCCCCGATTGCTCAGGAAGCCCTGCCTTGCCGGCAGGCAGGCACAGGCAGGCAGGCATAGTGCCGGATGCGGACAAAGCGTTTGGGAAGTATGTGCATTTCAAACCTGCGTAAAAACTCACCTATAGACAGTGGCATCACTTTCTTTTTGTCGCCATCAGCATAGTCTTTGTACTCAAAGTGCACCTTGCCATTTTGCACTGACTTTATCCGATAATGCCTTATAGCTGACTTGTGAGTGCTATAGTACAAGCTATATCCAATATCACAGACCGATATAATAAAAGATGAATTAGTCCTTTAGGGCGCCTAGAAAATATCAGCCGATTAAAAGGTTCATCTCCATAGTTTTCTTACTTTTGCGCTAAATCAGAAAACAGCTTAATTTCTTTCCTTATGGTATTATTTTTCAGGTCATCAGCAGCATATTTAGCCGCCAAAACCAATCAGCAACTTGACAAGTCTGATATTGATAAACTAAGATGGCTTTTTGGTAATGCACTATTTATTGACACTGACGTTATGGAAGGCACTTTTGTTGGCCCGCGGAAAGAAATGATTACCCCATGGAGCACAAATGCTGTTGAAATAACACAAAACATGGGCATTTCCGGCATTGAACGGATAGAAGAATTTAAGCTTACTGAAGAGTCAAATCCAGGCTTTGACCCAATGTTACAGCAAGTTTACCCCCAACTTGACCAACAAATATTTACCATTGATAAAAAGCCGGAACCTATTCAGAATATCGAGGATATTGGTTCATACAATAAACAAGAAGGACTGGCCTTGAGTGCAGAAGAGATTACCTATCTTGAAGATCTTAGCAAAAAACTGGGGCGCTTACTTACTGACAGCGAAATATTTGGTTTTTCTCAGGTAAACTCCGAGCATTGCAGGCACAAAATATTTAATGGCACTTTTATCATTGATGGAGAAGAAAAAGAATTATCTCTTTTTCAACTCATTAAGTTAACGACAAGTACGAACCTGAATAGAGTAATCTCTGCATATAAAGACAATTGTGCATTTATTCAGGGGCCTGAAATAGAACAATTTGCTCCATTGAGGCAGGACATTCCGGAATATTTCAAAATTGAACAGTTTGAATCAGTACTATCCATTAAGGCTGAAACTCATAATTTTCCAACTACAGTCGAGCCGTTTAACGGCGCTGCTACCGGAAGTGGTGGTGAAATCCGGGATCGAATTGCCGGAGGAAAAGCGGCCATGCCACTGGCTGGAACTGCAGTATATATGACCTCCTATCCAAGGCTGGACAACGGAAGAAAGTGGGAAAAAAATATTAAACCCAGAAAATGGCTTTACCAAAGTCCTGAAGAAATCCTGATCAAAGCATCAAATGGAGCCAGTGACTTTGGAAATAAATTTGGTCAACCGCTTATTTGCGGAAGCCTTTTAACATTCGAACATTTCGAGGATGAGAAAGAGTATGGTTATGACAAGGTAATCATGTTGGCAGGAGGGGTTGGCTATGGAAAGAAAATAGACAGTCTGAAAGATGAGCCTGAAAAAGGAGACATGATCGTCCTTTTGGGAGGTGACAATTATCGAATTGGTATGGGAGGAGGCGCGGTTTCTTCTGTAGCTACCGGGGAATTCAACAATGCCATTGAGTTGAATGCTGTCCAAAGGTCAAATCCTGAAATGCAAAAAAGGGTCGCTAATGCCATCAGGGCGCTTGCGGAATCCCCAAAAAATCCAATCATTTCTATTCATGACCACGGAGCAGGAGGCCACTTGAATTGCCTCTCAGAACTTGTAGAAAATATTGGCGGCAAAATAATGATCGAAAAACTTCCTGTCGGAGATCCTACACTTTCTGATAAGGAAATCGTTGGCAACGAATCTCAGGAACGGATGGGATTGATCCTGAAAGAAGAAGACTCCAAGCTATTAAAAGACATTTCCAGTAGAGAAAGGACGCCGTTGTATTTCGTTGGCGAAACCACCGGAGACCATCAATTCACTTTCGAGCACGAAGTTGGTGGCGCCAAACCAATGGATTTGAAAATTGAAGACATGTTTGGGAACCCTCCCAAAACAATCATGAGGGATTCCAGCTTCAATCACCAATACGATGAATTGCAATACGACATTTCAAAAATCTCCGACTATGTCAGAGAGGTATTGCAACTTGAAGAAGTCGCATGCAAGGATTGGCTGACAAATAAAGTAGACAGATCTGTTACCGGGAAAGTCGCAAAGCAACAATGCGCCGGGCCACTACAATTGCCACTGAATAACCTGGGTGTTAGCGCTTTAGATTATCAGGGCATTAAGGGGGTCGCTACTGCCCTGGGGCACGCCCCGGCTACAGCGCTCGTCAGCCCAAAAAACGGATCTGTAGTATCCATAGCAGAATCACTCACCAATATCATTTGGGCGCCAATCGAGAAAGGTCTTCAGGGAGTTTCCCTAAGCGCCAACTGGATGTGGCCTTGTAAAAATCCAGGGGAAGATGCCAGACTTTATGAGGCAGTGCAAGCGGCTTCAGATTTTGCCCTGGCTTTAGGAATCAACATTCCAACAGGAAAGGATTCCCTATCCATGACACAAAAATATGGAGACGATGAAGTGGTTTACGCTCCTGGAACTGTGATTATTTCTGCGGCCGGCGAGGTGACAGATATCAAGAAAGTTGTAGAACCTGTGATACAAAATGTAGCTGATTCTGTCTTTTTATATATTGATTTATCAAAAGAGAACTTCAAACTAGGAGGCTCCAGCTTTGGACAAACCATCAATAAACTTGGAAATGAGACTCCCGGAGTTGCTGATCCTGAATATTTCAAATATGTATTTGCATCCATTCAAAAACTTATTCACGAAGAATTAATTCTGGCAGGTCATGATATTTCAGCAGGAGGAATGATTACTACCCTGCTTGAAATGGCATTTGCACAAACACAACTTGGCATCGATGTAGATCTATCTACTATTGAAGAGGCAGATCTCTTGAAAACTCTTTTTAGTCAGAATCCGGGTATTATTATTCAGGTTGAAGGAAATGGAGAAGCTATTCGAATCCTCGAAGAAGATGGTATAAATTACCGAAAAATAGGAAAGATTTATTCAGCCCATAAAGTCAGGATCATAGATATTCATTCCAAAATAGAATTGGATATTGAAGAAATGAGGGATTTATGGTTCAAAACCTCTTACTTGCTGGACTCATTACAAACTGCAGAAGAACTGGCCTTGAATCGACTCGAAAACTACAAGCACAATTCACTAAGTTTTAATTTTCCAAAAAATTTCACCGGATCGTTTGCTCAATATGGGATTGATCCTAAAAGAAAAGAATCAAGTGGAATCAAGGCTGCAATTATCAGGGAAAAAGGTGTGAACGGTGACCGGGAGATGGCTTGGATTATGCACCTTGCAGGACTGGACGTGAAGGACGTTCATATGACAGATTTGATTTCCGGAAGAGAAACCCTGGAAGACATCAACATGATTGTATTTGTAGGCGGATTTTCCAACTCTGATGTGCTTGGTTCGGCAAAAGGCTGGGCAGGCGCATTTATCTATAATCCCTTAGCAAAAGAGGCCTTAGATAAATTTTATGCAAGAGAAGATACTTTGAGTTTAGGTGTTTGTAACGGCTGCCAGCTTATGGTCGAATTAGGGGTTGTTACGCCTGGACATGAGCAAAAACCACGGATGCTGCATAACGAATCAGGTAAGTTTGAATCCGCATTTTTGAATGTGGATATTCAGGAAAATGATTCTATTATGCTCAAATCTCTTGCCGGAAGTAAACTTGGAATTTGGGTGGCTCATGGAGAAGGGAAATTCAGCTTACCTAAAGAAGAATCCGCTTATCATATTCCTATGAAGTTCGCAAAGTCTGAATATCCTGCAAATCCCAATGGTTCTGACTTCGATACGGCATCTTTGTGCTCTGCTGATGGCCGTCATCTCGTGATGATGCCTCACCTGGAAAGATCTACCTATCCATGGAATTGGGCTCATTATCCTGCCGAAAGAAAAGGTGATGAAGTTACCCCATGGGTGGAAGCTTTTGTAAATGCAAGAGAATGGATTAAAAGGGAAATAAAATAAATAACCCTCAAAATAGGATCCGAAAAATTCAGGGCGATCAGAGGCTTATATTCCCAGGTATACAGATCTAATTGATCTGATTTGTTTATTTTGTTGTAATACCTTGAATGAAAAAGCCAAAGAGGCGCTATTCATCTTTTTGATTGTTCCCTGATGAAAGATACTTTATGTCATTGATGACATTACTTTTTCTGATCAATGTTTTATTTGTCAGAATGCATGTATCAAAAAACTCCTCCCTTCTCCGCTTCGAAAGCATCAAATTGTCATCATTACTCATAATCACAACGCTGTTATCTCCCTGCATATATCCCTTAATTTCATTCAGATTTATCAGGAAAGACTTATGTATTCTAAAGAAGTTATGATCTGTCAAAATTGAATCATATTCTTTCAGGGTTTTTCCAACCATATGTTTATCCCCGGAACAAGTATGCACAAGCGTGTAATTACCCTGTCCCTGACAATAAATAATATCGTGAATGTTTATAAATAATATACCCTTGGCTGTGGGTATGGCCAATCTTTGATTTCTGACTTTTGGAGTGTTGATATTTTGAAGTAGTACTTTAATACTTTCACTGGATATCTTTTTATTTTCTACCCTAACTTTTACTTTTTCAATTGACGCGCCCAGATCAGCAATCTCTATGGGAGTCACCAGGTAATCAAGAGCAAAATACTTGATCGCTTTGAAGGCATAATTGGTATCTGTAGCAATGAATATAACTTCAAAAGGAACCTGTTTCAATTTATCGATCAATTCAAATCCGATTTCATTTCCCTTATGAATGCTCAGAAAAACCACATCCGGATTTTTCTTATCAATAAGCTTTTCTGCCTCCACAACTGTTGACGCCGCCCCTGCTACCAATACACCTTCACATTGGTCTTCAAGCAATACCTTCAGGCGCTTTTGCATACTCAAGTCATCATCTACAAGCACTGCGCGTATCATATTCGATTATTGTCTGTAAAAAAATAATATTAGTAAAAAAGGCACAATTCCATTTAATAAAAAAGGTAAGTCGCCAAAAAAAAGCCAAACCAACTTCAAGAAAGGTAATTCCCTGAAATGGCCTGGCCTGTATTTCACATAACACTAAATTATTGGAATCTGTTTTTATAGCTTGAAGTAATATAGAATTTCGCTAAAAAACATTCAATTACTTATTTACTTCATCGGGCTATTTACTGATTGTCTTTTTCAAGTTTACAATTTCCGCCGTAGTAAATATCTGGTCTGGATTTAAAACCAGAATATACTTGTTTTCTTGCTCCACTACACCTTGAATAAATTCAGTATTTATATCCATACTAAAATCTGGAGTGCGTTGAATCTTCTCTTTTTCGATTTCACTTACTCCCTGAACAGAATCGACAACAATGCCTATCTCAGTAAGTTTTTTATTACTTAAGATCTCAAGAATAACGATGCAAGTCATTGCATCATCATTCTTATCTTCCAATCCCAATTTGATCCTTGTATTAATCACTGGGAGCGGTTTATTCATTACATTAATGATTCCTCTTACCAGATCAGGTGCTTTCGGAATCCTGGTAATCTCCTGCATTTCAAGGATTCGTTGAACCCTCGAAGCGTTGATCGCAAAATCTTCATTGTCGATTCTAAAGACAAGAAATGTGTTTATATCATAATCAATTTGTGTACTTTCCATTACTTATATTTAAAGTAGGTATTGAAACACTTAAAATGAAGCGCCGCCATCGTTTGAAGAAATATCCAAAATTTCTTCATTAGACACACTTTTTTCAATGTTTTTTACAAACTGTTTTCTTGGCTTTCCATTTGTAGACGCTGAAAAACTCTGATTATCCAGCTTAAAGAAATTAATTATTTCCTGTAATTGCTGTGCCTGAGTTGAAAGTTCTTCAGAATTATTTGCAAGTTCCTCACTTGAAGCAGCGTTTTGCTGAGTTATATTATTCAATTGCTGAACGGAGTTATTTACCTGATTCGCTCCATTACTTTGCTCATCACTTGACGCCGATATTTCCTGTATAAGTTGCGATGTTTTTTCCACCTGCGGAAGGATATCCGTCAGCGTCTGATTTGTTTTTTCAGTCGCTTCAAGTGACTTTTGAGCAAAATCAACAATTTCATTAGCCGCAACGCCACTTCGCTCAGCTAGTTTACGCACTTCAGCTGCAACCACGGCAAATCCTTTTCCATGCTCGCCGGCTCGTGCAGCCTCTACCGCAGCATTTAACGCCAAGATGTTGGTCTGGAATGCGATCTCGTTAATAATCCCAATTTTATCTGAGATTTCCTTGTTCATCTCTACCGCCCTCTTCGAATGCTCATTAACCAAATTAATGCCTTCAGTTGCCTGATTAGATGCTTTATTGGTTTCTGCCGCATTTTGAGTGTTTTGGTTTATTGAAGCTGTCATCTCTTCGATAGTAGACGATACTTCTTCTACGGATGAGGCCTGTTCGTTTGAAGCCGATGACAAATTTTGTGAGTTGTCATTCAGTTGCTCTGAGGCATTAGCTATCTGGAGCGCAGAATCACGGATACCAACAACTATATTTTTCAGATTTACCGACATACTCACCATCGATTTATAAATCCCTGTGCTTCGATTATCTTCTTGATAATTACCAGTCAAATCACCTGCTGCGACCTTTTGCGAAATTAATGCAACCTCTTCCGGTTCACCGCCAAGCTGTTGCATCACCCGGTTTGTCACGATTAGTATAATAACAATTGAAACTACCATGGCCAACAAGGTTAAAATGATCAACAGGTTTTTAGTTATGCTTGCTGTGCTTTCTGCCTCAGCTTTTCTTTGTGTTAAGAGACCAGCTTCTGTATCGATGAAGGTGGCAAGCAAAGCCCTGATTTTGTCCATATATAGTTTGCCCTTCTTTTGTGCAAATTCGGTATATAGCTCCTCCATCTTTGACGTGGACATTGCCACACGATTTATATTGATCGCTTTTTCTGCATAATCGTTAATCCATCCGTAAGCCGAGCTTTGTATGGATTGACTTGCCTCATAGTTGGATAAATGCCGGTCAAGTAATGATTTAGCGTTGGTGTACGGATCAAGATACTCGTCTTTGCTGTTAAGTAAAAAACCTCGCAAGCCGGTCTCCATATTCACCATATCGAGTATGATTTGATTTTGAGCCGCTGCTGAAAGTCCGGACCTGGCCACAAGGCTTCTTAAATTATCCATATTCCGTTTCCCAACACCCGAGTCAATCAACTCAAACAGTTTGGCCCGTTCAACTTCTCCGTCCCTAATGCTTTTTCTCAAATCAATATACTTATCGGCAACTTCGCTTTTCCATATCCCCGCTTGCTGTTCCACCTCCCTAAGGCGCGATACCTGTGCCGGGTTATCATTTACAGTTACTTGCAACGCACTCATTCCCGTAGCAAAACTACTACTTCCTTGTTTGAAAGGCTCCAAAAAGTCCTCTTCGCCGGTAACCGCATAACCGCGCATACCGGTTTCCTGATCAACCATGAACATCAGGAGTTCATCTCCCGAATCAATTACCTGATAGGTATGCTCTACCATTTCAGAGTTCTTTAACAGGGCATTCACATTTAAGAATACCACGACTGCGATAATGAGCATTAATGCCAATGCAATAATGTTGGGCAGCAATAGCTGCGATCTGAATTTTAATTTCATAATACTTAAATAAAAATTTATAATTATTAAAAGGATAACTCTACATCAAAAAATAAATAGGACTGAACTTCCTTGTCGATTTCACGAATCCATGCCCTGTAATCAAGGGCCAGATTAATTTGTGAATGCAGTTTGTATTGAATGCCGGCAATGGCTAATTGTCCATCGTTGGCAAGGTTCCAATTCGTAAAGAAATTTTCAGGTTTGTTTGAACTATGGTAATCGTACCTGCCAAAAGCCTGATACTTTTCAGAAAAATTGTAAGATAAATAGGAAGAAAATCCCCCTCTATGATGCCCTGAAAAATGACTGTTATTGAATTGCTTGTTCCACTCTAGGCCAAATGTCAATAAATCACTTTCAAAGCCGAGAATACCGATCAAATTGGACTGAGCACTTTCTGATCCGGCTACCACATCCCCATACAAACGTGCAATTATTCCCTTGCGTGGCTTTAGTGTAACTCCTGCAGCATACCTGAATGTGCTGTCAGCCTGAAATGTTTTATGTCCTTCGCCATTGGTGATCGCCAAATCCAGATTTATAATATCAGTAGGTTTGTAAATCAAGAGCAATCCAAAATCATTGGTTGGAGCGAAGCCGTATTTATCAGCATATACCTTATCAATATAGCGGTGCTTCCAAAGTTTTTCCTGTTGTTGATTCAGTTCAGTGCCGATCAACCCAAACTTACCCTCGATTTGTGAAAATTTAAATCCAAGGCAAAACTCAAACAAATTGGTAATCCCATTGTAATCTCCTGCCGCTTCATAGTCCTCGCGTGCTGATTCGATCATGCCGTTGAAATACAAATTATCGGAGAATTGATATTTGTATCCGAAATGAAGGCGGTTTAATCTGAACGAAGATTGACTTGTTACAGAGCTGTAATTGTAATTCAAAAAGACATCGCCATAAAAGGATCCCGGATTCTTCCCGGTATTACCTTGTGCAAAAGTCAGACAAGACGAAAGAGAAATCATTAGAATAATTAATGGTATTTGCTTCATGGTATTAAAAGTGTTTCTTTAATGCGATCACTAAACAGACTAGTTACTTCATCTACTTTACCGAACGCTATTTTTTTTCTATTCTCTATTTGTTAATTCTAAAAATCTTTCAATACAAACCTTATTACAATCAGGATCATAAGGCAAACTAGGGAACGGTAGGGAATTTTGAGGGAACGGTTTTGAGTTGTTAAGATATTTTCAATTTTTGGGTGTTATCAGCAAATTAGGATCTTTTCAACCAGATCAATAAAGCATTGGTTATTTATAATATTTTTCCAAATTATTCTGATTAGGTCATTCAATCCAATTTGTATATAGCTTTTTGTTGAAAAACGCTGCAATATCATTCGATGAAAGACATAACGGGGGCGATAAAATATTAAAAAATAATGCAATACGAATGCAACCGATCCACAATCACCCGGGCGGCATTGTATCGGCTGAGTAGCTCAGGACTGGTGTCACCTGACAATTTCATCCGGTTTAGCATTTTTTTCTCAATAAAATTGTCGGTCTCCCCTCTTGCGAAAAAGAATGATATAAAACCTTTCACAAAAACTATTGCATTTCGCGAAAATGCTTTCCCGTATTGTCAAAGACTTCTTCAGTAGCACAGGTCAATTCTCCCGGACGGAAAAGTCTCGGGTCTAGGTGAAGTGTGATTCCCCGAGCAAGGGATAATCCTAGCAAGAGTGGAGGGTGATGAAGTAGAACTATCGAAAGAGGCTGTGTTAAATGCCAGAGCGGGAAATAAAAAAATCCAATAAAAAGAATAAATGTAGCCTAATCAATCCTTTCGATATCAGCGCCTAGTTTCCGTAGCCTGGTATCGATCTGCTGATAGCCGCGATCAATTTGTTCTACATTGAGAATTTCACTGGCGCCATCAGCGCTTAATGCTGCAAGCAAGAGAGCGACTCCGGCACGAATATCCGGAGAGGTCATTTTTATTCCCCGTAAGGGAAATTTTCTATCCAAGCCAATTACGGTGGCCCGATGAGGATCACAAAGAATAATTTGGGCACCCATATCCATTAGTTTGTCCACAAAAAACAATCTGCTTTCAAACATTTTTTGATGAATAAGTACAGTGCCTTTTGCCTGTGTGGCAACCACAAGAAGTACGCTGAGCAAATCCGGTGTTAATCCCGGCCAGATGGCATCGGCAATGGTCATTATAGAACCATCAATAAAGGTATCCACCTCATAAGATTCCTGCTTTGGAATGTAAATATCGTCTCCTTTAAACTCCATTTGAATCCCGAGTTTTGCAAAAGCATCAGGTATCATGCCCAAATGTTGAACTCCGGCGTTATGAATCGTAATCGCAGACTTTGTGAGCGCCGCCAGCCCGATAAATGAACCCACCTCAATCATATCTGGCATTAAGGTGTGCTCGGTTCCCGACAATTCATCTACACCTTCGATTGTTAATAAATTAGAACCGATGCCACTGATCCGGGCACCCATACGGTTGAGCATGTTGCAAAGCTGCTGCACATAGGGTTCACAGGCAGCATTGTAAATGGTGGTAGTTCCTTTGGCCCTAACGGCAGCCATCACAATATTGGCGGTACCGGTCACTGATGCTTCATCCAAAAGCATATAGGTTCCCTTCAACTTAGATGCATCAATTTTGTATAAATGCTGCCGGTAGTCAAAATCCAATACCGCCCCCAACTTCTGAAATCCCAGAAAATGGGTATCCAGCCTTCGTCGACCTATTTTATCACCTCCGGGCTTTGGAATTTTTGCCTTGCCAAACCTGGCCAATAGCGGCCCAAGAATCATTATGGATCCGCGCAAAGAGGCGGCTTTTTGCTCATAGGTTTTTGACTGAAGGAAATCCAGATTGATCTCTGAGGCAGTGAATTTCCATGAAGCCTTGGCTAGTTTTTCAACTATTACGCCAAGTTCTGATAATAGCTCAATGAGTTTATTGACATCACGTATGTCAGGCACGTTATGAATGGTGACCGGTTCGGCGCTCAGCAGTGTAGCGCACAAAATCTGAAGCGCTTCATTTTTTGCCCCTTGTGGAGTAATGCTGCCTTTAAGTGATTTGCCGCCAACAACTCGAAAAGTAGTCATTAACCTCTTCTTCTTCGACCTCCGTTATTACTACTTCTTCTATTTTTATTGGTAGGTCTGCCACTACTACTGCTACTACTGCTACTACTGCTACTACTTCTGTCTCTTCTTTCCTTAATCATGGAATCAAACAGGTTGTCAGCTTTCACCTTATTAATATCGATAGTCAGTACATTATTCGACATTTTTTCGATATTCTTCAGGATTGTTTGATCTTCGACATTGTCTCTATTCCAGGTATTCTGAAAACTTTTCATCAATCTGCCGATGTGTATGACCGCAGCTTCTTTGTCTTCAGCTTCTTGAAGCTCCACCGCCTTTTTGATGAGTAACTGAATATTTCTTCCATAATGCTTAAACCTGATTTCGCTAGACTGATAGCCCATTCGTTCGGGTTTTTTATTTAGAATTTCCCGCTCAGGCATCGGATATGGGCTGTCAATATCCATATTAAAATCTGACATGATAAACAGGTCGTCCCATAATTTCTGGCTACTCTCCTGAGAATCTCTTGCAGCAGGATTAATCAATTTCATCAGATCAATAAGAAGATGTGCAAATTCACTTCTCTTTTCTTTGTCTTCAATGGTTCTAAGGTGATCTACCAACATTTGCATGTTCCTTCCGTATTCTTTGAGAATAAGGGCTGGCCTTCCCGTGTTATAATCGTTCATTTATTTATATTTTTAATAATTTCTACAATGCGTAGATAATTGAGGCTTGCACAGATATGATTTATATATGTATCTTTAGTTTAGCAAAGCTAAGCAATAAAGTTTTTTCTCCAAAATTATCAAACATAACCTTGGCTTTTCTATTGGCTCCTTCCACATCTACGTTCAAAACCTTGCCAAATCCAAACTTAGGATGCTCAACTTTCATCCCCTGATCAAGATTACTGGTATCGCTAGGTTTAAAATCACCTGATGGCTTATGGGTAAAATTATTATTTATTGGTTTTTGTACTGGTTTTTTCACACTTGAAAGCAAAGATTTGGCATAGCCAGAACTTTGTGGAGTCCTCACAGGTTCTTTATGAAATTTCTGATTTACCTTAATGAAGCGAGCATCTATCTCCTTTAAAAATCTACTCGGCTCACAATTTTTAAATTGCCCAAAACGATACCTTGATAAGGCATATGACAAAAATAATTTGTGCTCAGCCCGCGTAATTGCTACATAAAACATTCTTCGCTCTTCTTCCAAATCCGCCCTGCTCGTAAGCATCATTTGTGAAGGGAACAAATCTTCCTCCATTCCGACAAGGTAAACATTCTTAAACTCCAATCCTTTGGCCATGTGAATGGTCATCATCGTGACCTTGTCACCATCATCCTCCGTACCTTCATCTGCACTGGTCAGTAAAGCCACTTCTTGTAGAAATGCCCCCAGACTCTTATCTTCATTTTCATCGGCATCGACGTATCCCTTGATTGCATTAAGCAATTCCTGCACATTCTCATACCTGCTAAGTCCTTCAATTGTTTTGTCTTCATAGAGCTCTTTCAGAAGCCCCGACTGTTTGGCGATATAGCTTGACGCCTCATAGGCATTTTTTTTCTGAACTACACCCATAAAGCTCTTGATCATCGTGGCAAACTGATCGATCGCATTGGTAATTCTGCCAGGAAGGAACTGAATAATATTGCTTATCACTTGCCAAAGGCCGATTCCATGTTCATCAGAAGCAACCATAATTTTTTCTACACTACCCACTCCAATTCCGCGCTTTGGAAGATTGATAATTCTACGAAGCGCCTGCTCATCATTTTGATTTACCACAAACCTTAAATACGAAAGGATATCTTTAATCTCTTTCCGCTGATAAAAGGAAAGTCCACCTACTATTTTGTATGATATGTTTGCTCTGCGTAAGGCTTCTTCAATCGTTCGCGATTGAGAGTTGGTGCGGTAAAGCACTGCCACTTCGCTATACTTGATTTGATGATTGAGTTTTTCTTCAAATATGGAATTTGCTACCAACTGCCCTTCTTCCCTATCTGAGTTTGCCTTTAACATTTCTATCAGGTCACCATCGTCATTTGATGTCCAAACTTCTTTTTTAATCTGCGAAGTATTATTTCTAATCACAGAATTTGCCGCATTTACAATGACTTTGGTAGAACGGTAATTCTGTTCCAGTTTTACTATTTTCAGATCGGGATAATCCCTTTCAAAATTTAAAATATTTTTAATATCCGCTCCCCGAAACGCATAGATACTTTGTGCATCATCACCGACTATACAAATATTCTGATTTACTGCCGAAAGTTTTTTTGTGATCATATACTGGGAAAGGTTTGTGTCTTGAAACTCATCTACCAAAACATACTTAAATCGGTGTTGATATTTGTGTAAGATATCCGGATTATCCCGAAAAAGTACATTCGTATTGAACAAAAGATCATCAAAATCCATGGCTGAAGCTTTGAAACATCTCTCGCAATAAATCCGGTAAATTTTTCCCATTTGCGATTTCATTGCGCGTTCATCTTCTTCCTGATATTGAGGACTATTGATGTATTCCTGCCAGGATATCAATCGGCTTTTTGCACCGGAAATCCGGTTCAACACCACATTGGGCTTGTACACTTTATCGTCCAATTGCAATCCTTTTACAATCTGTCTGATAAGTGTTTTTGAATCATCGGTATCATAAATTGAGAAATTGCCTGGATAGCCTAAGCGGTCTGCCTCATATCGCAATATTCGTGCAAAAACAGAGTGGAATGTCCCCATCCAAATATTTTTCGCTTCTGTACCTACGACGCTTTCAATCCGATTGCGCATTTCACCGGCTGCTTTGTTTGTAAAAGTCAAAGCCAAAATACTAAAAGGATCCACACCTTTTGCATGAATCAAATGCGCCATTCTATAGGTAAGAACACGCGTTTTTCCTGACCCTGCACCAGCTATAACCATGCACGGCCCATTGGTATTGACAACTGCTTCTCTCTGTGGTTCGTTTAAACTATCCAGATAATCCATTCTCATTTTTTATTCGGCCCGAAAGTTACACATATTATTTTGTACACTCCATAAAAAGGGCTTGCTCAAAAAAAACTTTTTCTTTATTGGTGTGTTGCATTCATAGCAACAAATAAGTTTTATTACATGAATATGTAAATGGTAAATAAGACCTTAAAGAGTAGATATTAAATACTCATCTTTGATGCTTAGATTTGATACTAAAAAGTCGATCCTGATATAAATAATAACACCATTTTTATTCAACTCTTGTAAATGATCGTAATAAACAAAACTGTAATTTCTGATGATATTGTTGACAACTATTTCTTGTGTGATCTTAACAAATGCAAAGGTGGTTGTTGTGTAGAAGGAGACCTTGGAGCTCCGTTGGAAATTGATGAGATTCCAATTCTAGAAGAAGTATATGATCAAATAAAGCCTTATTTATCCAATGAGAGTATAAAAGCAATTGAAGAGCAGGGCTTATATATATTTGATGAAGATGGAGAATATTCAACGCCAACCCTTAATGGGAAAGAATGCGCTTACGCTATATATGATGAAAAAGGCATTTTGAAATGTGGCATTGAAAAAGCATATACTGAGAGAAAATCAACCTTCAGGAAGCCCATATCGTGTCACCTGTATCCAATTCGCGTGACCAAATACGATAATTACCATGCCTTGAATTATGACCGATGGGAAATTTGTCTTCCTGCTTGTGAATTGGGTAGAAAGACGAAGCTTCCTTTATATAAATTTTTGAAAGACCCTCTTATCACAAAATTTGGCAAAGCATGGTACGATAAGCTTTGTAATACCATAGAAAATCCCAGCGAAAATGTGCTGAAAAATTCTTAGTTCTACCGAAATTATTCTAATCTTTTTTTTGAACTCTTAGTATATAAGATTTGTTTTTATTGTATATTGAAGTAGAAAAATAAATATGCAATTGGAAATATTGAATTTTTATTGAAATCAATCGTGTCAGTTTTGTTACAGCAAAAATGCTGGTCATGTTCAGTATAATCCATAGATCGGAAAATGCCGGATTGTCTTTATTAAATTTTTTATTTCATTAATCATTGAAAAATGGCTTTGCAGGAAATATTACTTTATATATTAGCTGCTGTCCTTTATTTTGTCCCATTCTACATCGCCAGATATCGAGGTGTAAATGGGCAAAAATTAGTTTTCGGGTTCAACTTATTGTTTGGCTGGACATTTTTCGCATGGATTATTCTCATTGTTGTGGCCCTTTCATTAAATACAAACCACAATAAGAAGCATTCTTTGACTATTTGAGGATAATTTCGGAGCAGTATTTTTTATTAGAATGATTTCACTTCCGAAACCATATGGAATAAAAATGTGACTTTTTAGGCCCAATTCCCTGACATTAGTAATCGTTGACTAATGAAAAATGCATTTTTTATTCAATTTCTCATTTAACTCCAATTCCTCATCCAACACCATTTTACTACTATTTAAAATCAAAAAAATTGGATTCTAAAAGCTGATTAAAAAGTATTAACTTTGTGCGAATTTTATAATTTGACAAGCCATTTAATAATAAGGGTAACTATATGGTTAAGCTGAAAACGAGGGAAGAGATAGAATTGATGAGAGAAAGTGCTCAGTTAGTATCGAAGACATTGGGCATGTTGGCTGCAGAAATCAGGCCCGGCGTCACCACACTTCACCTTGATAATTTGGCTCGTAATTTTATAAGGGACCACAATGCCATTCCGGGATTTCTCGGATTATATGATTTTCCTAATACATTGTGCATGAGTGTAAACGAGCAGGTGGTTCACGGCATTCCCAACAATAAAACAATAGTCGAAGGCGATATTTTATCCATAGATTGCGGGGTCTTAAAAAATGGTTTTTATGGAGATCATGCATATACATTTGCTGCTGGGGAAATCGCCCCCGAAATTCAGCAATTATTAGATATCACTAAAAAAAGTCTTTTTATTGGCATCGAACAAATGGTTGTTGGCAATAGAATTGGGGACATCAGTTTTGCCATTCAGCAATACACCGAAAAACATGGCTATGGCGTAGTACGAGAGTTAGTAGGTCATGGTTTAGGGAAGAAAATGCACGAATCTCCAGAAGTGCCAAATTATGGAAAAAGAGGCCGGGGGCCAAAGATCAAGAATGGGCTGGTGCTTGCCATCGAACCTATGATAAATCTTGGGACTAAAAAGATTAAACAGCTTAACGATGGATGGACTATCGTTACCGCTGACAGAAAACCTTCGGCTCATTTTGAACACAATGTAGCCGTAGTTGATGGAAAACCAGATATTCTATCCACCTTTAGTTATATTGAAGAAGCATTAGAAAAAGTAAATAGTTACCCTAAAACAAGCATCTCTTGAAATATTGCAGCAACTGTGGAAGTAATCAAATCGAATTAAAAATACCTAAAGGCGATTCCTTTGAACGGTTTGTTTGCGACAAGTGCGGTAGGATTTTCTATGATAACCCACGTGTAATTGTTGGCTGCCTTCCCATAGTTGATGACAAAGTAATGCTTTGTAAGCGAGCCATTCAACCACAAGCCGGATTATGGAATTTGCCTGCAGGATTTCTCGAGAATGGTGAAAAAGCAGAAGATGGCGCTGCCAGAGAAACCTTTGAGGAGACCCTGGCAAAAGTAGAAATCATAAAACTCCATGTCGTTTTCAGTCTACCAAAAGTAAATCAGGTATACCTGCATTTTCTTGCCAAACTGAATAACGAACACTTTGGGCCGACCAGCGAGAGCCTGGAGGTCAAACTATTCGAAAAAGACGAAATCCCATGGGATGACATTGCTTTTCATTCATCGACATATGCGCTGGAAAAATATTTTGAATTTGGAAAGGACTACCAGGGTGTACACATTGGCAGTTACGACGGCAAACAGAAATGGGAAAAATAATTATTTGACCAATTGTACGTCGGCCCTTGTCAGGTAATTGATCCCTCCCTGCACATCACAGACGTCTTTAAATCCACTTTCCCTCATAAAATTTACCGCATTCCTACTCCTGATCCCGGTTTTACAATACACAAAATATTTCGTGTTTTTATCAAGTTTATTGACTTCTTCCCTAAAGCTTCTTTGGTAAATATCAATGATAATAGCCCCTTCCAAATGTCCGTAATCATATTCTCGTTGTGTGCGTACGTCAAGAATTACTGCATCCGATTTATCCGCTGCTTTATACTCCGTAGCAGATAAAATGCAGGAACCTTCTGAACTTGGTGAACTTTTGAAAAACCTGGCTGCTACAAAAACAACAAGCAAAGGAATGAAAATGTATACTATTTTTTTCATTTATTTATATTTTTTTAAATGTGTCCTTTTACAGATTATAATCTTGTCCCTTGTGAGTCTGCCTATCCGGTGGGCAAGCCTGCCTGTCTGTATACAGGTTTTGATAATAATCCCAGGCATAGCCTGTTTCATTGAGATAAATATATTTTAATGTGGTAATTTTTCTTGCAATAATCCATAAATCCAGACGCCGAATAGCGCAAAAATCATGGTGATTATAAATACACTGTAACCGCTACCTATCAATGCAAATATTGGCCCCGGGCAGGCGCCGGTCAATGCCCAACCCAATCCGAACAAAATGCCTCCTATGATAAATCCCTTATTATAAGGCTTTTTAAGAAAAACAATTTCTTCTCCGTTGGAATCTTTGACGTTGAATTTTTTCAACAATAATATTGATAAGGCTCCTACAACTATCGCTGATCCGATGACTCCATACATATGGAACGACTGGAATCGGAACATCTCCTGGATTCTAAACCATGAAATTATTTCGGCTTTTGTCAGGATGATTCCAAACCATATCCCGTATATCAAAAATTTAATATTTTTCATTTTTATAAATTATATGATATATGGTAAAACCAAATGCGTCATAATCAGCCCTCCTACAAAGAATCCAATAGTAGCGATCAGTGAGCCGACTTGTAAATTTGACAACCCGGAAATAGAATGCCCCGATGTACACCCATTGGCATACCTTGTTCCAAAGCCCACTAAAAAACCGCCCAAAACCATGAACACCAATCCTTTTAAAGTCAATAAAGCCTCCCAGGAAAAAATATCCTCAGGCAAATATGAGTTAAAATCTGTGACTCCCAATGCCTTTAGGTCTATAATAGTTTGGGGTGAAATGTCAACTTTCCCGGCACCCATGATGAAGTTGCTGGCTAAAAATCCACCAATACAAATGCCACCTACAAAGAATAAATTCCACAATTCATGTTTCCATTCGTATTTAAAATACTTGATATCCATAGGAACACAAATCGCACAGATGTGCCGCAGAGAGGAAGAAATTCCAAATGACTTATTCCCAAAAACCAGAAACAACGGGATCATTAGTCCAATGAGGGGGCCGGCGACATACCAAGGCCATGGTTCTTTTATTAATTCTAACATTCCTAAATTATTTATTGCCGCATAATTAGAATAAAAAACCGAATTATGAAAGGTTTGTTTCGTCTTATATAAAACAAAAGGTACAGGAAAAATTCCTGCTCCCCGTTAGTTAAAGGTTAAGAAAAGATAAATTTATTCGATCTTTCCTGACCATCCCACTTACCCATTCTTATATTATTTCCTTCGTCATATCCCATATTGGTCATCTGACTGTACGTTGTTTATCTCCGGATGCCTCTGGCACAAGATACAAAATAGCTTGAATATTATCCAATTCGTAGTAGTCTTCTTCACGAAATGCCTCTTATGTATTATGAAGAAATTCATTAATTATTATAGGTATAGGCGTTTAGATAGCAATTTCTTATTTTTAAATTATGGCTGACAGGCATATATTTAGAGGATTAAACTCAATAAAGTTTAATCAACGTTTTAAACAGGAGGAAGATTGTTAAA
>SDBV01004955.1_pt1 | contig 18922 bp, 15 predicted proteins | sample 2277081 | NCBI WGS metagenome assembly SDBV01 (sample SAMN10402039, study PRJNA504765) | marine sediment metagenome | isolation source: marine sediment core GS10_PC15, 223 cmbsf | place: Arctic Ocean: Southern Knipovich Ridge | collected 2010
AAAAGACTCCCAATCATTGATAAATTATCAATAAAATTAGACTTATGACTTCAACTGAGAAAAAGGAAGAAAACTATGGATATTGGTCTGACAAGGCATCCAAGCGTGCGAGCTATAGTTTATATGACTCGGCTGAAGGTAAAGGTCCGGTTAAGGTAACATTCGTAACTGATGATCCACCAGATAAAGTTCTCAAAAGGAATGGCTGGAAAGATTTAAAATATGTAGGCAAGGTAACGAAGCATTTAAAATCATATCCCAGTACGTACCCTCCGCCGGCTACTAATTAAATACCCTGGCACCCCTGGAGCGGTAAGACCGCCTCTTCACAATTAACCTGAGATAATAATATTATACTGCGGGTAAAAATCTCTTCGTTCTCCGCAGAGAACGAAGAATAATATGTCCTTATATGGCCAATGAACAAATATTAAATTGAGGACAGACGATTATCTATATATTCTAATAATGAAAATAGTACAACAACCATACCCGATGGCTTCAGCTAAGAAAGAAACTCACGGTTATTGGTCTGGCAATATGGCTGCCAAGTCAGGATATTACATGTACAACTCCGTCCAAGGTCCTCTTAAGGTGACCATTATTACTGACAATCCACCTGATAAGTTTCTCAAAGGGCCTGGCCGCAAAGATATAAAATATATATGCAAGGTAACCACTCGCTAATGAATCAGATTTTGCTGAATCCTTTTTGTTCCCTTAATTATCGACTAAGCAACGGCTGGATACTACTATAATATCCAGATAAAAAATTGATTTATTAATTCTAGCTCAACAGGAATAACAAACACTACTACCATATTACACTACATAAATACTATGGCTACCAATAATACTAAACCCAAGACTAAACGCCCTTACAAGGGTCGAAAGAAGATGGAGCTGGCTGACGACCCCAATCACCATCCCAAGACTAAACGAGAGGAGACCTTCCTCAATTTGAAACATAAGAAGATCACCGTTAAACCTGGCGAGTGGTATAATTTACAAACCTCGCGGCGGGTGAAGAAGATGACTGACCGCACTTATTTCATCTCGCCTCGCGTTGCTGGCAATGTTGCGATGTTACAACAGTTTATGCTCCTGAATGATCTGAGCCCCAAACAAATCCAGATTCCGGTCCATTTAACTAACCTAAATGATGAATTGTTAGCAGCCTCCGACAAGAAACCACGGGTCATTGCCGCTACTAACATTGATCATGTATCAAAGGCGGACTTGGATCAACTCCAACCGTTTAGTTTCACTAACATTAAAGTTAAAGCGCTGATCACTAATATCATTGACGGCGACACTTTTGATTGTGCCTTCATCATGAATCCGGCTCAATGGGCTCTACCCACTGCTATTCGCATCGATAACAAAACGACCATTGGCCAATTAACTACCATTTGCACTATAAACAAAGTAATTGGCGATAGAATGGTAAAGGGTGAATGTCCACTACAAACACTAATTAAGTTGCGAATTCGTCTTTTCGACTGTGATGCAGCCGATAAGGATTTGCCCCGAAAAGAGGCGGCCACAGACTTCGTTCAGCGCTGGGCGAAGAGATCCGGTAACCGAATTTGGCTCCAACTGATGGGTTATGACTGTCGTTCACGAATCCTGGGTAAACTTTATCAGCGAGGAAATAATGATCGTCAATCAAAATGCGATCTAACTAGTCGCTTGTTAGAATACCGTCATCCCACACTAGGAGCGGTGGCCGTACCGTATGACGGCGGGAATAAAACTGCCGCTTGGGGCGGAAAGAAGATTACTTAAAAAAGCTAATTAAGTTAAAAAACAAGGATCATCGGTCCTTGTTTTATTCCGATATTGGAAAAATGATCCAATATTTCTCGGATTTCATTAATGAAAAACACTAGCTTGTCGCCGAATATAGCCTAGCGTGACGGATAAAGATATTGCTTAGTAGACATTAACATGGAAAATTATTTCAACCCCCAGCCGGATCCTTGGCCCAATCCCGAAGTTCCAAATCCCGAAGTTCCAAATCCTGATATCCCGGTCGGTCCCTCACTCGGAATTTGCGGCAAACGTGAGCAAATTACTTGTCCCTTATGTAATGGAAATTGTACTGTTACCAGAGAAATCGAGATACTATGCCCGGAATGTACAACTCCTGCCACTTATTGGCAAGATTGCTGGCGTTGCGGCGGAGATAGACGGATCACGACGGTAGAAGTCATCACCTGTACTAATTGCAACGGAGCGGGCTACATACTGGTCTAAAAGTGAACAGATTTATCCGAAAATTTCTGCAGTGAAATTCGATTCCAACGGTGAAATCCAGATTGATAAATGATTGTTTTATTCTCATAAAGAGTAGAATAGAAAGATTTAAGTAGATAGCATTGTATTATTATTATATTGTATATATTGCACATTGTATAGCACATCGCACCTAATATTGTATCACATCACACCTAATATTGTATCACATCACACCTAATATTGTATCGCACCTAATATTGTATCACATCGCACTTAATATATCGCACCTAATATATCACATTCATCATTATGACTGACCACGAAAAGGCCAATTCCTATGTAATATGGAATAATAAAGGAGGAACTGGTAAGAGTACCATTACTTTTCAATTGGCATCAGCGGTGGCTTTCCGTAATCCACACAAACGAATATTGGTTATTGATTTATGCCCGCAAGCCACGTCTTCCATGTTGTTCTTAGGAGGCGGTACGATTGAACGTGATGGATCAGTGAGAGTTGAGGAGTTGGTAACCGAACCTCGTCCTATGGTTGATGGTAGAGAAACTCCAGTACGGACCATAGTAGGATTTTTTCGCACTATGATTTCGACCAGTCGAAATACGACGGTCTCTAATGTCTTGGATAATTTTTGCGTTTGTCCTCAAGAATATCAAATTGTCGAAGAAAGAAATAGCGCACCGGTATCACGCAGCAATGAATATTCCCCAGATAATTTGTTCTTAATGTGTGGAGATCCTAATTTGGAACTTATTGCTGGTGCTATATATCAATACGCCAACCCTGCTGGAGGGGCAGAGATTGGTACTACGCCAGCCTGGACCTGGATTCATTTAGCCCTTCGAAAATTTATCGAACAACGATTAAATGACCAATGGATCGTCTTTATTGACACCAATCCCAGTTTTGCCATATATACGACTATCGCTGTTTCTACCGCCGATTATATGATTGTTCCAGCTCGCGCTGATGACGCTTCACGTATGAGCACTCGAGCCATGATTGAGTTAGTGTATGGCTCTAATCCTCCTCATCCGATTTGGGGCGAATACACCTATGCAGCCCGAGCTACAAGATATAATATACAACGACCACGTATACGAATAATGATCGCTAATCAAATTATACCACGAAAGAGTAGCCCCGGAGGAATGGCCTATGCCTATAAAGAATCAACGACTCTAACATTTAATGAATTAATGGCATATCGGGAAAAACACCCGGAAAATTTTGTCCCATTGCCCGAAGGGGAAGATCCTCACACTTATTACTTCGCAAAAATTAAAAAGTTCAATTCGATAGGAATACAGACTATGCATCACGGTATGTCTATTTACTCTCAACGTAACAGAGGCGGTTCTATTTCAGTTGGAAACAAAAAGATTCGTATTTATCGAGATCAAATGATTGCCAATTGGAGTGCTCTTGAACCAATTGTCGAGTGTATCGAGAAGGATTGTGGAATTGATGATAGCTAGGTGAACGCTAATTGTATCAAATCTTCGGTTATTCAAATTTAAAAAACTTAATATTGAAAATCTTGTCAGAGGAGCTTAGCTCCGATGACAACCTATTCTGATGAGTAAAAATCAGAATACTTATCTTCATTTCTCCCTCCTCTTCCACCATCATAGCATGGGAGCTTAAAATTCTAGAACTGGACATTTCCTCCATCATGATGGAGGAAAATAGTCTTCGACATGTTTTTATATTTTTTCCCTATATAAAAACGATAATTTATAGTTAAACCTTTGTTCAAAATGGCTGAGTACTCTTCATCACGTAAACACGGCGGTGGTTATCATGACGCCGACCATTGTCGCGATTGCCAAGTTTATGGTTATGATGACCGTTATGACCGTAAACATGATAGTCGTAAACGTGATGGTCGCAATTGTAAACGTGATGGTCGTAAACATGGTGGTTATGATGCTGGATATAGTGGCTACGATAATCACAGGGGTTACGATGGTGGTCATGATGGAGGTGGTTATGGCGGTAGTTATGGAGGCTATAGGAAAGATCATTGCTCCAAAGACTGTCGAAAAGACCATCGCTGTCAGTCAAAAGACTGTCGAACAGTTCCTCCCAAGTGTCGCCGCAATAAGAAGCATTGCTTAACGATTATTCATAATGCTAGAATTATTACCATGAATGATGACTCACCAAAGGCAAATTGGCTTATTTATAAATGTGGTCGCATTGTGAAAGTTGGTAAGGGTTGTCCACCAAAGATCAAGGATAGTGCTAAGTGGATTGATGCTGGTCGCCGAATTGTTATTCCCGGTATTCAGGATCAACATCTACATTGGATGCGTCAAGCGTTAAATCCGGGCTTCGAATTGAACGATGGGGAAAACAGTTTCACTCAGGCCGCTCTATTGAAGGCGTTGAAGAAGAAGGCGGCTACGGTTCCGGCTGGTAAATTTATTACCCTAATTGGCCGTCACAACCACCTGCAGTACCTAAAGGATCCAAAAGATCCCTTGTCTGGTGACTATCCGACGCAAGAAGAACTGGATGTCTGTGCTCCCAATCATCCCGTTGTATTCTTACAACGATTCGAACCGTTCGTTTCTACAACCGGTCCTATCAAGGATAGATTCAACAATCCAGTGTTCAGTGGGGCCGGGATGTTCAATACTAGAGCCATGAATTTCTTTAATGCTAAGGTCGGAACGGCCGTTCCCCAAATTCTAACCCTTGGTGTTATCTATGAGGGCTCGATCAATAATAACTTTATTGGCACCAGTGATGAAAATAAGCTCATCCCCACGACCAATGAGGTAACCAGGCCGGGTCGCATTCCAAATTGGGACCAAACCACTACTAATTTCTCCAATCCATTTGGCCTTGGACAAACTGGTCAGCAGGTATATGTCTGGTTTAGACAAAATACCACTTTTGAGCAACATCTCGGAGCCATTAAGAGATTGCTTAAATGGTCTTATCGAGTGGGTTTAGTTGGAGTTAGTGATGCTGGTGGTTTTGGCTTCAATCAGATTACCGATAACGTGCCATTTGTTGAAGTAGATCAGAAAAAAGAGCTGAAATTTAGGATTCGATACCAGCTGGCTACTCGTGGTGCGCCCGGTTGCGGAAGTTCGACAACTAATGATGGGTTGGATCCACTCCGAAACATCATTGGCGTCGTGCCCCAATTTGATATAGTGGCTTCGACCTGTCCTCCACCTCTTGAAATCAACCAGTCCGGATTTCAATTAAGCCGAGTCGGTTCGCCATTCTACAAAAACAATGGTATTGGTGAGGGATTTCCAAGAGGCGCGAACCAAGAACACGCGGCCAGAATGTTACTGAGAAGACCAGATTGGAAAATTAGTAACCACGCCGAGCATAATCAAATTACCCCAGCCATTGCTGATTTCATTGTCGCTGATACTGATCCATGTGCTATCGGTAGTATTGGTTCTCGTCATTGGTCCTTGGAGCACCTCAACTGTGCAACTCAAGCTAACTTTACTGATATGGCTCGAGTTGGTTTAGGAGCAGGGATTCAAGCGGTTAGATTTATGTTCCCCGACTGGCAATTTGAGGGTCCACCTTATGCCTTGGCCGAAAATACTCCCGGACTTATCGTTGGTTATGGGGCAGATGGTATGCATGCGGCTCACGGTAATCCATGGATCACTATGCAATTTATGGTGACAGGTGAAATTTATAATGGACTTCAACTTTTGGCTGAGGATAGTCGCGGTGATCAACGCATATCTCTATTTCAGGGATTACGAGGTTATACCAAGACCTCGGCCTGGTTTACAAGAGAAGAAGACGAGCGAGGCCAAATTAAGAAAGGATATTTGGCCGATATTGTGATCCTTAACCAGAATCCCTTCAAGGTTTGCCAACGGAAAATTAGAACCACTGAATCAGTTCTTACTATTGTCGGTGGTTGTATAGTATATGATCCTTGCCACCTAGGCTAACTCAATTAAAAAATTAATTCGCTCTTGATAGGTAGATTAGATTATAAAAAAAACTCCTTTCTCCTTGGAGAGAGAAGTCATATAATTTCACTAGTTTCAACTATGTAGTGGGAGAGATTGTTGGCCAGAAAAGACCTATAAGGATAACGATGAATATCTTACTTCTGGCCTTCGTTATTACCTTGACATCGAACCGATTCTTTATCCATTTCAAAAAGAGGGAGGAGAACCTCGCCATAATCTACGAATTATGACATTCATGTACTTCAGGTACATGAATTTTTCTTATTTAAATTACATAGAAAGATATTTGTTAATATGACCTAAAGTATAAACCAATACTTCTCCAAATAAAATATAGATTATCCTAAATACTTATTCCCGTCCAAAATGGAAATAAACCAGGAAAGAGTCATTCTATTAAAAGAACAAGAAGATGATCCTGTGGTGACATCGGTAATCGAGCTATTGGAGGAGCAAGATGATGATACCCTTCGCCGAATACTCGCAGATTATCTTGGATGGCAGGTAATGCAATTGTTAACCATTTTAGAAGCTCGGGACCCCGATATAAAAGCAGCCGTTGATAACTGTATTGCCGCCGATTCTAAAACCATAATTTCCACTATTATCGATCTTTTAGAATGTAACGGGGTGGTTATGGATGGTGAATGGCATGTGGTAAAGGATAAGTTAATGGAACAGCTGGACGAATACAAGCTGGGACTTGATATGAACTTTGATATTAGTGCTTGGGAAGGTCCCATTGAGGATAATTAGAGATATAAACCTATATTTTATTGCGAAAATTGTCAGGGCGGAATGATGATGGGGACAGAGGGCCCCGTATATAGATTGTATAGAGCTAAAAATAACCTGGAAATCCAGATGATAAAACAGAATTGTACCTAATACCAATGTCAGATTTTTATGTCATGGGTCCAGGCCTATATGATAGGTGTATTGTTAAAGGTTGTAAAAACGTTAATTATGCTATTGGGCTCTGTGGTTTCCCCGGTGATACTTGTGACATTGAAGAGTAAATATCTAATTCGGCCCGATATTCGGGTTGAATTTTACCGCCACATCATTACTTTAACCAGATATCTTTCGTCATTAATGATCCTTGCAGTAGAAAAATGATTTCCTATTTATCAGCCAGCAAATAAGAAACCAACTAATAAGCTAGAATTTTTACATAAATCGAGCAATATGGACCATTCCAAGCAGGTTACGGTCGATTTTTCGCTTAAGATTAGCAATCTCTCAACCGAAGCCGGTTCACCTGAGGCTATTTCGCAAGAAGCCGGATACTATCTGATCCCTAATGATAAGTACGGCTCCTATACATGTTACAGGCGAAAGGCTAGCAGTTTCGTTTATCCCGATGGAAGCTTTGGCTCGGCCGGCATTCTTAAATATTTTCATCCACCAATCATCAACCCCGGCCATTTTCGCAATTATCAACCTAAAGCTGAGCTATTACCCTGGTTGAAGGATGGATTGCTAGTCACCAGATCAGCTAAGATGGCTCAGGCCATTCAACTACTCAATCAATCGGATGGAAAATCTCTTATCTTTATAGTTTTTTTCCAAGGAATAGTTCTTCTACCCCTTGCCTTACAGGCTCATGGTTATAAGGAATTCGTAGCTGATAATGTACCGAATGAGGAGAATTATGATAATTTGGCTAATATTCTCGAGATGAAGCCTCGTTATGTAATTATCTGGGCCAACACAACGAACTATGAGCTGAACAATATCATGAAAATTCTGAATCATCCTGATAATCGTTATGGTCAGTACATCAAGGCGATAATCACTACCAAGGCCAGAGTAGCAAATGAGGAGCTCCGGTGTCAATTTCGAGATATTCTCCAAATTCAGGAGTTGGATAGCTCCTTTGAGAAAGAGCTATACGATGGAGCGGTGGCTAGTTCTGTTTGGCCTGGCATTCACGATTATATACTGAGCGACGATGTCCCTACCCCGCTAACTATCAAGGCCTATCGTCACGCAGCAGTAAGTAGTGGCGGAGATAGTGCTGATCTTGAGATTTATAATTGGGCTGAGCACCTAGACTAATTAAAAAATCTTTTTCAATAGAGTGATATACATCTGTAAATAGTCATCAGTTGATGGCCATTTATTTGGTTGGAATTTATTCCTCTTTCCCCTCATTCTTCCCATTTTCCTCGGCCTGATATATATTACCTCCTGTTAGTTCTCCTCCCCGGCCGGCGAAGCGCTGAGCGGCCTTCTTCATTTCGTTCTGACCATAAGGATGATCTGGGCCGTAAATTGGGGATTGAATCCATTCAATTAATCCTCTTAAATAGGCCCTTAGCATTTTAACTACTTTATCAGATCGCTCTTTGGTTTTCGGGCTCATTTTTATTGGGGCATTCTGTAGGCCGGCTATGCCAAAATCTAAGGTCAGGCACAGTTTATCAACAAATATCACGTTACGGCCGGCTGGCTCAGCTACCATTTCCAGGCGAGAGAAAGTGTTCTCGAGGATACCCAGAATCATATTCATAATTTGATCCTGCTTATCTATTTTCTTCTCCTCCTCCTTTTCCTCCTTCTCTTTCTTTTCTCTGGCTATCCGATCTTCGCCCCCTATTCCAACTGCTTGTTCATTTATGGCCGTGGCTCCCTCTTCGCTTACCCTCTCTTCTACCCTCTCCTCCCTTTCCCGCTTTCCACGTTCCTTCGTCGCATTTATATTTTCACCTTTTAGTTCTCCTCCTTGATCGGCGGAATGCTGATCGGTCTTCTTTATTTCGTTCTGACCATAAATTGGGGCTTGAATCCATTCAATCAGTCCTCTTAAATAGACCCTTAGCATTTTAGCTACCTTATCACATCGCTCTTTGGTTTTTGGCCTCATTTTTATCGGTGCATTCTGTAGACCGGCTATGCTGAAATCTAACGTCAGGCAGAGTTTATCAATAAACATCAGGTTACGAGCGACTGGTTCAACTACCATTTCCAGACGAGAGAAAATGTTCTCGATGACACCCAGAACCACATTCATAATTTGATTCTGGTTAGCTATTGTCTTCTCCTCCTCCTTTTTCTCCATCTCCTTCTTTTTCTTTTCTTTGGCTATCCGCTTTTCGCTATCTATTCTAGCTACTCGTTCGATTATTACCGTTGCAGCTCTCTCCTCTATTATCGTCCGTTCTTCCCTCTCCTCCCTCTCCTCCCTTTCCCTCCTTTCCCTCCTTTCTCTCCTCATTCTTTCTTTTATTTTTATATCTTCTCTTTGCCCCTCATCTCTTTCTCTTTTTTCATCTTCTTCCGTCCGCTCTCCATCTTTCTTCTCGACTTTCTCCTTCTTCTCCTTCTTGACTTCCTCCCTCTTAACTTCTTCCTTCTTCTCCTTCTTTTTCAACCAACGTTTGCTCCGTTGTTTGGTCTTTTTGCCTATCTTCTTGGTCTTTCCACTTCTTTTCTTATCCTTTTTAGTCGCACTACTAGTGTCAGCCATGATTCCCAGTAAGAATTCGATCTTTTTCCTTTCCCTCATCCATTGTTTATACCCAATTCTGGCCCAAAGTCAAAAATGGCCAGCAGATAAAAATTCTAGTCTAAAAAGTGATATCTAATTAATCTCATTAGAACTAGATAGAAAGAATTTCAAGATGGCAGCAACAGGAACCACCATGGCCTTAATGGTATTAAGTGCCGGTACGGCGACGCCTCCAGGTGTCGTGATTATGGCCGCAGTGGGATTTTTTGGCGGATGGGCGGTACTCATTGCAGATTGTGTTCATTCGTATTACAAGTATAAAAAGACCGGAAAAATCCCGGACAAGCATATATGGAACTTTTGATACTAACCATCACTCCTGGTTATATCCCTTAGATAATCCAACTTCCAATGAAGTCGGATTTTGACTTCATTATAAGTCAGAACAGAACTATAGCTAGCAGTGACAAAGGGATGACTTTAGATCATAATGAGGAAAATATAGTTAGTAGTTTTTACTAACTATATAAAGAGAGTCCTTAAATCAGCTATAGCAAAATGGATTTCACCCTCTTAACTCCTCGGGAGTTAAATGAGTTCTTAAGATTGCACGGCCAATTGCCGGTTAGTGGCAATGAAATTCAACAAATCACTCAATTATATGCATCACTACCCTCTCCTCCCACCATAACTGAGGCCACCCATGATCTAATCCTGGCTGATAATTACGGCCGAACTGCTGGAAAAACGTTCGACCTATCAAAAATCACCATTCAGAATTTGAGCCAGCAGCAATTGGAACAATTAGCCATAGAATTAGGTTTAAATCCCAAACTGGCCAATCTTCCCCAGCGGATCGATCGCATCCTTCGTATATTACGAGATAACCAGCCACCAACTTCTGCTGATCAGTGTCAAATTTTTCAGAGATATACTGGTGAAACGTATGATCTAGCCCCACTGTTATGTTTGCAGTTCAATTCGAAAGATATATCTCGATTTTTAGCTCGAGAAACAGGTTGTTCAAATTTGGGCTATAAAATATCTCGCTCTCTGGTTCGGATCGCCTCAACCCGTATTTTTGCTCAACCGGAACAAAGTTTCCTAGAACCGCCAGCTAACAGTGTTGATGCCTATCATCCTGGCTCACCAATCGGTAAATTTGGCCTGGGATTCTTTTCTTTTCTCTATTGGGTAATCGGTCATCCTCATCGCTATATTACTGTAATTAGTACCTACAGAATAGAGAATACTACCACCTTATGTAGTTGGCGAATTCGCTTGCAGGAATCAGATGGGGCTCTAAATTTTAGTATTGAAGAGGTCGCTGCCCAGACTCGAACCGGAACTATAGTCTGTCTGCACACTGGAGCTGATCCCCTCACTGATATTAATCTGAGCAATATCCGGAGCCAACTGCAAAAACTTAGTCAGATTACCAACACCCAATTATTATATCGCAGTGATAAACAATATAGTCAGCTTAACGATAGGCTAGATTCCACGGCGAATGGAATTGTGTGGATAGACATTAGTAAGAGGGAGAGTTGCATACGAGATTTAGCCTCGGGCATATCTCTTTCGGTATTATTTTCGAGTTTATTGACGGTTAGTGTTTCAACCAAATCTCTATCCCTAACTACAGCCTTACCCCTAACTTGGGTATCTAGTACCAATCTGAAAGTAGGCAGTGAAAATCGCTTACTGATTACAGTTGGGAAGCTAGGAGTGGTTAATTTGACTTTCCACACCGATTACGCCCTAAAATATTTGTTAGTTATCGACTTACCCCCGTCGATGCCGATACCTGTTTCAAGAGATGACGTTTTAGTCCAGAACAAGGCCGCCGAACAAGCCTTGGTGGTTGAGCTAATCAAATTGCGAGATAAATATGTCATCCCTCAAATCTATGATATGTACCTATTAACCAAAGCCCTTGAAGCTTATGGCAATTATACTCGGCAGTTAAAGCTGAAAAGGTTATTTGATAATTTTATCCGGGAATCACTGCTCGATCTAACTACTAAAGGTTATCGATTAGTTCCCTATCAATATGCTGAGGTTTATAGACAACTAGGGGTACAGTGGGGACAGTCCCACCAGGAGAGATTTATTACAGCTAATGTCAGAACTTCAGCTCAGCTCGAGAGTTATATCGCTACGGCTTACAGTAGTAAATGGGATAATACTCATTATAAGAATCGCTCGGTGGGTGTTCTAGCTCTACCCGATAAATTCAAGCCAGTTACTGATGCTGGACTTTTAAATTACGTGCTAGTGGATAAGTCTTTCGTCAACCACCACCCCCAATGGTATTTGGATATCGTCATGATCTACGATCGAGAACCTTTATCACTAAAAGTACCAGCTAAGTTTCCGCCAAGGGAACGGACTGGGCAAAAATCAGGCAGATATGCGACTATCTATCAGTCGGAAGAAAAACCTCCTGGTCGTTCAGTTATATATGCTGGCGATAAACGGCCTATTTATATTTCCGTGAATACCCCGAGCTTATGGCTGGCTCAGACTTACCAGGAATTAGTTAATGATAGTCAGGTTAAAGAGGGATTAGGCACATTCTTGCAACGGATGAAAGATAATATGGAATTATACCTCATTGCTGATGAAGAGGCTTGGATGTATGTTATGACTTATGGTCTAAATTATGCCTATGCAGTAGGTGGGTTAGACAGGGTAAGTGAATTATTGCAAAAACTGCTGGTTATCATGACTAAGCGCCGGCCGATTGGCAGGGGATTACTGCCATTTAAAACCGTTATAAACGTCTTGTTTCCCAACGATTTAAATTTTGTTTATAACACCCATTCTATACAAGGTGTACCATCCTTACAATATCTCCAATTGCCCGTCTATTTAAGTGCTGAAGATACCATCTCTCTTAGCAACAATTTGAAGCAGGAGTTAGGTCCCCAGCATGAAAAATTGGCCGAATATGGTCGGCTGATTCAGTGGTTTATATTAGATAATAACCTAAATTTTGAACAGGAATCAAGGTTCTTAAACTGGTACAGCTATAATTCTCTATTTGACCCCCAGTATATGTTGCTACTAACTTATTATGAGCTTACACTCTTGCCTGACGATAAACAACTTAATAATTTTTACCGACTAGTCCAAATTTTAGTCTTGCGCAGCTCAGACCATTACATCTATTTAGCGCTGATCATAATCCTACTGTTAAACTCTGAAGTGCTGGAACGTATACTAGAGAGGTCAGCTCAAATTGTCACGGACCTAACACTATCTATCATCGATAGTATGGAGAAGCACTTTTATCGCGCTGATTTTGAAGATGAGTTGGTAAGTTTCTTTATTGGGATAAAGATCAGACCTCTACTTGAGATAGTAGGCATCTATATCCTCCCCGAAATAAAAAATCGGCTGGAACACCAGCTAACTTTACCTCTTCTCCCCAAGCCGGGAATAAGTGAGGGCTACCGCTTTACGACTCAGTTCCTACTAGATTTCGTTTTTCGTCATAGCATTGTGGAAGATAAGTTTTTGAGTTATATCCCCCAGATTAGTAGCTGGAAGCAAGGTAAATCTCCGCTGCAAATACTAGAAATAGCAGTTAATTTGAGCACCGGAAAATCTTATATTGAATCAGTATTAACTGAAACCATCCAAAATTCGATCGACGCAATTAACATTAATTCCCCTCAAGATAGAAATATAGATATTGACTTGGGTCAGGACGGAAATAATTTGGTTATATCCATCACTGACTACGTAGGAATTCCTGAGCGGGGAATACTAGCAATGAAAATACCATTCCTTAGTACCAAATCCCCCTCTGCTGTAGTGGTGGGAGAGATGGGTAGCGGATTCTTCAATCTTTATCGAGAGGCCCGAGAAGTTATCATTGATACTGCGCTAGGAACGAGAAGAGTAGTTATAGTCGACACTCCCCTTAAGGCTGACAATTATATCACTGATATATCAAGTGTTGTAAACATCACAGAATATAGCGGGAACCCCTATACTAGAATTTTAGTCTATCTGCCCTTTAGTTCAGGCAATGATAAGTCAGAAAAAATCAGCAGTGTTGAGCGGTTTATTAGAAATGTCTTGGCCCTCCTCCCGACCGACCAAATTCCAATCAGCTATAATGGACAGTTAATAAACAAAAAGTTGCGAACCGTCCATCGTACTGATATCTTTCAATTTTTGACTGCTGCTGATGATTTCACCTCCCAGATTTTAACTAAGAGCGTACCTTTTGCTGAACTCTGGTCTTACCTCTCAAATAAAAATTTAATTCCGATATATATGCTTAAGCATCTAAGGAGGCAAGTAGTGCTAAACATCGCTGGAGCCTATACTCCGGTCAATAGTCGAACCAGTTTAGGCATAAAGCCCGAGAAGGAGGCCGAATTGCGCCGTTTTATCTCAGATGGGACCTACCTATTCTTGCTGGATAAAATCTTAACCGCCGATGATATCTATCTCTATGTAGTTAAACCCGGATCAGCCAAAATCAGTCAATCCGGCTACAAGGAGATGACTGATTTCAATATTGCTAGTACCGATGATATTAGGCAATTCATGATGCAGTATCGGCTAGGAACTAATCCCTCGATAGCTCATATGTTTAACGAACTGGCTCGGCTTGAAGCCAATAAAAACATAGCCACGAATAAAATTCAGGATTGGGTCAACGACGATACGCTGGAGCGAGCAGTAATGAGAATATTTAGCAAGCCTCGGGTCAAGGGTTTATTAAAACTACCACCTAAAGCTGCCGGACGAACTAGAGTGCCAACGATTAAATTAAGTGTCGATGATCGAATGTTGCTATCGGGGTTTCTCCATTCCTATGTTAGAACTTTTTGGCAAATCGGGCAGGAGGAGGAAGAGATCGGTAATATAGTAGGCAGTTCATTCTACCTAAACAAAACCGAGCCCTTTACCTCGCTTTCTCCGGGCGCAGTATTTGCTAGCGGTACATATTCAAAAGAATTGCACTTGTTAAGCGTTAGCTCGACTAAATTTCTACTTCGACCAACTTCTCAAATACTGGACACCTTTCAGAATCCCACTGTACATAATTTGGCCTACTTAGGCGCCAATATAGTCTACAGTGGCGCCTATGGGTTAGTCATTCCCGCAGCTGTGACTAATCATGAGTTGGAACACGCCTGGCGAGCAACCGATGAGATGCTTACCGCTCACTCTGGGATATACTTGACAGTAGGATACCAAGCTAAGAAATTTTACAGTTTTAGTCAGGCCGCTAATGTCATAGCTAAATGGCTGTATGGTCGACGATTCCTCGAGAGATGGGTCAATAATATAAAGCAATTGCTGGTCAATGATGAATATGTAACGCTCTATAAAGAGGAGACCGCCCGGCGAATGGCCAGATATGCTACAGGGGCTAAGGAGGTCGAAGAGAACGAGCGGCTATTTATCGAGAGATTAAAGGTTGACCCAACCTTCCGCATTGAGTCTTATTATCCGCTCGGAACAGTAGATTCAGTGGAGATGAAAGAGGCCATAGCCAAAAGGGATGTTGTGTTGCAATTATTAGCCGAAAAACAGCGAGTCGATCCGGGCTTCAGCTTCAACCCTGTATTCCCTCATCCGCTAAGATTGGACGAGTTACAACAGTTGCAGGAACAATTACGAGAGCGGTTAGAGGGACAAGGATAATGGGGGTAGTAGTGAGCAGTAGTAAGCAGTAGTAAGCAGTAGTGAGGAGAATAGTCTGTATAACAGATTGCATTGTAGCCTGTAGCCTCGGGTTCAATTAATTAATCAATTTTATTAGCAATAAAATTGATTAATTAATTGGTTGATGGAATCTTACATGTAAACTGAATTAATTAAAGATAAGAATAGATGGATAAACAACTCACTCTAATTAAATATTACTTTGGAGGATCACATTCAGAATATAAGTTTGGATCATGGTTCGGTCCGTACACAGTAGGCGATATCTCTATTCGAGGGACACGCTTATGGTTCCGGCCGTCAAATTCGAAAACCCAAATGTGTTTCGATGTAGATTTGTGGAATGAGGATAGTGACGTTTGTTACGAAGAATTTCTGCCTTCTATCAATAACCCCGATTCTGAGGAACTCCCAAGCGATACATTCAATTATCGGAGTGAATCCCTAGAAGAGATCATTAAAGAATTGAAAGGGGAGCTTGAAGTGGCTGATGGGCTAAAACATTTCAAGGGCGATTTTAAGCAGTTTTCTGATTTTTTGTACGAGGAAGAGGCTTTTGAGTCATGGAATCAGATTAAAAGCGTAGATTTGCCCAACCATTCCATTCTATACACCTTAGATTATAGGTCGATATGGTTCATTGAAAGTATGGAAAAGGTGGTAGCCGAGTTGGAGGAAGTATTCAAGGAATGCACCAAGGAAGGAGTAACATGGATTTGGGTATAACTCTCTAAGTGGGTCAGATTTGAGACTAATCTCCCCGCTATCAACCTGACTGATAGTGGTTAGAGCTTTTCCTTTCATTGTCTATTTTGGTGGAGGAATATTGAATAGACAAATAATATTTCTGGTCTAAAACAAAGCCCTCTCCCCAATCAAGATAAAAACATATAGTAGCCTCCATTACTAAATAGAAAAAGGCCCAAATATATCTCCAAGTTAAGATGAAAGTACTGGTAATTTTCATCTTTTTCACTCTGGTCGCTATAGCCTTGGCGACGACCAAAGAACAACATATTAACAAGCTGCTAAGTGATGTCGACGGTAGCAGTAGTATTGTAACTACTATCAATGATGTAACCTATAGAACTACTATTCTCGCCGGACAGGTTGAAGCTTGCTGTTGTCAGAATAACTATTGTTCAGTATGTTGCAAATGTGACGATGACTTCCCCTGTTGCGCCCCTAATAGTAAGTTTTGCCGATGTAATTCATTTGGCACAGGTTGTTAGTTTTCCAGCTTGAGTATCTTAACAATCACTTATCCTACCAACCAGTTTGACTGGCTGATAGTTTTTTAGAGTAATAATATCTAGTCATCAAGAGCATCGTCTAACCCCTCAATCAACTCGATTAGCTTCTGCTCGTTGGCGGCAATGTCCTGAGCGATAATAGTCACCTTGATATCTCGCTTGTCGGAATCAACATATTTCATTTTCTCCTCTATATGTGGGCCATTTTCAGCTTGTAGCATTTCATCCACTCTGGTTTCATCATATTCTCCTTTTTCAACGAGATCGTCGAGAATATAATCGTCAAAAATGAAAACAAATTCATTTTCGCACATCTCAGGAATTAAAGCATGAAACGCTTGATAGGCTTGAGTCACCCCATTCTTCTTGTACCAGACATATTGAACTTGGCCGTCTTCGACCTTAGGATAGTTGTTAATGCCAGTTTGTAACACCTCAAATGTACTTTTTATGCCGGGAGTATTATGAATTTCCTCGCTTAAGGCTAACAGTTCAGCTGACAGCCCAAAATCCTTGTCAGATATATGCATAAAGTTTAAGGTTGTTCTGTCTGCTCCACATGAATCCATACCGGCCCCAATCCAGCCTGTTGCACCATAAGGCGAAGGTGGCGGATCTCCCTTATAGTATCCGGGAGTAAAGCCGGTAACGTAAACCTTCCACTTAGTCAGATCGACTCCAGCTTCAGTTATCTTTTTCACTAAGTCTCGTATTTCATCAGTAATTTGACCCTTGAACAGATGGCCGGTCGACTCGATATTAATCTGATTGTCGGCCATGGTTCTTGCTTCTTAGTTAGACTTGTTTTTATTTTTTTTTGATCAACTATATTTAAATTCAAATTGCTTCATTCCAAAATTGGTATTGACTATTAGTCGATTGGTGTATATATCCCATCAATCAGTCGGACTGGTTGCTAGTTTTTTTAATGATATCTAATCGTCTAGAACATCATCTAGGCCCTTAATCAACTTTATCAAATTCTCTTCATTAGCTACAATATCCTGGCCGATAATGGTTACTTTAACATCCCTCTTATCGGAATCAACCCATTTCATTTTCTTCTTTATATATGGACCATTCTTGCCCTGAACCATTTCCTGTTTCCTAGTTTCATCATATTCCCCTTTCTCAAAGAGATCAAGATCGTAATCGTCAAAAACGAAAACAAACTCGCTCTCGGCCATCTCGGGTGCTAAAGTGAGAAAGGCCTGATATGCCTTACTCACACCATTTTTCTTGTACCAGACGTACTGAACTTGACCATCTTCCACCATGGGATGCTTATCAATACCAGTTTGCAAAACCTCAATCGTACTTTTTAGCCCAGGAGTATTATAAATTTTCTCACTCAGGGCCAGCAGCTCATCCGGCAACTCAAAATCCTTGTTAGTTACATGTACAAAGTTTAAGGTTGTCCTGTCGGACCCTGCAAGGGGAATATTCGGAACAACCCAACCTGATGACCCATCAGGTGAATATTGTGGCTCTTTGTAGTATCCGAGACCAAGGGCCCTAATGTAAATATCCCACTTGGTCAGATCGACCCCGTCTGTAGTTACTTTTTGGACCAGGTCTCGCATTTCATCGGTAATCTGGCCCTTGAATGGATGGCCAAGCGACTTAATATTAATCTGATTGTCGGTCATGATTTTTGCTTCCTAGTTAGACTTGTTTTTATTTTTGTTTGCTAACTAGATTGGAGTTCAATTTTTCTTGACGACTATTTAAACTCATATATTGGAATTCTCAAAATTGATCAATTTAAACAATCGTCAATGATTAGTAAAAAATGGCCGGCAATTCAGAGAATAAGGCCAAGAGTAAGAAAGGTGTAGGGGGACCCCAAGAAAACAAGAGTACCAGTCAGCCAATCCCAGTTTCTGCCGTGATGGCCGTTGATGAATACTGTCAAGCTCTTGGTGTAATTAAGATGCCTCAGGACAATTCAGTGCTCAATATTTTCGAGTGGGGCCAAGAATCAAACTTGCACCAAACATTAAATGAAGATGATTTACGAAATCGTCTAAGAACAATTGCCGCTCGGGGCAACTACTTGGCTCAGCAGAATTTGGCTTACCGGCTCTATAAGGCTGAGGAATATGAAGAGGCCTTGAAGTGGTTATTAACTTATTATAACAGTCGACCAGACGCTGACATAGCCTTCAAGATTCATTGGATTTATCACATGGGGCTGCACGGCAAAGTTGATCATCTGGCGGCTTTAGAATGGGGTTTAAAATCGGCCAAAGCAGGCCATGTGGATGCTCAACATGACGTGGGAGTATATTAC
>SDBV01004956.1_pt1 | contig 18921 bp, 28 predicted proteins | sample 2277081 | NCBI WGS metagenome assembly SDBV01 (sample SAMN10402039, study PRJNA504765) | marine sediment metagenome | isolation source: marine sediment core GS10_PC15, 223 cmbsf | place: Arctic Ocean: Southern Knipovich Ridge | collected 2010
TCCTTTGATTTTCTTAATTGCTCTCTCTGTTCAATTAATTTTTTCACTTTTCCCGGAATTATAATTTTTTCTTCTTTATCAAGTTCCAATCCAAACACTTTATCAAAATCCAAGGCTAATTCATATTTTTCAGAATCATTAAGCCTGTTATCTCTTAATATATCCCATAAAAACGAAATAGCCTTTGAAGAGTTAAAATCATCATTAATAATTTCTAAAAATTGTTTTTTTGCAGCTGTAATATTTTTCTTATTCTTTTTTTGTTTGCTATTTTTTATTTCTGAAATTATATTTTTTAATCTATTGTAAGAGTTTTGTGCTGAATCAAGGATTTCTAATGAAAAGTTTAAAGGTTTTTTATAATATGTTGTTAAACATAAATATCTGAATGTCAAAGGAGAAAAACTTTTTTTCTCTAATTGTGAAAGAGTGTATAATCCACCTTCACTTTTACTGACTTTTTTACCTTTAAATAATAACCATCCGAAATGAATCCAGTATCTTACCCAAGGTTTTTTCCCAAAACTAGCTTCACTTTGCGCAATTTCATTTGTATGATGAACAGCAATATGTTCTTGTCCGCCAGTATGAACATCAAACTGTTTTCCAAGGTATTTAGAAGACATGGCAGAACATTCAATATGCCATCCAGGAAAACCAATCCCCCAAGGTGATTTCCACTCCTGCTGTCTCTTTCCATCCTGCGATGAAGAAAATTTCCATAATGCAAAATCAGTGTTGTTTTTCTTTTCACCCAAACCAATCCTTTTTCCAGCTTTTAATTTTTTAACATTTAACCTCGCTAATTTCCCATAATCCTTTAATTTAGAAGTATTAAAATAAATTCCGTCAGAAGTTTTATAAGTATAACCTTTTTTTTCTAATTTTTTTATTAATTCAATTTGTTCTTTTATATGTTCTGTTGCTTTAGGCCAGATATCTGGCTCAATAATATTTAATTTCTTTAAGTCATCTCTAAAAACTCTGAAATAATAATTTGAAATTTGTTTTGCTGTTTTCTTTTCTTTTTTCGCTGCTTTTTCTATTTTATCTTCACCAGTATCAGAATCTGATGTTAAATGCCCAACATCAGTTACATTTATTACATGTTTAACTTTAAAGCCATTATATAGAAAAACTCTTTTCAAAATATCATTAGAAACATATGTTCTCATATTCCCAATATGCTGATACCAGTAAACAGTGGGTCCGCAAGAATAAATTCCAACTTTCCCTTCTTTTAATGGAACAAAAACCTCTTTTTTTCTTGTTAAAGTATTATACAATTTTAATTGCATAATTAATTTAAGAAATAGAGATTTAAAAATTTAAGTTTATTTTGATTTTATTTTTATATCAAAAAAATCAGTTGCATAAGCATCCCCTGCTGCATCTACATTTACCCTGTATCTAACTGTGCAGAGAGGAGAACCTGTGGGGATTTCAAATAAAACTTTTTGAGTAGAATAATCTCCTGAAGGGATTGGGATATCCTTTTCTGCTCTTCCTGTGACAATCCAACTTCTTGCAACTTGTTCCCCAACACCACATTTTGATTCCAGATCCGGGTCTGAAACAACAACTTCATATGAAAATTTACTTGTTCCTGCAATTCCTGTTAGACGATTTCTTATACCTAAACCAACTCCATCAGTACTTTCTTGTTTTATTTCTACTAATCTTGTTCCTGGATATATTGATATTCTGCTATCTTCTGAAAACAATTTATTTATTTCATTTCTTAACTGCTGGTCTGTCAGATCAATTGCCCCTTTTGCGCTCGAAAAAATATTCTGTATTAAAAAAATTCCTAAAACTAAAACACCCATGAGTAGAACTATGGTAACAATAGTTCCAACACTCATCTCCATTGCTCCAGTTTTTGTTTTCATTTTAAGCAGGGAAGTTTTGCAATTGTTCTTGAAGAAGTGGATATAAATAAATTACAACAACAATCCCCAAAATAATTGTAGCAATTATGCCAATTATATTTATTATTAATCCTCTTTTTCCAAATTTTGTTGGATTTTTTCTTTGTTGAATAATGCAAAAAATTAAACCTGTTATAAAAAAAACTAAGCTCAAAAACCCCATAAAAAGCAAAGAAAAAAATCCTGCTATTCCCAAAGTAAAACCAGAAATTCCAAGAGCTTCACCAATTTTTTTTGTCTTCTTTTTTTCTACCATCTTTTATAATTGAATTAATTAAAACTTGTTTATAAAAGTTTTGACTTCACGATTTCACCAGAGGCAATTAGAAATCGTCATTCAGTGTTTCTAGGAATGGGACCTCGGGGAGTCGAACCCCGCACACCATGATTTCTGAAATCTTGAAGATTTCTGAATCCTCAAAATCTTATTTTGATATCTTCAGTCATGTGCTCTCCCGCTGAGCTAAGATCCCAATAGAAATAATAAAAGTAAGGATTTTTTAAATGTTTTTAATCATAGAAATTTATTTAACCTACAAAATCAATTCTAATTTATGAACCACACTTATTGTAAAAGATATACAATAGATAAATCAAAAAAAGATAGATTTATTCTTCTTGATACATATCAGGGAACGGATACTATTTTCCAAGCTATGAAGTGTGGAAAAAGAGTGCTAGGCGCATTTATTGATAATTTTGAGGAATATTTATTTGAAGATGGTTTCTTAAGAGTAAGTAATGAATTAGTAGATAATAATGATTTTGAAATACATTCTACAACAGAAGAAGGACTTGAAAAATTAACAAAGATTCTTGGACTTTCTGAAGAGTCTGTTTTAAAAGTGTAAGTTGGGAATAGGCCACCTTCTGTAGTTCGTCGTAATGCCTCAAAAAGAGGTACACCATTATGGTGCCGAACCGAACTTGTTAACATTTGACTATGCGGTTCAAGACCTTGCATCAGTTGGGATGCTCGTTCCAGCGTTTCCTCAAAGAGGACGTCTCGTTTCTATACCAGAGCCATGCCTCGCGACATCTTCCATTTCTGAAAGCAACTTATTAATGATGGGCAGACCTTCCCCAGAACTAAATTTCGATATTTAACAAAATTTGCTTACTTAAAAGCTAAGTCCCGAAATTAACTACCCAACTTACAAAAATACAAGAAAAAAAGGATTTTTAAGGGTTTCTATTCGTGTGTATAGATGAGTTGAGGGTTGATAATTAATCCTTTGATAATTTTAAGACACTTTTAACAGATTTTTTCTATAACAATGTAAAAAAACACTAAACCATCCAAAAAAAGAGAAAAGAAAAGATTTAAATAATACAATCCTATTATATTTTTATAATAAACCATCAAAAACATATTACAATGACTAATGGAGATTTATCAAAAATAAAACAAAAGAAACCTAAGATAGCTGTGAGCTTATCTCTTGATAAAGAAAATGTAGAATTTTTAAAAAAACATTTAGAAGAAAATTATAAATATCTAACTTTGTCAAGAGTTGTTGATGACGATTTACAAGATTTAATTACTAAAATTAAAATCAGCCAAGAAAAAAAGAAAGAGAGTGAGGTTAAAAAAGAAAGTGAAGAATAATAAATTTATCGTCGGTAATTTAAATATTTTTAAGAGAAATTCTTAATATTTAGAAAGCTGACAAATAGCCCCGTCGCACAGCGTTCAAGTGTGTCAGGCTCCAGCCCTGAAGACCAAGGTTAGAATCCCTGCGGGGCTATCTATCATTCACCTTTGCAAAGTTTGGTGAATATGATAATTGTGTAACTCTTTTAGAATTACAACATAAATTATCAGAATTAAAGAGTTTTAAATCTTTCGAATTATTACAAACAGAACCAAAATAAACCGCCCTCTTTTTAATCATATCTCTATCAAGAAAAACTTCTTTATAAATGTTTTTAAATTTCGTAATACTTAGTAACCATTTAAGTTTATCAACTTTTATGTTTGTAAACAATAAAGTTAAAAAAGCTAAAAACTACTAATTACCATGTCACAAAAGAGGGGAGAACAAATTTTAACACAAACAGATTTGGATATACTAGCAATTTTAATTAATAAAAAAGAAATTCCTAAAGGAGAATTGCATAAAAAATTTAAGAAAAAAGGTAAAGAAAAACATAGAATCAACGACAGAATTAATAAATTAGAAAGTTACCATCTTATCAAACAAGTTAATGGGTTTAAAAGAAGAAGTAAAAAAATTATTTTGCCTAAAGGAAAAAAGAAAATAAATTTTATAAATTCCTTAATAAAAATATTTGGAAAAAGCCACGTCACTTAACACACTTATTCAAGCCACGAATCCTTGTTTTTTAGAAATCTGTATTAATTCCAACACCCGTTATCATTTTCTTTTACCTTAATCAAAATCTTAATAAATCCCCTCTTCTTTATTCAAAAATGATTGGGGTGAATAATTATCACGCAAAAACTAAAGGGGAGATTTTTAAAGAGCTGAAAACCTCTGAAAAAGGTTTAACTCAAGAACAGGCAGAAAAAAGATTAAAAGAATATGGAAAAAATATTCTTAAAAAAACACATAAACTAAGACCCTTTAAAATCCTTATTCAGCAGTTTAACTCATTTTTAATTTATATTCTGCTTATTGCAATAGGGGTTTCTTTTTTTATAAGTCATTTTATTGATGGAATTGTAATCTCTGCAGTTGTTATTTTAAACGTAGTAATAGGATTTTTTCAGCAATATAAAGCAGAAAAAGCAATAGCAAGTCTTAGGAAACTTATTATTCCCAAATCAAAAGTTATTAGAAATGGAAAACTCATTGAAATTCCTTCTTTACAATTGGTTCCAGGAGATCTTGTTGTTTTAAATACTGGAGATAAAATAAATGCAGATTGCAGGATTATAGAGAGTGAAAATTTACAAACAAATGAAGCTGCTTTAACTGGAGAGAGCTTACCTGTGAATAAATCTTTAAAAGTTCTGTCTAAAAAGGCAGTATTAACAGAACAGGAAAATTTACTTTTTGCAGGCACACTGGTAGTAAGGGGGAATGCTAAGGCGATTGTTGTTTCTACTGGCATGAATACTATTTTTGGAAAAATTGCCGGAAGTTTACAGGAAATTAAAATTCAGAAAACACCAGTGCAGAAACGTCTTGATAAATTTTCAAAACAAATTGGAATTTTTATTTTAGCTTTTGTTGGGTTAGTAATGTTTTTGGGGATCTTTGAAAGATTTGATGTACTTGAGATGTTTTTGATATCTGTGGCATTAGCAGTTTCTGCAATTCCAGAGGGTTTGCCGGCTGTTCTTGCAATTTCATTTGCAATTTCTTCTTTAATAATGTCAAAACAGAATGTAATAACTAGGAGGCTTCCTGCAGTTGAAAGCTTAGGAAGTGTGACTGTTATATGCTCTGATAAAACAGGAACTATAACAGAAGAAAAAATGCATGTTCAGAAAATCTTCGTGAATAATAATTTTTATACAAAAGAGGATAAGAGCATATCGTTTAAAGGTAAAAAAATAGATGTGAAGAAAAACAAAGAACTTTTTTTATTATTGAAAACAAGCGTTCTTTGCAATAATGCAAGATTTGAATTAATAAAAGACAAATATGAAATCATCGGAGACCCGACAGAAGAAGCATTATTATCTACTTCATTAGATTTGGGATTCAATAAAAAACTAATGATTGAAGCTGAGCCGAGTGTTAAGAAATTTGAATTTGAATCTAAAAGAAAAATGATGTCCATAGTTAGGGATAATGGTAGAAATAATATCCTTTATTCTAAAGGAGCTTCTGAAAAAATTCTTGAGATTTCCAGTTCTGAACTTATTAATGGTCAAATAAAAAAATTAACTGAAAAAAGAAAAAAAGAACTTATAGATTATTCAAAAAAAATGGAAGGAGATGCTTTTAGAGTTTTAGCATTTGCATTCAAGAATTTCAATAAAAAGGAAAAAATTGAAGAAAAGGCATTAATCTTTTTGGGATTTGTCGGAATGATTGACCCTCCAAGAAAAGAAGTTAAGGATGCAATTAGACAATGCAAGGATGCAGGGATAGATGTCAAAATAATTACTGGAGATTCAGCCCTGACTGCAGCAGCAATTGCCGAGCAGATTGGAATAAAAGGGAAAATATTAACAGGAAAAGAACTTGAAAAAATGAGTGATGATGATTTAATAAATTCTATTAGCGAAATTTCAATTTTTGCAAGGACAACCCCAAAGCAAAAATTAAGAATAACAAAAATACTTCAGAAAAAAGGGGAGATTGTTGCTATAACAGGTGATGGAATAAATGATGCTCTTGCATTAAAGTCTGCAGATGTTGGAATTGCTATGGGGCTGAGAGGAACCGATGTAGCAAGGGATGTTTCAGATATTGTTCTTATAGATGACAACTTTGCTTCAATTGTTAAAGGAGTAAAACAAGGCAGAATTACTTATGATAATATTAAAAAATTTACCAAATATCTTCTTGCTGTCAATTTCAGTGAGATATTTTTAATTTTATTCGCTTTAGTTATGGGAATTCTTTATGCTTCTGGTAAGTGGTTTCTCCCTCTTATTCCATTGCAGATTTTGTGGATGAATCTTATTACAGATTCTTTTCCAGCCCTGACATTAGCTTTTGAAAAAGGAGAAGATGTTATGAAAACAAAACCAAGAAAAGAGAAAAGTATTTTGGATAGAATATGGAAATTTATAATTCTCGCAGGGATATTTGCCTTTGCAATAGAATTAATAATTTATTTAATTGGGATTGGAAATAATTTACCAATAGAGAAGACAAGGACAATGGTTCTGACGACAGCGATTTTATTTGAATTATTTTTTATTTACGCCTGCCGTTCAAACAAATCTTTGTTTAAAATAGGAATTTTTTCAAACAAGTGGATGAATTATGCTGTTTTATTTTCAATAGCTTTGCATCTTTTATTGCTTTATACTCCTTTGTCAATTGCATTTGGGGTTGTTCCTTTGGCATTGGAAGACTGGTTCATCATTTTGCCTTTTGCAATTTCAGGATTGGTTATATTTGAAACTATAAAATTAGTTAAGGAAAAAATTAAAACAAACTAATAATAGAAATAATTGTTAAACTTGTTCCTCCCCCAAATAAACAACCAGTCATTTTTCCTAATGAAGAAGATAAAGCAGTCCTTTTATACTCAATTTTTTTATCTTGAAGTTTTTCTACTGTGTGTCCTTCCATCAATCCTCCAAAACCATCAGTAATAGTATTCCCTATAGCTCCACCAATTACTGCCCCAAAAACTCCCCCATAAATTCCTCCTAAAACAGCAGCAAACACTAAAACAAAATTATCCACTGCTCCAAAAACCAAATCTGGATAAATCATTTTTAATTTTATTTTAAAAAATTTCAAAAATAAAAGACTCATAAATCCGAGCCCCAAAAATACAGGACCAATTAGATGTTTTTGAAAAACAAAATATAAACCAACCCCAACAATTATAATTGATAATGTTATGAATTTTGTTATTGCTCTAAAAAAATTATGATTCCTAAACCTCTTTTTCATAATTATATCTTGGATAAGAAGTTTAAAAATATTGTTAATTTTTATTGCTATTAGAAAGTCCTTCTTACGTTATAATGCAGTAATACCCAAAGCTTTTAAAAGCCTTATTTATTAAGAAGATTTATGTTAGTTAAATATGAATGCAGTTTAATATTAGGAGCTAGTTCTTAATAAGACAAGTGTAAGGAGGATAAAATGAAGTTATATGTAGGTAATTTGCCTTTTACTGTTGATGATGAAGGGTTTAAGAAAATTTTCGAAGGTATTGAAGTTGAAGAAGTTACTCTTATCAAAGACAAGTTTTCAGGAAGATCTAAAGGTTTTGGTTTTGTGACAATTTCAGATGATGAAGTTGCAAAAAAAGCAATTTCAGAATTGAATGGAAAAGAAGTTGAAGGACGAGAACTTAAAGTTTCTGAAGCAAGGCCAATGGAAGAAAGACCACGAAGAGATTTCGGTCAAAGACGAAGATTCTAAATAAGATTTAGAATCAATTTTTTTTATTTTTTTATTTTTTTTTGAAGTTATTTTTTAGTAGGAGGAGAAAAGGTTAAAAAGCAAGAAGAATTCTTAAAAATTATTGGAGGTGAAAAATGTTTTGTTGTAAAAATATGAAAGAATGTGATTGTTTCCGTCTTTTGTCTAAAATGCTTGGAGTTGTAGCATTTGCATTTTTTGTAATAACAATCTGGCCAGCTGCAATGACCTGGGTGCATTCTGTGAATCCCTGGTTTTTCTTAATAGCGGCTGTTGTTTTCATGGCACTATATCACATGAAAACTTTGAAGAAGGGAAAAGTTAAATCAAAGAAAAAGAAATAAAAAGAAAAATCTAAAAAGATTTGAATTTTTTAGAAGATTATGAAAAAGAAAAATGTAATTATTCTTATGATGCTTGTAGTGTTACTTATTATTTTAATTATCTCTTTTAATTCAGGATATTGGAATTTGAAAACATGTGATTCTGAGTGTATTCACAGAGGTTATGACATGGGTACTTGCAGGTGGCCTTCTGAAATGAGTGAAGATGATATTGAAATCGGTTCTTGTCTTGTTCCTAATTCAAGACATTGTGGAAATAAAGGACAATGTAATTGTTATTGCGAATATGAAACAAGTATTGGTGGTGAAAGAGATGAACATGGATGCCTTGGAGCAGCAGGATATTCTTGGAATGAAACAGAGCTTTCTTGTGTAAGAGAATGGTTGCAGGGAGAAGCAAGATATCAGGTTACTAATTTTGATACTTGTGAGGCTGCAGACTACCCTGTAATGGAGAGTTATCCAAGGCAATGCAAGGCTCCTAATGGAGATATTTTTGTGGAAGAACTTATAGCATGCACAGCAGATGCAAAGATATGCCCGGATGGAACAGGAGTTGGCAGAGTTCCTCCAGATTGTGAATTTAAACCATGTCCTGTAAGCAAAGTCTGTGAAGTAAAAGATGATTGTGTGGTTTTTGGAGAAAGTGGAGACTGTAATTGTGAATGTTATAATAAAGATGCATTACCGACTTCCACAGGCGGAGCATGTTTCTGTGCTGCACCGACAAGTTGTGAATGTATTGAAGAAGAGTGTGTGGGAGTTTTTGAGTAGAAAGAAATATATTTTCTATGATAATAATTATTAAAAATAGAAGAATATTAATTTATTAATAAAATGAAATTAAGTGAAAAAGCAATTGATTTATTGGAGAACAATGGAATAGCAAGAACAATAGTAAAAAAATTATTAGATTCTCAATATACTCATTGTGCCTATATTGAAGGAAGAGATCCTGAAGCAACGACAGGTGGTGTATTAAAATTTGATGCTCCAGATAAAAAAGTTCATAGTATAGCAAAAGAACTTTGCAATGAGGGAATATTAGAGTTTCGTATTTCTGTAATTTTACCAGTTTATTATTTAAAAGGAGAAAGACTAGTGTACGGAACTGCAACTCCACGAAATGAAGAATTGAGAAAAACAATTGATCAATATTTTAAATAATTTGTGAAGGAGTTTTTGATTAAGATTTCTTCTTTTTCTTTTTAGCTTTCTTTTTCCTTCCTCTTTTTTCCCGAGAAAAAATTGCTACAAGTTTATCATCAACTTTAATTGTGTGATATTTTTTACCACCTTTGTATGTAACACAACTTCTTCTGATTATGTTTTCAACCTGTTCTTTCAAAGAAAACAAATTTTTCTTAGCTCTTTTTGTAAGGATTTTTACCTCATCATCATCTAAAGTTATTGTAAGTTTCATTTTTTTTCAGATTCTACTTTTTTTTCTAGTTGAGAATTCACATTTGGATAGAGAATTGGCGGTTTCCCTGTACTTTGATATTCATCCAATTTATCCAGATAAGCTTTCAAAAGTTCATATATTGGAGAAACATGTATTTGTTTTATCATATCCTCAATCTATGATTTTTTATATTAAATATTTTTCTTATTTTACTTTGTTTTTTCATTTTTTCCTTACATAAACTTTCTGCACTTTAAATGACTTGTAAATTCCTTCAAGAATATCTGTTCCAGCATAACCTGCTAATAAAGAAAGACGCGGGTCAAAGTCAAAAATTATTCCGATAAATACACCAATAACAACTGCGATTAAAACAGTTATAGCATAATACGGCCAAAGAATTCTCCTCCTCAATGAAAGAGCTTTTAACAATCCAACAAAACCACGCGTTAATCCTCCAACACCCCCCAACAAACCTGCAAGAACAATTGGCTCCATGTTTTAGATTATAATTTTACCTCTTGGAAGAAAAAAGACAGAGTAGTTTTTAAGAGTTTTGGATGTGGGGAAAGGCGTAAAAAGGGGGGATTTCTTGAATTAATATGGCAACATACAAACTTTCCCCCTCTGCTTTAAATCTCATGAAAGAATGCCCGAGATGTTTCTGGCTAACACAACATAAAGTTTGGAAACGTCCAGCAGGAATATTTCCAAGTCTTCCAAGTGGAATGGATAGAATTCTAAAGATTCATTTTGATAAGTTTATGGAACAAGGAAAGTTACCTCCAGAAATTTGTGAGCATGGAGATTGCACAAACATGAAATTGTTTGAGGACAAAGAAAAACTAAAAATCTGGCAAAATAACTGGAAGGGAATATCTTTTACAGATAAAAATGGGAATGAATTGCACGGAGCAGTAGATAATATATTGCAAAAAGGAAAGAAATTAATTGTTCTTGACTACAAAACAAGAGGTTATCCATTAAAAGAGGATACAGCTGAACATTATAGAAATCAACTTAATACTTACAATTTCTTATTAAGAAAAAATGGCTATCAAACAGAAGATTTTGCATTTCTGTTATTCTATATTCCAAAAGAAGTTATGGCTACAGGAGAAGTTTTATTTGACACGAGTTTGATTAAGATGAAAGTTGATGTTGATATGGCTGAGAAGTTTTGGAAAGATGCTTTGAAATTATTAAATTCTGAGTGTCCTGAGAAGGGGTGTGAGTGGTGTGATGGGAGATGACAGATGTGCACACAAAAAAACAAAGAAGTTATAACATGTCTAGAATAAAAGCTAGTGAAACAAAAGCAGAGTTGAAATTAAAGCCTTTTATGAAACTTTTGGGATTTGCATATCAACCCAAAAAAATTACTGGAAAACCTGATTTTGCTAATAGAAGACAAAAGATTGCAGTTTTTGTTGATGGATGTTTTTGGCATAAATGCCCTGAACACTATAAAGAGCCTAAATCAAACAAGAAATTTTGGAAAGAAAAAATAAATAAGAATGTTGAAAGAGATAAACAAACAACCAAAAGATTAAAAAAAGACGGGTGGAAGGTTATAAGAGTATGGGAACACAAAATAAAAAAAATAAAATGTTAAATCCATTAAAATACGAAACTAAAATAAAAATAGAAGATATTCCCTTACAATGGATGTCTCGTTTTGAATTATATTATCCAGATTTACCGCAATTCCCAATTACTTATATCCATAATATGTTTGAAACCAAAAGGATATATGGGTTTATTGCTGCAACTTCCTTTGATGTGAAAAAAACATGTTGTGATGTTGAGCTGCTCTTTATTTCTAATATAAAACTTAATGAAAAAGATAAAAAATTAGTTAAGGTAGAAATAGAAGAAAGATTTGGCTCGGCTGATAAGGTAGGAATTAAAGATATGATTGAATGCTGTAATGGTCAGAAACAATACATTTCTTTTTTTAAGGAATTATGGAAATATATCTCAAGGTCTTTCGGAGAATATATCCCTTACGGCAAATTTTATGAGGAAATATATTCTATTGTAAGATTTGTATCTGCGTGGCAACCAAAAACAGGAAGACAAAGTGAAATGAGGATGTTGTATAATTTTCTAAGTGCTTTTGGAGAATCTGTAAAAGTTAAGGGAAAATGGGATTATCTTGATTTTTTCATTCTCCCAACATATGAAGAAATAATCAATGAAGATTTGGACGATTTTCCCAAATTCAAGACTCTTTATGGGGGGATGAAAAAAATATGGAAAATATATTTTACAGATGAGCAGGAACTTGAAGATATGAAAATTAAATCGTTGAAAAAAGCTTGGCCACAAGCAAAAGATAATTTCATGAAAGAAATAACTTTTCCTTTATACAAAAAAGGCAAACTTACCTTGGAAGAAAAACAAAATATTGATAGATTAGTAGATGCTTTTAATAGACATTCTTGGAGGGCTGCGTTCTTTATTTGGAGTATAATGAGCTTGCATGAAAAAGATTATCGTACATGGGATAAAAAGTTTTTTGTAAAATTTTACTTAAACAAAAAAAGAGCAGTTGGAAGCTCTCCAAAAGTTATTGCCTGTTTCTTACAACAAGGATTCAAAAATGAAGAAGTAATTCCAATAGATATTTGGGTAAAATCTTTTTATGAACTTGCTTTGGGAATACAAACTGAAGAAAAGTTTTTTAATTCTTTTTCAAAAATGGGTAAACTTGAAAGGGCAATTTGGCTATCAAGCCAAGCAAACAAAACAAATATTAAAACATTTTTTGATTTAATGTGGTGTACAAGATATGGAGTAACTGGGAATAGTGAATTAAGAGGACCAAATCCCATATCTTGTTATGAATGTAAATTAATGAAGAAATGTCCTTCTTATGCTAAAATTAAAAAATCACCTGTTCTTATTTATGAAGAAGGAGAAAAATCCTTAGCAGAGTTAATTAAAGAAGCCGAATTAAATGAATGTAAATTTATTTGTTTAACAAAAGAAAATGTTCCTAAAAAAATATTTGAAAAAAGAGGTAAAAATTGGAAATTAATCGATGAATTTTCGGGTTATTTATTAACCGATCAAAAAATAAAATTTAATGAAAAAATAATGAAGGTTAGAGAAAAGATAAACTTTAATGAAAAAATAATGAAGGTTAGAGAAAAGATAAACTTTAATGAAAAAATAATGAAGGTTAATGAATTAATTAGTTCTCTTCCAAACTTTTTTTAATTTCTTCTGCAATAGCTTTTCCAAGGAGACAAGGGACAGCATTACCTATTTGAGTATAAATTTCCCGTTTTGAACCACACCAAATATAATCTTTTGGAAAAGTTTGTATCGCAGCACATTCTTGGGGGGTAAGCATTCTTATTTCATCATCCGAATATTTAACAAGAGCATCAGCACCATCTTTCCAGTATCTTGCAGAGATTGTATAAGAAGGTTCATTCATCCGTAAAAATTGGGCTCCCCATCCACAACCCTTTTGCTTATTCTTTGCTAATCTTCTAAAAAAACCCTCAATCATTTTAGGACCATGGAAAAAAATTTCCTCCACTTCCTGCTTAGGTAAAAGAACTTTAGAAACTGGAATCCAATTCTCTTTTGAATGTGTTGGCTTGGGAAAGATTATTTTTTTAGTTGTATTTGTTCCTATAAAGAAAACTCTTCTTCTTTTTTGGGGAACTCCGTAATCCGCAGCCAATAATTTTTTTGGAGGATGTACTTTATATCCTATTTTTTCAAATTCTTCAAGAATAATATCTTTGACCAAAATTCCATTACCTGTTTTCATTGTCAATATCCCAGGAACATTTTCTATAACAAAAAACTTTGGTTTTAACCCGTCAACAATTCTTACAAATTCCATAAAGAGAGAATTTCTTGGGTCTTTTGAATCTCTTCTTCCAGCCATACTAAATCCTTGACATGGAGGTCCACCAACAACCACATCAACTTTTTTATCTCCAATAGCTTTTCTTATATCTTCAACTGAAACTTTTCTTATATCCTTACAAATCGCCTTATGGTCATTTTTTTCAAATGTTTCACAAAATAAAGGAATATGGTCTATTCCAAGGATTACTTCAAATTCAGCCATTCTAAACCCAGTACTCATTCCTCCAGCACCACAAAATAAATCAAGGACTATTGGCTTTTTCTCACTTTCCTCAAGGATTAAAACCTTTGATCTAGACGTAGTTAATGTTGAGGATAAATTTATTTCTTTCAAACCTTCTTTAGTTTCCAAAAATGTTCTCCTCTTTTCCATATTATTCTTTATCCTCTTCATTTTAAAATATTTTGTATTCTAATTTACAACTTTCCTAATAAACTCCCCAATAACATCTCTAAACAAAATAATCATAATGAAAATAAAAAACGCTACAAGTATCCCCAATCCAAATACTTCTTTATAATAACAGACCATTTATATTATTCGGTACCGCTTATTTATATACTTTTCGGTACCAAAGTTATAAGTTTTTAATAGTATCGGTACCATAATCCTTAAATATATGTTAAACTATTGAATTATTATGAAACTTCAAAAACATTCTTCAAAGAAAAAGGGAGAAAAAGATTATCCTAAATATGTTGTTGTTATTCCTAAAGATGTTATAGAAAAATCAGGTTTCAAGGAAGGCGATGAGTTAGAGGCAGAAGCGAAGAAGGGGGAAGTGAGGTTGAGGAGGAGATGAAAAAGGGAAAAATATTTGGTAAGATAGTTAGTTGGTCATTTGCTTTATTTTTTGCAGGAACTCTAATGTTAATGTTTTATAAATACATTTTGAACGAACAACCAGCTACCTTTTTATTTTATATTACAATAAGCTCTTTAGGGGTAGGTCTTGTTTCTTTGTTACTCAATAGTTTCCTATCAATGAAAGATTATGATTTAGATTATTTTAAAAATATTATGATTGGTATTTCAGGGGGACTCGCAGTTTGGGTTTTTTCTGAGATTGATTTAAGTTTTAAAGAGGGATTTTGGCTTACTATAAATGAATTTATGATAAGGGTAGGATTTTCTCTAATGATAATTCTTATTGGTTATAGTCTTTATAAAAAGAAAAATGAATAAATGCTGTGAATGGTGTGGGAAGATAAAAAATGCCAGTAGGTTTAACTATTTGGTAGATAATTTCTCGTTAATCTTGTAACCTATTTTACAATATCAAGTCTTGATCATCTAATTTTTCAGAAAGTAATAGTTTTATAAATTGTATTACCCATTTAAATGGGTTTAAAATGGGTAAAGATAGACTGTATAAAAAGGGTTTGGTAATTGATGATCGAAATAGGGTGGTGATTCCGGCAGAATTATTACAAGAGCTTAAGATAAAGAATGGAGATCTAGTTTGTGTTTATGCTAATTTTGAAGATAGTAAAATAATTGTAAAAAAAGAGGTTGGGAAATGAAGAATTTAAGCAAAGATCATGTTATCTTATGTGGAGATTGTCTGAAAGAATTAAAAAAGATTCCTTCTGAATCTGTAGATTTGATTATAACAGATCCTCCTTATAATCGGGGATTAAAATATGTCAGGAAATATTTTAGTGATAGACAAAAATTACAAAATTACTTAGATTGGTTGAAGATTAGGCTAAAGGAATGTGTCAGAGTTCTTAAGAAAAATGGAAGTATGTATTTGATTAATTATCCTGAATTGGATGCGAGACTGCTTCCATATTTAGAGGAGATGGGATTAAAATTAAAGAGATGGCTTGTTTGGAATTATCCAACAAATATAGGACATTCTAAAAAAAATTGGACAAGAAGTCATAGAGCAATTTTGTTTTTTACGAAAGGAGAAGATTATACCTTTAATAGACAAAATATTCTACAACATTACAAAAATCCAGAGGTTAAGAAGATAAAAGAGAGAATAAAAAATGGGGCAAAAGGAAGAACCTCTTATGATGTATTAAGAACCTTAGATTTAATTGAATTGCAAAAAGGCATGGTGGACGTCCAAGAAATTAATTTATCAAAAAATGTTACAAAAACAAGACAGAAGGGACATCCTTGCCAACTACCTTTCCCATTAATAGAGTTGTTAGTAAAAGTTAGCAGTAATAAAGGAGATGTGATTTTAGATCCCTTTGCAGGAACATTTAGTTTATCTGTAATAGCAAAGAAATTAAATAGAAAAAGCATAGGTATAGATATAGCAAAAAGCTATTGTAATATTGGAAAGAGGAGACTGAAATGACTAAAACTAAAATAAAACTGACAAACGAGGAAAAAAGAAAAGCCCTTATAAAAAGAGTGCAAAAATTATTTAGTAAAACTTTGCCTTTTGAATTTAAAACTTATCCAAATGAAAATGAAGTTAAAGAGAGGACATATTATCTTACACCCAACAAAACCTTATTTAGAAAGATAGATCTCACTATTGAAAATGAATCTGAAATTTATTTAGTAATGGAATGTAAAAATGTATCTAGAAAACCCACAATTTCTGATATTGCAGATAGATTAAAAACTATAAAAAGAGATCAAAAAGCAAAGGCTGGATTAATTATTATCTCTGGGGTTAAAATATCTAAAGAAGAAATAAAAGATATCCATGAGAAATATGGGATTTTCTTATGGAATGATGAACTCTTGTGTTATTATGAAAAAGTTGCCTATACATTAGAACTTTTCTCTTTTTTTGAGATTATGAAATCTTTCAATATAGAACTTGAGCAAGACTCTGGAGAAAATTTTAGACCTGCGGTTTCTTTAAAACAAACACTTAGTGGGGAAGAATTAGATTTAGTAGCATTTACTGCTTATCCTAGAGAAATGATACCTCGTTGTTATGTATTTAGGCACGCAAATAAAAATGAGGACTCTTATCAAAGACTTTTAAAAAAAGACAAATTAAATAAAATTGCAGGATATATAAATCAAGGAGGAAATATAATCAATAGCATAATTGTCCTTCTCCCTAAATCTTGTAAATTTAAATCTTCAAAGCTCCTAAAATCAGAGGAGTGGTATTCTGGGGTGAATGTAAGAGGTACATTGGGACGTATTTGTTTACCTAGAAAATATTGTTTTATTGAATTGATAGATGGGCAACACAGATTATTTTCATTTACAAAATGCTCAGAAGAGGCAATTAAAAATTTCCCACTAAATTTTATAGGGGTTGTTGGAGGTAAAAAAGAAATAGCTAGGGATTTATTCATTACAATAAATCAAAAAGCCAAAAAAATAGATGCTAATTTGCTGGCCTCAATCCAAGAGGGATATGATAAAGATAATTTAAAAGAACCGGAATCTCTTGCTAGAGAAATTGTTAGGGAATTAAATAGAAATAAATATAGTGAATTAAAAGATAAAATTTTAATAGGTGAAAAAGTAACAGAACAACAATTTGATTTGAAGATTTATATTGCTATGTTATCTTATAATGCTATTAGACCTTTAATAAAAGATGGAGGGAGTTTAAAAAAAATAATTAAAAAAGATGAGGTTTCTCCTTATTATCAATTAATAAATTTATTTTTAAAAAGAGTTAAAGCAATCTTTCCAGAAGAATATCAAGATACTAAAAAATATGTTGTTTTTACTAATAATGGACTCATCCCCTTATTAAGGCTTCTTGGAAACATGGGTAATTTTTACAGAAAAAAACCATCTCAACAACAAATTGATTCCTTATTAGAAATTATAAGAGATTACTCTTGGAGTTTAAGTTACATTAAGGGAAGAAGTTCTGGAGCTGGGTGGAAAAAGACATATGATGGGCTAATAAGAAAGATAAAAAAAGTAAATAAGTTTAAAAATTTTCCAAAAAAACAAAAGAAATAATCATCCCCCACTTACATCTCCTCAGTCACAATCTTCGTTATAAACTTCCTCTTCACAAATTCAAAAGCAGGATTCTTCATCTTCATTCCTTTTGGTGAAACATCCCAAACTTCATTCAACTTTCTTCTTCCAAGATCTATAAAGTTGTTAAATAGCTATTCTTTAGATTTCTTCTTCAAAACAATTTTTCCTTTTTCTGTTTTAATCTCTAATTCTTCTCCATATTTTAAACCTGATTCTTTCAAAACCATTGGAGGAATGTTTACCATGTATTTATAATAATCCTTATCTTTGTATTTTCTTAAAAACCTTTTTTGTATTTTCATTATTATTTAAAGAAAGTTTTTTATATAAATCTTTAGGCACCGCAAGATTTAAATATATGAGGCACCTAAATTAGATATGAAAAAGAGGTTTCTTGGAATAGGATGGAAAAGTAGAATAATATTCAAAAGAGCAACAGCATATATTTCAATTAATAAATTAGTAGTTGAAGGATGCAATTTGGAAAAAGGAAAAGAAATTTATTCTTATCTTGCTGAAGGTGAAAAGGGAAGAAAAATAATCGTCACTTATCTTGATGGAAAGAAAAATAATTATTCCCGAAAAACTTAAAAACTCTATTGTATACACTTATACAATGGAAAATATACTACATTACCCTCAATTAGATTCTATCCTAATGGTTGAAAAGATAATTCAAAAAATGAGAAATTATCCAACAAGAATGGAATTATGGAGGGCTCTTCCAAGAAAAATGCAATATCAAACATTTAAATTGATTTTGAATTACTTAGAGAAATCAAACAAAATTATGTTTAATAAAGGCAAAATTATTTGGATATTTCCTAACAATAAAAAGTTAAATGAATTAATTCAGAGAGCAATTAGTGTATAATGGAAAAGAAGTTTATAGTTCAGTTATCTTCTGAATTATTTAAAGTTAAAACAGATATTGAAGCAGAATTGCGCGAAGGAAATAAAACAAATGAGAAGCTTTATTTTCTTATCTTAAAAGCAGTAGAATTTTTAAAAGGAAAAAGGATTGGACTGCCGATTTCAAAAAAGCTTCCGATTTACAATTACTATGAAAAGAAATATGGGGTAACAAATTTATTTATGATTAAATTGACGCGGGGTTCAAGAGGGTTTTATACAAATGTATCAGGGGGAGAATTAAAAATTCTTCAAATTATTTTAGAAGTTGAAGAAGAACACAAGGATTATGAGAAGAAAGGGCATTATTGAAATCTTGTGAAAAGGGGAGTTTTTGTACCTGTTGAAGCTTACACACAGATTATATAACTTTTACAGATTAAATAAAATTATGAGCGAAAGTCAATCAAGATATAGTATTGTTGAAAGATTAACACAAAGAAAACTTGAAATTATGAATTCTAAGTCAAAT
>SDBV01004957.1_pt1 | contig 18919 bp, 17 predicted proteins | sample 2277081 | NCBI WGS metagenome assembly SDBV01 (sample SAMN10402039, study PRJNA504765) | marine sediment metagenome | isolation source: marine sediment core GS10_PC15, 223 cmbsf | place: Arctic Ocean: Southern Knipovich Ridge | collected 2010
TTCCACGGCATGGTATTGTCCTTTCCGTCGCTACGCTCCGAAAAGGACAATACCATGCTCCAAGGTGTTACCTATGTCTCTTCAACACCTGTAACCCATCTCATTGCAACATACACAAGCGTGAGCCATGGCACCCGACTGCTGAAGTTTCATTGAAACAACACAGCAACTGCGATTGCGATGGCCAGTTAACCAATCAACCGATTCACCAATTCACCAATGCGCCGATTAACCAACCATCCTGCTGCATTTCACCCAAAATGCTCGATCAAAACACTAAGTGTCTAAATACAAACGACCTGCCAATATCGAGGCTCGTTCGTTCCAGCACACGGCCGCACGAGTCCGCACCGTTTGGTACGTTTTCGTACGTTTCGCTGTGGTTGCGTACGCTCTCGCACGCGGCCGACCGTTTTGGCACGCGGCGGGTAAGTTGCGAACGAACTGCTCGGCTGAGCCTTGAAGCCTTGCTCTATCGCATAGCTTTGCCTAGAATGCCGGTTCTCTGCGGCGGTGAGAGTATCGCCCCGCACGGTATGAGGCTAACCTTCTTCCTATTGAACCGAGGAGTGAAACATGTTCACGAAGCAATACGACGGTGCGACGCAGTTGGTGGTTGTGGGCATTGCACCAGGCGAGATGCTGCTGGAGACTATCGAAAAGGCCATCAAGGAAAACGACATCCAAAATGGCGCGGTCGTTTCCGGTATCGGCACGCTGAAGACCTGCCAGCTTCACTACATCAAGGACACCAAGTTCCCGCCGACCGACGTCTTTCATACGATCGAAAAGCCGCTGGAACTGTTGAGCGTCAGTGGGATCATCGCCGACGGACAGCCGCACCTGCACATAGTGGTTTCCTGCGGCGAGGACGAGGTATTCGCCGGCCATCTCGAACCCACCAGCGAGGTGCTCTACCTGGCCGAGATCGCCATCCAGAAGTTCAACCCGCTGAAACTCACACGCGAGCTGGAGCCGGTCAAGCAGGTCAAGCTCCTGGCCGCCAAGGAATAAATTTCAATAATCGCAGTCAAGGAGAATCTCAATGGCGTATGACATCAGCAAGCACCCGTACTTCAAGCCCTGGACCGATCCCGAAACCGGGGTCGAGAGTTTTATCCTTACCGAGCGCGTCGCGCCGCATCAGCAGTCATTCTATTTCACCAATTCGTCACTCTCGGCCGACGAAAAGTGGCTCTGGTTCTACGCGGCGTTCCATCCGTCGCCGTACCGCGTATTGGGCGCAGTCTGCATGGACCCGGACAACCCGCAGATCAAGCTGTTCCCCGAGACCGAATTCAGCAGCAACAGCCCGATGGTCGCCCCCGAGGGCGATGCGATCTACTTCAGTTCAGGCGCGTCTGTCTGGCGAAAGTCCATCGACGGTGGCAAGCCCGAGGTCGTCTGCACGTTGAGTGCCGATTATATCGCCAAGCGCGAGTTGCGGCGGTTCGGCTCGCACCTTTCGTTCTCGGCCGACGGCAAGTACCTGTTGCTCGACTGCGAATTGGGCAACACCTGGCTGGCGGCGATCGGCGACCCGGCCACCGGCGAAGTTCGCGTGCTGCACGAGTTTCAGCGGAGGCACGACCATGCGCAGTTCTCGCCGGTCGATCCGAAACTGTTCCTGATCTCGCAGGACTGGTGGAACGACATTTATACCGGCCGGCACTTTGTGTTCGATCAGCGCACCTGGCTGATGGATACCGACGTGACCCGCTTCGAGCCGCTCGTGCCGACCCTGTGGTTCGGCCATGGCGATAAGCCCTGCCACGAATGGTGGTCCAGCGACGGCAAGGTCTGCTACACGGACTACGAGAAGGGTGCCTACGAATGCGACGTGGAAACCCGCGAGCCGGTGCTGGTTTGGAAAGGCCCGCTGTGTCACACCCATTGCGATTCGACGGGCAGGTTCTGGTGTGCCGACCAGACGCCGTACAAGTGGCTGGAGCGGCCGTGCGAGGTGAAGTTCTTCGATCGCGAAACGCAGAAGCAGATCGATATCGTGCGGGCCATGCCGTACCCACCGTATCATCGCGATGTGTACCACATCGACCCGCATCCGCAGATGTCGCCAATGGGAACCCACGTGGTCTACACGACGACGGTCAACGGTGCGGTGGATGTTGCACTGGCGCCCGTCGATGGAATCCTGGCAAAGATGGGATGAAACAGCAAAATTGGATATGAATTACAGCGCGGCGGAGCTTTTGTTCCGTCGCGTTTTTTTGAGGGCTAACAACGAGCGGCAAGGGTGGAATGAGAAATAAGAAAACGGGCGGCCGGATTTTTCAATATGTCCGACCGCCCGATTAGTGCTTCATGCAGGGCGTTGTCCTTTATGGACTCAGCCTTGATGGTTCAGCTTACTCCAAGTTCAAGCCAAGGTCATTCACTTCAATACCGCGGCCCTTGAGACTGTTTGTAGGGATGATGTTGCCGCGGGTAATCGGGTCGGCGTTCAGGGTGTCATTGCCCTTGCCGCCCTTGACGCTGGTCTTGCCAGTGAGGGTTAACGCACGTGCGGCATCTGCAGTGCCAATTTCGATGATGTCGTCGCCGGCACCGGCGTCGAGCTTCAGCGAACCCACGGTCGAAATAACGCCGTCATCGGCGAAGAGTTCTCCCGCTCGCTCGATGTTGATCAGGTCATTGCCCTTGCCGGTCTTGATCTGCAGGCTTGCAAGCGTGACGTCGTCGATATTGATGATGTCAGCATCGCCTCCGCCGGTGATATTGACCTTGGCCTTCTCGCCGCCGGTGAGGCCAAGGATATCGACTTCAAGTGCGCCGTCGCCAACTGCCTTGCCACCGCCCTTGATCTGCAGCCCGCCGGTTGCCGTCATGGTGTTAATATTCACGATTGTCTCGGCTTTGCCGCCAGTCAGCTTGGTCTTCTTGGTGACGGTGGTATCGTCGATTTCGATATCGGTCGCGCCGTCCTTGTTCGCTACGGCGAGGCTGTCAGTCGTAACATCGTCTATGCTCACGTCTGCGGCGCCTTTACCGGTGCTGATCTTGACGCCTGCGGCCGTGACGCTGCTCAATTCCACGTCGTCGTCGCCGTCCTTGCTGGAGATCGAGAGTTTCTTGGCCACAGTAGTGCTGCCGCCGACGGAAATATCCGCGGCGCCTTTGCCGTTGGATATTTTCATACTGCCGCTTACGGTCGTGTTGTTGATGGAAATATTCTGGTCTGGATCGAGTTCGCCTTCGGCGGTTACAAGTTGCTTGTTCTTGATCGATAAATTCTTACCGATTGTCGTGCTTTGTATAATCTGCACAGAGTGCTTGCCTTTACCGTTTGCGATGCTGACGCTGCCGTCAACAGTTGATCTAGCCACAAGAACGATCTGGTCGCCGTCTTTGTTGGCGATCTTCAGATTGCCGCCGATGGTCGAGTCTACAATATTGGCTATATTGTTGCCGCCGCCGAGAGCGATCTGCGTGTTCTTGCCGATCGTCGAGTCCACGATCGCCGCGTTGGCGTCGTTGGCATCCTTGGAGGTTATCTTGACGCTGCCGGCTACGTCTGCGAGGTTCAGAATCACTGCCTGGTCAAATTCTGGATCTTCCGTCGTCCCATTCCCCAGGTCGATCTGTACGTTGCCGCCGATCTCGAAGCGGTTGTCATCAGCCGGGTCATTCGGATTATCGCCCTCATCGCCTTCGATTGTCACGACGTCGTCGCCGTCGCCCATCTTGATCTTTATATTTCGCGAGAAGATGCCATCCAGTTCCACGCCGGTGCCGGGTATGTCTGCGTCGCCGTTGATCGAGGTGTCGCCATCGTCTCTCGTGATCGTGACCGTGCCGTCAACTTCGGTGATGATGATCTGGTTCGCTGCGTCATCGCCGGTGATGATCAGATCGCCAGCGTTGGTGACTTCAGCCAGTACGTTGCCGGCCAGCAGCAGACGCTGCTCGAATGCTTCCATAGCCGGAACTGCTTGCTGGTTTTGTTCCATTCGTTTGTTATTCATAATTGGTTCTCCTGTTGGTTATTCTGGAAATCAGCCCCGCGCCATCCGTTGCCCGTGACATGATTGCGGGCATCCTACGGCGAAGTTGCCGGCCGGGCAAGTGCGAATGCGATCAAGGGCAGGATTAGGCAGACCGCTTTCGCCTATCATTGCGATAGCCATCGAACCAAAGGATATCCTCCTCCGTCGCCTCATGAATTGGGCCGCATCAGGCGATTGTCGATGCTGATTCTCCTAAAGTCTGCCCTCAGATGGCCGAATAATCTTTACAGTAGGTATCCGGCAAACACCCGAGGAGCGCATTGTGGAGACTGATCGACCCATGGTCAAAGTGGGCATATTGAAGCAACTGAACCCATCTGGCGGAGCCTTGTTTGCATGCCTGAGTACTGCGATAGCGGCGGTTGTGATCTTGACGATGGTCGCTTCGATGGGTTGGAGCATTCACATCCAGCAAAGTTCCCAGCAGAAGGCCAGCCTTGATAAGGCCAGCACTATCAGCCGGTTGCTGGCAGGAGCTACGGAGGCTTTGCTGGCGTCCGATGAAACTTCCAGGCTGCGGCGCGTGATCGCCGAGGCCGCCATGGAGCATGAGCTGGATGAATGCCGGGTTCTGTTGCCCAGCGGTCAGGTGGTTGCCGACGCCGACCCGACGCGGATCACACCGGCCCCCGTTCCGGATCGTTGGTACGGCCCAGCGACGGAATATTCCGAGTCGGCCACTAGCGACGGAATCAAGACGGTCTGGCCCATCGAAGTTCCCGGCCGAGGCCAGGTTCGCCTGGAAATTGCGGTTCATACGAAAAGTTCCTTTGCGGCATTGTTGGAACAACAGGCCGGCCTGGGCGTGGTGTGTATTGTGGCGCTCGGATCGCTGCTGGCGATTCGCCGATATGCCAATGCGAAATTGCGGCCGATCCAGGCGATTCGCCAGGCGCTGCTTACAGCGTCGGACGGACAGCGAAACATCGAATCGCTTGAGGTATGCGCCGATTTTGGCCCGGAAGCCGAAACGTGGAATGCGATGCTGGCCGAAAGGCAGTCGCTCGATGATCAGGCGTTGATGAGGGATGCTCGCGAATCTCTCCAGGCCGGCAACGGCGCCAACAGCGATATCGGCGCTGCCTGCGACGGGCTGCCGCATGGCCTGATGCTGGTCGATCATAAAGGCCGAATCCGATACGTCAATGGAGCGGCGTCGGTGCTTCTTGAAGCGGAGCGCGATGAGCTGGTAGGCGCGGAACTGGCGAATTTCATTGAGAATGACACGATCCTCCAAGCCGTTAAGAAGGCTTCTACCGGCCCCTCCTACGAGCGAAGTCTCATCGAGGTCGAGCGCAACGGATCAGCGGCTAAAGGAGTCTTGCGATACGTCGTTCGTCCGGTTCGTCGGGAAGACAACGGCTCGGCGATGATCATCATCGAGGACATTACCCAGAAACGCGTAGCCGAGGAATCTCGCAACGCATTCCTGGCCCAAGCGGCGCACGAGTTACGCACGCCGTTGACGAATATCAGGCTCTATGTGGAAATGGCGCAAACGGACGGCCAGGACGACGCGACTGTTCGGGCGAAATCTCTCAACGTCATCAACGAGGAGTCCCAACGCCTGGAACGGATCGTGGCGGACATCCTGTCGGTTTCCGAAATCGAGGCGGGTTCGTTCAAATTACGCCGCGACGACGTGCGTTTCGAGGTGTTGCTTGATCAACTGAAAGCCGACTACGAGCCGCAAGCGAAGGACAAGCAGATTCAACTTCTCTTCGAGATGCCGCCAAAACTTCCGGTCGTTCAAGGCGATCGAGACAAGCTGGTTCTGGCGCTGCATAACCTAATCGGCAACGCCCTGAAATACACCCTGACCGGCGGGCAGGTAACCGTCAATGCGGAGGCCGACAATACTTCCCTGTCCATCGACGTAATCGATACGGGAATCGGGATTCGCCCAGAGGAAACCGAGAAGATTTTCGAAAAGTTCTATCGAGCGCGTGATTCGCGAGTGTCGGGCCTGACCGGTTCAGGAATCGGCCTGGCATTGGCGCGCGAGGTCATCCGCATGCACGGCGGAGATATCGTCGTGAAATCGGAACTGGACAAGGGCAGCAATTTCACCCTGACGTTGCCGATTTCGGCGGAGGCGGCCTGAGGTGCAAATCCAGGAGCAAAAACATGGTGCGGTGGCGGTTCTCAAGCCCGAAGGTCCAGTCGTCAAGGAGCACGCCGAGGAGTTGAAGAACAGACTCTTGCAGGCGCTGCGGGACAACCTCGGCCGGGTTGTGCTGGATGCAGCCGCCATTCCATTTATCGATAGCCAAGGCCTCGAGGCGCTGGTGGACGTGACCAACGAAATGGCTCGTAGCGGGCAGTGGCTCAAGCTATGCGCGGCAAGAAAAACGATCCGCCAGGTGCTGGATCTGACCGGGCTTTCACCACAATTCGAGCATTTTGAGGATACGAACTCTGCGGTCAGGAGTTTCCTTTGAAGCGGCAGGAAAACAAAATTCGCCTCGGCGAGGCGCTCGTGGAAAGCGGTGCGATCTCGCAGGAGCAGCTTGGCAAGATTCTCGACGAGCAGAAGGCGACCGGCCAGAGGCTTGGCGAGATGCTCGTCGATCAGGGGTTGGTCACCGGCACGTCGATGCTGCACGCGCTGGGCCGGCAGCTTGGCGTCCCCGCGGTGCAACTGCGTCATGGCCTGATCGATCCGGCACTGCTGAATCTCGTCGGTGAGGAAGAAGCCGATCGCTTACGAGCGATCCCGATGTTTCGAGTGCATGGCACGCTGACGGTGGCGATGGCCGAGCCGCAGTCACTGCCCAAAATCGATCGCCTGCGGCAACTGACTGGCTGTGAAATTCGGCCGGTGCTCGCTTCGGCGACGAACATTCTGGAGTTCATCAAGAAAGACGCCGCAGGAAACACCGACGTGGACAGTTTCCTGGCGTCTCTGGCCGACTCGGATGTTGAAGTCGTCGAAAGCGAAACCATCGACGACGGGCCATCGACGGATCTGGACAGGATGGTCGAGGGCAGCCCGATCGTCAACCTGGTGAACATGGCGCTGATGACGGCCATCAAGGACGGCGCCAGCGACATCCACATCGAGCCGGAGAAGAGAGGCACGCGCATTCGCTATCGCATCGACGGCCGGCTTCGCGATCTGATGAAACCTCCTCAGGGCCTGCATGCATCGGTTGTCTCTCGCGTGAAGGTCATCGGGAAAATGGACATCGCCGAAAAGCGTCTTCCTCAGGAGGGGCGAGTGCGTATCGTAGCCGAAGGCCGGGAGATCGACCTTCGCGTATCGAGCATGCCCACGCTGCTCGGCGAGAAGATCGTGGTTCGCATTCTGGACAAAGCCAACCTGACCATCCGCATGGAAGGCCTGGGCTTTCGCAGCGAAACGCTCGCCTCATTTCGCCGAATGCTCGATCAACCCCACGGGCTGATCCTCGTGACCGGCCCGACCGGCAGCGGCAAGACCACCACGCTCTATTCGGCTTTGGATCTGCTGCGAAGCCCAGAGAAAAATATCGTCACCGTCGAAGATCCGGTGGAATATCAGTTGGACCTGATCAACCAGATTCAGGTGCAGGAATCGATCGGAATGACGTTCGCCCGGGCGCTGCGGAGCATTCTGCGACAGGATCCGGACATCATCATGATCGGTGAAATTCGCGATGAGGAAACCGCCCGCGTGGCCATTCAGTCTGCGCTGACGGGCCATCTCGTGCTCGCCACGCTCCACACCAACGACGCTCCGGGCGCGGTGGCCAGGCTTTTGGACATGGGGGTCGAGCCGTACCTGCTTTCCAGCGCCTTCAATGGCGTATTGGGTCAGCGGCTTGCACGGACCGTCTGCCCGAACTGCGCAACGAAGTATTACCCGGAAGAAAACGTGCTTCAAGACGCCGGCCTGGCCGACCAGCCCGGAAAGGTCTTTCGCAAGGGCGCCGGGTGCGAGCAGTGCCACAACTCCGGCTTTTCCGGACGGATTGGCATCTACGAAGTCATGGAAGTGGATGGGGACTTGCGGCGGTTGATACACCGGGCGGCGCCCACACACGAATTGCGACAGGAGCTTTGCAGGCAGGGTGTGTTCTCGCTGCGGGAAGAGGGGCTGCGACTGGCAATGGAAGGCAAGACAAGCCTGGAAGAGATCCTATGCGTGACTCACGGCGACGAATCGATGGGCATCGATGCCGCGCCGGATAAGAGCAAAGGCGACACAACTGACCCGGCCAAGGAGGTAGCGTTAGCATGATCCTTGCATACAAAGCATGTGACCGGTCGGGCAGACAGATCGCCGATACGATCGAGGCCCACGACAGCGACGTTGCTTCCGAGGCGCTGCGGCGAAAGGGCCTGTACGTAATCGAAATCAGTGAAAACAGGCAGGGCGCCACCGGGGCGAAGCGATCGTCGGCCGGGCGAATGAGTTCTCGCAAGCTCAAAGACCTGGCCGTGTTCACTCGCCAACTGGCCGTGCTGGTTTCTTCGGGCACGCAGGTGGTTCAATCGCTTGGCGCCTTGGAGCGACAGGTGGGCGAAGGCCCCTGGCGGGAGACGATCGCAAGCATTCGGGGCAGGGTTGAAGAGGGCGAGCCGCTTTCGCAGGCCATGGAAGCCTATAGCGAATACTTCGACGCGACGTATTGCAGCCTGGTTGCGGCCGGCGAATCCAGCGGGAACCTTGTCGAGATGCTGGAGCGCCTGGCGACGCTCAAACAAAAGCAATTGAAGGTGCGTAACACAGTGATCGGCGCGATGGTCTATCCGAGTCTTCTGATAGTCCTGGCGGTAGGGGTGCTGGTGCTTCTGCTGACTTTCGTCGTGCCTCGCTTCGCCGGGTTGTTCGAAACCCTGGACGTGCCTCTTCCAACCAGCACACGGGTTCTGGTGGTTTTGGGCGAAGTGTTCCGCTCGTACTGGTGGGCGCTTATTGGCAGTGTCGTCGCCGTGACGGTTGGGGTGCGGGCTTGGATGAGAACGCCGGCAGGCACGCGGACATGCCATACCGTGATTCTGCAATTACCGCAGTTCGGGCGAATCGCCAAGAGTTTTTCCACGGCCCGCATTACGCGGCTGCTGGGGGTTCTGATGGAAGGGCGGGTGCCCATACTGGACGCCATGCGACTGACCCGAAACGCGGTGAAAAACGTGAACTATCAGGATCTGATCGCCAAAGCCGAAGACCTGGTGGCTCGTGGAGAACCTATTTTCTCGGCCTTCTCGGACGAATGGCTGATCAGCCCGTCGGTTTGCGAGGCCATTCGCAGCGGCGAACAGAGCGGCCAGTTGGGCAAACTGCTGTTGACTATTTCCGATTTCCTCGACGAAGAAAACGACGTCGTTCTGCGTTCGCTGACCAGCATCATAGAACCGGTCATTCTCATTGTCATGGGAGCGCTGGTTGGTCTGGTGGCCGTCAGCCTATTCTTGCCGCTATTCGACCTGACGTCCATGACACAGGGAGGCGGCTGATGAACTGGTCTGTCGGACATTCCGTAATGCCGATCGGTATTGATATTGGCAGTCGTCAGTTTCGCGTTGTGCAGATGCGAAGCGGTGGCGAGCAGCGACAGATAAAGGCGCTCTGTGCGGTGGCTCGGCTGAAGCCTCTCGAACAAGTCGCTCAGGAAGAGGTATTCCATCTTCGGTCGGTGTTGGCGCGACAGGGTTTTTCTGGCAGGGAGGCGGTGCTGACGGTTCCAAGCCGGAAACTTATGACAGGGATTCTGGAACTGCCGCCTCGCAATTCCGGAGCGCCCTTAGACCAGATCGCCAAGATGGAACTATCGCGGATGCACCGGGTCGAGCCGGACTCATTCACCATGGCCTATTGGGATTTGCCCATCGAGTCTCGCCCCGGCGTTGCGGCCCAGGCGATGGCCGTCGCGTGCAAACATGCCGACGCCGACGAATTGCTGGATATGTTCGAAGTAGCTGGGTTCGACGTGCAAGCTCTCGAAGCACGCGGCTGCGCGATCGCCAGGGCCTGCCGACCGTTGCTGCGGTCCGGCCAAAGCCTGACGGCAATCGTCGAATTCGGATGGAGCCGTTCCTGCCTGATCGTGTTTCGTGGCGAAACCATCGTCTATGAGCGCCCGCTGGCCGAGTCTGGCATGGGGCGTTTGGTGGAGGAAGTGGCCGAGCGTTACGGCATGAGCGGGCCGGCGACCGAGAAAATTCTGACTATGTGTGGCCTGGCCGGCGGGCGGGAAGTCGACGGGATATCCCCAGATGTTACCGAGGATCTGGCTAGAATGTTTGCTCGCTTCGTGGAACTTCTCGTCGATCAATTGGACCAGCCGTTCGCGTACGTCAGGCAGCAGTACGCCGCAGACGCCGTTGAACGCCTGCTGCTTGTGGGCGATTTCGCCAACGTGCCGGGGCTCGCTTCGCATATCGGCGAAAATGCCGAGATCAACACGATGACCGTAAGTCCAACCGATCTGGCTGAGTGTCACCGGGCTGTGCTGGCCAAGTCAGGCGATCCGGCGCTGACTGTGGCGAGCGGTCTGGCCTTGTTTGGGGAGGAATGAAGCGATGCAGGATACGAATCTTATTTCCCAGGCAAGGCGCCTCAAGCAACAATGGTGCAAGCAATTACGACGATGGATCATCGGCTGTGCGGCGTATGTATTTGTCGTTGGCGCGGTTCTGGCAGGTTGCTACCTGGTGTGGGGTAGCCACGATCGAGCCTTGGCCGGCGAACTCCAGGCGACGGAAAACGAAGTTGCCGAAGTCGCGGCTGAAGTGGATCGACTGCAGCAGGAAGTGGCGAAGGTAAAGGCAGCCCTTCAGGCCAGCCGGGCGGTTGGAAAACATCCCGACTGGAGCACGGTGCTGGTTCTGTTGTCGCGGGAACTCGGCAATGAAGTGGTGTTGAAGGGGTGTCGGCTGGAACCCGTCGGCGCCGGCAGCCGAAACGGTCAGGTTGGCTTGTTTGACGCTTCGAAAAAACCGGCGGTCAGCACACCTCTGGAGCGGCGTCGATACAGGCTGAAGCTGACTGGTTTCGGCAAGAGCCAGACCGTCGTGTCGCAATTTGTGCTCCGGCTGGAGCAGTTTGACCTGTTCGAGGAAGTCAGGCTCACCAAGAGCAATCGTCAGAGTTTTTTGAACGGCCAGGCCGTTGCCTTTGAAATCGAGTGTTCGATCTGAGGATTATATCGTGATTCCGATTAGCCAGACAAAAGACAACAGTTGGCGCCTGCACGTGGCCGGTGCGGCGGTGTGTGTATCGGTCTCGATGCTGGCATATTTCGTCGCGCTGAAACCGCTTTCACAGCGAAGAGGGCTCATTGAGGCCCAGCAGCAGGAACTTGCCGATCGGCGCCAGGATCTTTCGCGCTTTAACGCAGCGAATTCCGGGTGGGAGGAACAGTTGGTTGCAACAAAACAGGCCCTGGCTGAAAGCGAAATTCGTCTGGAATCTTCCGATCAGGTCAATCGGCGAATAGCCGTGTTGACCGAACTGGCCAAGGATTGCGATCTGACAGTCGACGACATTCAGTTGGGGAAATACCTGGCTGGAGACGACTACGAAGTGGTCCCGATCCAGCTTGCCGGCGGAGGGGCCTTCACGAATTTCGCCAGGTTCCTGAACCGGCTTTCAAACAAATTTCCCGACACGGGTTTGGCGTCTTTCGAAGTGTCTGGCAATCCGCAACGGGAGTCGTCCACAGAAAAATTCCGCTTCGAAGTGTACTGGTACACGCAGCCTGAAACGGCTTTGCAGTAGCTCTAGAAACTCACGGTAATGAGGAGTCCGGTGAAGAAGCTGACGACACAACAGAAAGCCTGCATTGCGATCTTGGCGATTGCTTTGGTCGCACTGCTGGTTGACAGAGTATTTTTGGGTGGCGCGTCCGGGCCGCAGTCGGCCGAGGCGCAGTGGGCAGCGCCTCGATCCATAAATATGCCATCGCCCAAGCCCTTGCCGGCAGTTGTTGACGGGAGGGAGGGTAGGCCTCCGCTGATCGAGAAACTCCAGGAGCTCACCAAATATCAAAACTTGAGCCTGGCCGATATGTCCGAGGCATTTCGACTGTCGGACGAATGGCTGGCAGAGGTTGGCTCGGGTTCGGTGCGGCTGCAGGACAGGTCACTCACCCCCGCCCAGCGATTCGTAAAGACGCACCAGCTGGAGGCCGTCATGGTCGGCGGCACCCGAAGCAGGGTGGTGGTGAACAACAAGCCCCTACAATTGAACCAGCAGATCGACGGTTACACGCTGGTTTCGGTGAGCCACAACTCGGCCGTGTTTGTCTGTGAGAACCAGCGCGTTGAATTGCTGATGAAAAAGCCACAGGACTGATGACGTATCTGTTTGCGGCGCATGTTGTACGGAGATACATATAGTCCGCAAGCCTGAAAAAAACAAAGAATTAAAGTTGGATAAGTTAAGCGCACGCATCCACAAGACGATCAGAACTGTGGAGGTATGCTCGAAACCATTCGATGCATAAATGAAAGCGTAATAGCTAGGAGAACAACAATGGGTTGCATACGAAACAATCGCAACAAAGCATTCAGTCTGTTGGAACTGGTCATCGTCGTTGTGATCATCGGGATTATTGCCGCCATCGCGATTCCCCGAATGAGTCGAGGCGCCAAAGGCGCCGGCGAAAGCGCGCTGAAGGGCAACCTGGGTGTGCTGAGAACTGCCGTTGACCTCTACGCTGCCGAACATGGCGGGACGTACCCGGCGGGCACCGAGGCTCAGGTTATCGCTCAGTTGACCACCTACAGCGACGTCAGTGGCGCCACCAACGCCACCAAGGACGTAGCCACCAAGAAGATCTACGGCCCGTACCTCAAGGCCGTCCCGGTCTTGCCGGTCGGAACGAAGAATGGCGACGCGACCATCGTTGTCACGGCTGTCGCAGCCGACGTGGCCGACGGCACCGGCGCGCAGGGCTGGTGGTACAACTCGGCCACGGGCGACTTCCGAGCCAATCTCGCTAATGGCGAGAAGGGCGACGAGGACAAGGCCTACAACCTGTATTGATCTTTCGGGCTTTCTGTGTGACCACGGCTGATGGGCCTCATCGTTGGCGCTAATGCCGCATGGTCTGGCAGGCTTGGATTGATTGATAGAGGCAAACGAATCACGAAGAGAACCGCCCCGTGCCAAATCGGCCTGAGCGGTTCCTTCTTTTAGAGCATTTCACGAATGAGATGCAACAGTTTCTGCGTTGGCGAGGCAAGGCTGACAAGGAAGGAAACCAAGGCATATTCTTTGATATTCCGAAGGTTTTCTGAAGCGGTCAGCCGAAGACGCAGCCAGCAGAAATGATGCAGGCTCAGAGTGAACTGCTCCAGGCGACGGAATGTTCGAAGCAAAACACAAGGCAGGCAGTTATCGAGCCCGGGCGTTCAGCCTGCTCGAGATCGTGCTCGTGCTCGCCATCATTGCGATAGTTTCTGCCATCGCCGTGCCGCGATTCGCTTCGGCGTCCGCTCGATACCAGGCCGATGCAGCCGCCCGCCGGATCGTTGCAGACATGAAGTTGGCCAGGGCCAGGGCGTACAGCACCAGCGCTTCGGTGGCAGTATCGTTCAACGCGAATGACCACACCGTGTCGATCCCGACGATTGCCAGCTTCGACGACGCGAATGCCATATACGTCACCGCCCTCAGCGATGAACCGTACCAGGCCGAGTTGGTGGATGCCAATTTCGCAGGCGACACCAAGGTGATCTTCGATATCTACGGCCAGCCGAACGCAGACGGAAGGGTGGTGCTGCAGGTAGGCCAGACGAGGGCGACTATTATCGTGGACAAGGCGACTGGGGAGATCACTGTTCGGTGAATGACAGGACAATACAATCCGGTTGTTTGCGGAAAGATGGCATGACACTGGTGGAGATGGTCACCAGCATGTCGATATTGTGCGTGCTGATTGTGGCCATGGGTTCGGCGATTTTGATCTCCACCCGGGCACTGGAAGTCAGCGCCGCGGCCGAGACCGACGACGCCGAGAAGGTCCGCCTGCGCATGATCTCCGATTTGCAGACCGCGCTGTCGTTCACCGAGCAGACAGCGACGGCTGCGACGTTCACCGTGCCGGACCGCGACGGGGACGGCCTGCCCGAAACGCTCCGCTATGCGTGGGCCGGTACGCTCGGCGACCCGCTGACCTACAGCTACAACGACGGCAACGCGATCACACTGGCTGCGGACGTCCAGCAGTTCAACATGACGTATCTGCTTCGAACGATGCAAGGCATGGGCGGCATTGCGCCCGATCCCAATGAAGGTCCGCCGCCACAGGAAAGTGATGAGGTCGTGCTCATCTTTCATGACGATAACGATGGCCAGTTTGTGGGCCAGAAAGTCGATTACACCCTCCAAATCGGGGCGTATTTCGTTCCGGAGCTGCCCACCAATACTGTCTCATGGAAGATCACACGCGTGACATTCCGGGCCAAGAAGGTCAACAACTGGCTGTTCGACCTGCAGGTCCAGATCCGGCCGGCCGGGGCGGACCAATACCCGAGTGGTACGGTTCTGGAACAGCAAGTGCTTGATACGGCCGCCTTCTCCACCTCGTATAGTTGGGAGGAGGCGTCATTCAGCACACTGGAGGATCTGGACCCGAATCAGGACATGTGTCTGGTATTTAACCAGGCGGCGGGTACTTCAAGCGCGTCGTCGCGAATTCGATATGAGACCAATCTCCAATCGGGCACGACCACGCCGAATACAAACTACATCTACCTCAATAGTGGGGCTTGGACGAAGCATACTCCCGAATACAAGTCAGACCTGAGATTCTACGTCTACGGAACCTACACCACGCTGGGGGAACCCGAATGGCCGTGAGACGATTGACAGGTCGGGCCGGTTTCACTCTGGTCGAGTCGGTCATTTCCGTTCTGATCGTCGGGCTGGTGATGGTGGCGGCGCTGGACACGCTCGGCGCAGTGGCGAGAGCGAGGTCTTCTCAGCGAACGCCCAACCAGTACGACGCGCTGGGCAGGCAGTTGCTGGGTGAAATACTCCAGGCGCCTTACGAGGATGCGGACCAGCCAGGCGGGTGGGGCATCGAGGCCGGCGAAGATGATACCACGCGGGCCGACTTCGACGATCTGGACGATTACGACGGTTGGTCCACGAATCAGCTGCAGGACAAGGACGGGACGCAACTGGCAGGCTGCGACGGTCTGCAGCGTAGCGTGGACGTCTATCGTGTCCACCCGCAAAGTCCTTACAGCATAATGGCCTCCGATACGGGGCTTCGTTTGGTTCGCGTGCATGTATACGACTCGGTCATCGATACGCTTTACGCATACTACGCGTTGCGAGCGAAACTTGGCGCGTGCGAAAAAACGCCGGCGTACGACACTACGTTCGTAGCGTGGACGGGGGTCGAGCTTCAGATCGGCACGGTTTCGACTGGCCAACGAGAGTCGGCCGTCAATATAGTCAATCAGCCGGAATCGGTTGCCCCATAACAGGCATTAGATATGGATATTTGTCCGACATTATCGAATCGAAATCGCACGCGACGCCGGCGGGGCTCGATCTATATCTTCGTGCTGACGACCGCGATGATCGTGCTGACGGTGGGGCTGTCGGCGATTGCAGTCGCGAGAATCCGTACACGCCAATCGATGGGGCGCGACGATCAGTCCGAAGCTCGCTCGCTGGCGAACACGGCCATCGAGCACGCGATGTCCATGCTCGACTTTATCGATATCAAGAATGACTTGGATAACATCAACGGCGTCTACATTGCCCCGTTCGGTTTTGGCGACGGAACCTTTCACTGGAGAATGATCAAGGAAGGTGGCGGCGGGCCAATGGGCGGGCAGAACGCTACGATCCGACTCTACGGCACGGGCCAGGCGGGGGACGCTGCCTGGACATACAGTGTGTTGCTTTCCACGGACACCCCGCTGGAGGTGCTGTACAAGGCCCTTCATGCGGGCGGGCAGGTGAGTGTTCAGACCGGCAAGACCATTACCATTACCGGCGCGCCGCTGTCGACCAATGGGGACGTCAGTAACAGCGGGACGATCGACGGCGATGTCGAAGCCATGAGCATCAGCCAGGTCGGTACTATTGCAGGCAGCCAGACCGTGCCCGACCAGATCAAGGCGTTGCCTGGTAACAGTGCGTATAGCCACTATGTATCCAAAGCCACTATGCTGCCGTATAATGGCGATTTGGACACAATTGTTCTCACACCAACAGTGAACGAATATGGCGGAGGGCTGAATTTCAACGGCATCTACTACATCAACACCAATGGCGCCGACATCGAAATCAGGGACTCGCGCATCCACGGCACGCTGGTCATCGACGCGGGAAACGGCAGGGTGAGGATCAAAGCAGCGCTGATGCAAAGCTACCGGGCCAACTATCCGGTACTGATCGTTCGGGGGGATCTTGAACTGAATTGCGATAGTAGCGCAAAGCTTGACGAGGGGCAGGAAGGACATAACTTCAACCCAGTTGGCGCGCCGTACAACAGCCAGGGCGATGCAGATCAGAACGACACATATCCCAGTGAGATTCACGGCCTGGTGCACGTGCTGGGCGATTTGAAGTTCACAAAACCACAGATCATCCGCGGAGTGGTGATTTGTGAAGGCAACGTGTCGGTCGAGAATGACCCTGAGATCATCCACAACCCGAGCATCGCGGCCAACCCGCCTGAAGGCTATACCGACCCCGACGGCGACCTGACCATCGTGCCGGGTAGCTGGCAGCGCGAGCCTGCCCAGTAATTATTCGTTGTTGTATCGTAAAAAGCTTTATAGCCGGGCGGGGCCGATGAAGGGGATAGTGCAAATCTTCTTGTAAGACACGGTATTAGCGAATCTAATACGCGTCAGTTCTTGCAAGGAGACCGACATGGGGAGCAAAGCGGACTCGAGACCGAACTCGGCTGCGCTGTTGCACCTGTCCCTCCCGAGAACCTCATCTAGACATGAATCGAACTGCCCCGACACATCTCAGGAGCCGGAATAAGGTGGATCTTACCAGGTTGAATACGAACGGCAATCTGCACATCGGCTTAATAGTGGGTCACTGAGTGGGTAAGTCGACACAAGATCGACATTGGTTTGTAGCGTGGCTGCAATCTGCTAGCAGGCGTTCGGCCTGGGCGATCAACTGCTTCATTATCTGGATGGTCTCTTCCAGACTTTCGTTTTCGATGTCTGCTGGTTCCATAAGAAAACATCCGCATGTGTTGCTTAAGAGGCTTGGACTGATTTGCCTGACATGCCATCGAAAGATCGCAATATATAAATAGTAGTGTGCATCGGATCAGATATCATCGCAGTAATGCGAACGGAAAACATCTCTCTCCACGGGTCAAGAAGGGAAGCTTTGGCAGGAAGATCAACCTGATACTCTGTTCGGACCTGGTGAGCCAGTATGTTCAAGATGAAGGATTGTGCAGGGGGATGATCAGTTATTTGCGATTGGACAGCGTCTCGGTCGGCCCTCCATCGCCTTAAGCGAGATACATTTTCCGCGCAGAAAAAAAGGCCGACCCAGAGATTCGAACTCTGAACCTCAGCTTTACGAAAGCTGTGCTCTACCGTTGAGCTAGGTCGGCGTAATGCTCTTAATTACAAAATCTTGCTAACAAGTTATTGATATCTATTTTGCCACAGGCATAACCCTCGGCAAAGTCTACTTCTTCGGCACATGGGATAACCCACAAGCGGCCTTGCATAATTGTCTCAGCGTGGCTGGGGACCTTCATGCTGGCCGACAGCCGCGACAATCCAGTCTATAGGGAGACGCTGAAACGGTCAAGGATGTATGCAATAACTATCTTACCTTGTCCCTCCCGAAAACTTCATCTGGGCATGAATCGAACGGACTCGGCTCATCTTAGCAGCCGGAATCACATCGAAAGGGGCAGGATATTGCTGCGATGATGATGCTCAGGTGGCTGGAATTGCCTGATTCGTGTGGCCGGCGCATAGCGAGATTGATGGGATGGAATCGCAGGGTTTTTTTCTTAACCATCGCGGCAATGGTGTATTACCATCCCGGGACTGATGGTATTTGTGCTCGTTATCGTAGCGAACATATTCATCGAGAATCTTCCGCAGGCTGTTCTCGTTCAGCACAATCAAACGATCCGTGCATTCCCTGCGGATGGAGCCGATTACTCTTTCGACATAGATATTTTGCCAGGGCGATCGATAAGCTGTTCGAACGTCTTTGATGCCCATGGCGGCCACCTGTCGGCTAAATGCATGTCCATAGATGCTGTCGTTGTCCCGTAGCAGAAAACGCGGCGCGGTCTCATAGGGAAAAGCTTGGCGGATTTGTTGGGCGGTCCAGGCAGATGTGGGCTTGTTGGTAACGTTGACATGCAGGATATTCCGATCACTGTGGCGAAGTAGGACAAATACATAGAGCACTCGGAAGGTAACCGTCGGTACGATGAAGAAGTCGCAGGCCACGATCTGGTTGGCGTGATTGGCTAGGAATGTTCGCCAGGTCTGTGGCGGTGGTTTAGGATGGCGGATCATGTATCTGGCGACTTCTCAAATGTATTATTCGCATTCAGATTATCATTCCCGAAAACTCTATCCGCGGCGATAATCGAAGAAAGCAGAACGTCGCAATGACGGGATTTGGGGAGAAGATCATCGCTTGTGCGGCGTCTCCCAAGCCGGTCACTCAAACAATTCCACCGGATGTCGGGTTTTTACAAATAATTTACACAATTTTTTCGATACATGTCTTCTTTTGCATTGCATCGCGACTAAGATGAATTTATCTTGCGGCTGGGTTGCGAGCAATGAGCTTGCAAAACCTGGCCCGCCGTTCATGTTTCAATTCTGCTTTTAGTGGTAGCAAATTATTTCTTAGTAGTCGCCATCTGGCGACCTGCATTTCTTTTTACGCACCAGGTGAGAGCCCGAGGCGTTATGTCTCGGGAGTGTGTGTT
>SDBV01004958.1_pt1 | contig 18917 bp, 9 predicted proteins | sample 2277081 | NCBI WGS metagenome assembly SDBV01 (sample SAMN10402039, study PRJNA504765) | marine sediment metagenome | isolation source: marine sediment core GS10_PC15, 223 cmbsf | place: Arctic Ocean: Southern Knipovich Ridge | collected 2010
TATCCCAGTAAACCCACGGTTTAGCCGCATGCGGAGGATCACAAAATTCATCTTCAAGCCCCTGAGCGGAAGCAACACAAATTGCTAACAGAGCTAATGCAACCAGAGTCAGTTTCGACATTTGCATATTGTTAAGTTTTCACAAATCTTTCATAAAACGGATTTAAACTCGTATTTCCCTGATTCAACTTTGAACACTGCTTTATTCTTTTCCATACGAAGGAAAGTAACACCCTCAGCCTTGTCAGCTGGCAATCCGCTTTCGTTTATATTCTTTCCAGGCACATAAACCATCGCGGTGGTATTTGCAGGCACGGTAACGTCCATCGTCAAAACATCGTCCTTCTTGCGCCAGTTGCTGCGGATCATACCGTATGGGCTCTTATACTCGCATTTTACCCAGTCGAGCGTTTTTGTATAGGGTTCAATAATAAAGGTCTTAAAGCCGGGCTCATCCGCTCGAATTCCGCCAAGGCTGCGATAGAACCAGGCACCGATCGGAGCCGCTAAAGACGGCATCTGCACATAACCGCCATCCCAGGCCTCCATGAACGCGGTGTTATTCCGGGCAAAAACCATGTCGAACCAGCTTGGGTAGGTCTCCTGGGTGGCGATCCGCCAGGCCAGGTCACCGAGCCCTGTTTCGGTAAGTTCAGGCAGGAGGAAGGGCAATCCGACAAAGCCCGAACTCAGGTGGTATTCATCTTCAACGATCTGATTCCTGAGAATTTCGATGACGCGGCCCCTCTCTTCCTCCGGTGCAATCTCCAACCGTAGGGCCAGGATCAGGGCGGTTTGCGATCCGGTGTCGTAGATGCCAGTGGCGGAATCAAAAAACCTCGCATGTATCGCCTTTCGAATCGCTTCCATCTTATCCTTGTAATACGCGGCCTCATCCTTTTTCCCCACAAGCAGCGCGGTCTGCCGAAGAATGTCTGCATAATGAAAATAGGCGCAAGTGGAGGTGTAGGGTACGCTGGTCAACCTGGGATTGCCGTAACCCTCTTTCTGAGCAAGTGCGTCCTGCCAGTCACCCAGGCCCCAACGAACGATGTGATCCTCCGAAATAGAATCCAGGTAGGCGTGGTAACGCTTCATCGCCGGGTAGCTCCTCGCCAACACCGCCTTGTCGCCATAGAATCGATACAGCTGCCAGGGATTGTAGATAATCATCCCGCCCCACCACGGGCCATTGATCCAGTGCCCCGCGAAGCAACTCGGCACGATCGCCGGAACATATCCGTTGGGCAAAACATGATCCAGGTAATCCTGCTGCCATTTGCCAAACAGCCCCTGCAGATCGTAGTTGTAGCCCACGGATTCAAAATGGGTCTGCACGTCCTGCGTCCAGACGGCCTTCTCGCGAACCGGGTCCGAAGGCATCTGGACATAATAGTTCCGTATCGTGCGCAGGTGCACGTCCTGAAGTTTGTTCAACCGCTCGTCCGAGCAGGAAAACCGTCCACTCTCCGCCAGGTCCGAGGCCACTCTCAGTCCAACGCAATCCTGGAGCTTCGGCGCAGCTTCGATTCCGTACACCTCGACGTATTGATACCCACTGTATGAAAAACGCGGTTCGAACGTCTCGTCGCCGTCACCTTTGCAGATGTAGGTGGAGGTTTGATAGGGTCCCACAGTGTGATTGCTTTTCCCGGGATACTTGATGGTGATTCTCTGTCCGGGTTTGCCTCGGAACGTCAGTCGTGCCCAACCCGCATTCTGGACACCAATATCAAATCGCCAACCTCCTTTCACCGGAGCAACCGAAACCGCCGGGATTTCCTTGATCACACGCACGGGCGGGATTGACTGGATTCGAGGCCGCCCCGCCGGACCGGTGGCGGCGACCGCCTGCTTCCACCCCTTGTCATCGTATCCGCTGGCACTCCAGTTTCCCAATTCCTTACGGGCGTCATAGGTCTCCCCCGAACGAAGGGAGTTGAAGCGGATCGGGCCGTCGGTCGTGAAACGCCAACTCGGATCCGACCCGATCAGCTGGCGGCTTCCATCTTCATATTCCAGGACCAACTCACAACGCAGGCGAGGCGTCTCAATAAAATCACTCGCATACTCCCGATGAAGGAAAGGCACGACCGGATTGAAATGCCCGTTGCCCAGAATAGTACCAATCGTGTTGCCCCCCTCGACGACTTTGTCGGTCACGTCATGGGCAAGGTAGGGAATACTCTTACTGTAATCGGCTATGGCAGTGTTGAAATAGCTGCCATCAACCTTCTCGCCGTTGAGATAAAGTTCGTAAAACCCAAGCCCGGAGACAAAAGCCGTCGCCCGCCGCAGGTCTTTCTTCGCGGAAAACTCCTTTCGCAGCCATACTGCCGGCGCCTCTTTGATAGCATGCGTTTCCTTCATGATTGAGGCATGTCTTCTCTTTTTGCCAGCCCTGTCATCCATGACAAACTTAGGCAATTGTTTGAGCTCTTTCTGAAATTCAAACAACTCAAGGTCAGATCGTATCCATTGGCTCGTCCACTCATCCGGGTTCAAAATTCCCATCACAAAGGACCCCATTTCTGACCAGTCCGAAGTCTGGCTGTCTTTGCCCCATACCCTGACTTTCCAGAAATACTGCTGGCGCGACATCAATTCTTTCCCGCTATAAACAACATTTAGCGATTGATCTGACTTCACTTTACCCGTATCCCAAAGGTCACCAACATTCTTGTTTAGTTTTTCACGCGAATTGGCAACGAGCACACGATATGCGGTCTGCTTCTGACCACGCTGGTCTGATATGAGCTGCCAGGTCAAACGCGGATTTAAAACATCAATACCAAGAGGATTTTCAAGATATTCACATTTCTGATTTGTAATGGTCACTGAAGATTCTTTGCAACCAACAAAGAATATTGTCGTCAACAAAACAAATAGTATTAAAGAGTGTGGTCTCATTTCCTTGTTTATCCTGTATCCAGTCATAATTAATTAAGTAATTGAAAATCCCGGCAATAGGACAAAAGCTATTTACTAATTTCATTAATATCAAATGGAGAGCCTGGATCGACACGGGGAGGCATAAGTTCCTTCCATCGGTCATGGACTCCGTGTTCGTTGCGTTCTTTGTGGATCAATTTGGCAAAGAATTCCGGATCTTCCGGGTCACCTGCCAGCTCCAGAAGTTCATCGGTTCTTTTGTCCAACTTTTTCTGCAGGTCAGCATAAGCAGGCTCTTCGATCAGATTATTCATCTGGAAAGGATCCTTGAGATTATCAAAAAGCATCCAGGCTTTTTTTGTATCTGACTTTCTTGCATAAGTATAACGCTTTGTACGAACACCGCGCCATGCACCATTACCGTTTATGATCCAGTTGACACTGAGTGGAATAGATTTCATGATCAGTACCGCATCCTGCATGTCGGTATCGTGTCCCATGGCAGCAGCGCTGATGTCCTTGCCATCAACCTCAGGACAGGGAACACCAGCAAGTGAAAGCACCGTCGGCATCATATCGACCGGTGCCAACAGCGCATCGCTTACTGTAGAGGGTTTGATCTTTTTCGGATATCGGATCAGGCACGGAATAGAAATCGACTCTTCGAAAGGCAGTTGCTTTCCAAGTTGACGATGCGACCCCAGGTTGTCACCATGATCTGAAGTAAAAACAACGATAGTGTTGTCCAGTTGACCGGTCTTTTCCAGTTCAGCCAGTATCTTACCAAGGCAATCATCCAAAGTTTCAATCGCGGCATAATACCCGCGGTAATCATTTACAATTTGAGAATTACTATTTTTATCCCTCATCCTTACGCTGCTTCTTTTTCTCCAGTCACGCCAGCGTTTGGGAACCTCAGTATCACAATCCTGCCACATTTTCTCAGCGGTTTCGAATTCGTTAACATTTACACGCATCTTGATCTTCTTGTTTTCGAAACGTTTTTCATATTCTGCAGGAGCCTTATAGGGATCATGTGGTGGTCCCCATGACAGGAACATACAGAAGGGCTTGTCCTTCTCTTGGGCAATATATTCACATGCCGTATCAGTTTGGGATATTGCATCATAGTCTTGCCAGGCACGAGCTAGCTTTTCGTCCTGTTGATAATATTTCGAGTTAAAATAGTCATGTGTACATTCCAAAGCCCTCCAGTACTCAAAACCGAGCCTGCGTTCAGGGGGAATATAGCCCCCTCTGTCATAACCATCCAAATGCCATTTACCAATATACCCGGTACGGTAACCTGCACTTTGACAAACTTCGGCGAAATACGGAGTCGGGTTACGAAGAAAATGATCCGTCAGCACCATACCGTTTTTCATGGGAAAATTACCACTCATAAGCATACCCCGATATGGCCCGCAGACCGGGGCGGTGCTGATAGCATTTGTAAAAATCACCCCTTCTTCAGCGAGTCTGTCGATATTGGGCGTACTAAGCTGATCGTTACCGTAACAACCCAGAGCATGAGATCGTAGTTGATCGGCAAAAATGAAAAGGATGTTTGGTTTCTGTGCAGGACTATCTATCGTTATGCTCAAAAAGATTAAAATAACGGCAATGGAATAAATTGCTCCTGTTATTGGATTTTTATGGCTATTCATGCTTATTTAACTTGTTTCATTGCCTTCCTTCTTATTTCATTTTAGCAGGCTGCCCCAGTTTTACCGGACCCAGTAAACCAGACGAATACAGGGTTGTGTCGTGTGAGGCATTACCCGTTGTGTATTTATGATTGAGTACCTCGTCGCCCAGCAAACGGTTGGACCACCTGTTGACCACCCTGATTTTTAAAACATTTCCTTTGTTTTTAACTGCCCCAGTGATCTCAAGGCGAAAGGGCTCGCACCACACAACACCCAGATCCGTGCCATTCAAGATCACTTCAGCCATGTCTTTCACAATGCCAAGGTCAAGGTAAACGGGGCTTTTGCCACCCCTGAGATCCTTTGGCAGATCAAAGGTTTTTGTGTAGGAAGCTGTCCCGGAATAGTATTTAATTCCATCATTGGAATGATCCGTCCAGTCCCTTAGACTGTTGAATTCTATATCTGAGGGACCACCCCAGGCGGTATCGAAGGCCACATTCCAGGGGCCCGAAATGCCATGATCAAAGACAAAAGCATTGTTGTGGTAAGGTTCATCCGCCCTTTCGCTGCTACCAAACACCACGAAAAGACTCTGGCGTGCTTCAAAGTTCAGGGATATTCTTGTACGATTGCCTCCCACTGTCTTGTATTCGGATATTTCCTGAATGGAACCGTCAATGGGATTCCATACCTGGGGTATGCCGGTACTGCGGAAAGTAAAATCCCCAGCTGCGCTGGCATTTCTCAGGTTGGCCAGGAAATACACATCCATATTCCCTGTCTTGCGGTGGACATAATCAAACCCGGGATTAATCAAGCCGCTCATCACTGCATCCGGTAAGGCTACCGTGGCCTTATCTTCCACAATCTCCAGGTCAGGCGCCAGACTATCCTGTTTCACCACATCTTCAAGCTCTGGTCCCCATAGGACACGCCCGCTTCCTACAGGCCTGCTACCTGAGGCACCCGGATCTGGCCCCCATATATCCGCTTTTAATCTATTGAAGTCCTCATCACTGGCGGGAAAACCTTCGTAGCCAAAGTTGCGCTCCGGCGGATGGCCTATTAAAGTGACTCCAGCGGAAACAAGCTCAAGAAGTTTGGTAAGGACAGCAGGAGTAAGTGCGTCTGTGTTATCGGCCCTCAGCACCAGGTAGCTGTAGGATTGTCCGTCGGGGAAGGTGACCCGGTTATCTTTGGCCGAGGCACGGGTCAGCAGTGCATGTGCGTTCACCATGTCGCAATCATAACCATCGGGTTTGGCCGGGTTCATATGGAACTTTGCCGGCATCGCAACCGGCCCCCGGATTCCGTGGAAATACAGAAAGTCCGCCTCAAAGGTGCCCTGTTGCAAGAGGTAGTGGCAGCGGTTAAGGTAGTTTATCCAGGCCTTGCCCATGGGCCAGTAGGTCATGGTACGGGGAAATTCCATTCCAACATCCCTCCACGTATACCCAGGTTTAACACCACCCCCGGCCTGGGCCACCATGAAGCAAAGCACGTTGCGGTTTAATCCCTGGCAAAAGGCCCTGTCGCCAATGTCCTTCAGGTCCCAGAAAGATCTCGTGAAGTTTTTTTGAATTTTGGTGAACGCTTCGGCCTGGACAATTGTTTTGCCATAGATATGAGCAGCCGAAGAAGCGGATTTGATGAGATCTTCAATCTCTAAATTACTGGTTCGTACTTCATTATGGAATTTTATTCTCACCCCATCTTCCCGTGACCAGAATTCCCCCATGACGATGTCTTGCGATCCATAATTGCGGAGCATGTCGCCCATGTAATTGTAAAGAGGACGAGACGGCCCGCCTGCTTCACTATGGGTCTGCATGTTTAAAGCGTGGCTCTTCTCACTCAGACGTCCGTAATAATTATCGGCCCAAAGCTCTGCGCGTGTCAGGTCAAAATCTTCGGTATAGCGAATACCGCTTTTACTCCCCATTTCATAACCCCGCCGGGCCCTGAACTCCGCCGCCAGAACGGGCGATGACATGGGGTCCCCTCCTTCCCAACTGTCGATATGGGTATACTTAAAAGTCTTACCCACGTATTTATCGCGCCATTCCTGTCCTGCTTCATCAATAATTTTTCCAATTATGTTTTCCCAGTGGAGGTCCATAGCAGTAGGATTAAACGAATCCAGCTCAAAACCACGTGCTCCCCCGGATGCCTTTATCTTATGTCCCGTACTCATTGTGTATTCCGGAGTAATCCAGGGGCCACCCGCATTCCAGCCGTCACACATATTCAATCCAATCTCAATATTACGCAGGGCCGCCTGTTCCACAGCATAGCGGAACAACTGCCGCCACCTGGAACTCATAAACTCCGTGGTAAAAGGCGTCTGATTATTCGCCGGCCCCGCATGAAATACCAAGGCCCCGGAAATACCAATGTCCTTCATATGATCAAGGTCGGCCCGTATCCCTTCTTCGTCAATCCACCCCTTGAGCCACCACCAGTAGACCCAGGTTTTATACTGGTCGGGCGGATTTAAAAACTCAGATGCCGATACTGCCTCATCGCTTGCCTCATTGATGCTTAATGCCCTCTCCCGGTTATCGTTACAGGCGGATATTAAAACAATAATAACAGCCCAGACAAATGTCGATTTCGAATATTTCATAATTTGGATGTTATAACCCACTCTATTCCAGTACAAAACTGACCGGTGCATATGCCCCCAGCTCAAATGTAAGTTTAGCATCCCTGATTTGCATGCTCTCTCCGATCTTCTCCCCACGCAAATTAACCGGTATGGCTTCTGTTAATTTGTTTTCTTTTGGCAACTCAAGGGTAAGTTCACCTGAAACTCCGGTCTGCTCCCAAACCCGAAGCAGCGTCCCTTCGCCATCAGGATTTGCCCCAAATGCAGTAACCAGTACACCCGGCCTTGAAACACTCAGCCCCGCCTGCTGTACCGGCAATTTACCCTGAGGGGTATTCACACTGATAGTATGAACAGGATAACGCATTTCAAGTGAAGGTGTAATCAATGCAGCAGCCGCATCATATTTGTCGAACGACCAAATGCGAAAGCGATAGGTCCATTTCCCTTCATTCCAGAAACGCCAGTTGGTTGTCCACTGGTTGTTAAACAGATTAAACCAAACCGATGGTTTCTCAGGAATATATGTCTTGTCAAACTTCCAAATCCCAGGCACCCCCAGGCTAACCAGGGGCGTTTCCGGAGCACATACGCCAACTCCCCGCCCCTTCTTATCAAACAAGGCCACACCTGTTCCAACCGCATACATATAACGGTGAGCGCCAGCGATAATATCTTTCGCAGGATCCATTATAAAACCGTTTCGACCAACCCGAAACTGAGGTTCATCTACCTTAAAAGGCAGGCATATCCAACCCGCTTCCGGCCAGATATCAGCAGGCTTTTCGATCGTCAGTTCCAGATCCACATAGGCGGCATCATCATACAGGTGGATACGGGTAGTTACCGGGTAATCAATCCCCGTCTCCTCCCGGGCCGCACTCATCACAAAAGTTATGGTATTCCCACATCTTGATTTACTAAGCGTCGAATTACCGGCTGTCATAGCCCTGTAAGACACTTCCGAAGCCGGTGGCATATTAGGTTTACCCATCACAGCATAGGCCCAGTAGAATTCCTCCCAGCCTTTTTCATTCTTCTCACCACGTATATAGGACTTACAATATTCAGCCACTTCATCGGCACTGAATTTCTCGTGCATATACTGACCAAAACCATATTTCTCATCACTGTCAACCAATTCACGCCCACTACGTTTATCAATCAGCGAGGCAATGGTACTCCTTGAGGGATCAAAAACGATTTTGAAATGTTCATTCTCAAATGTATTTCCTGTCTGTAACTGTCCTGTCGAGGAAACAGGCTCCATCTGCAATGCCTTATAACCCCCGGCAGGAATATCCTTCACCAGCGAACCATTAATGATGGCATCTCGCTTCCAGGGCAGCGGGTTGAAAGCCAGGGTGCGGTAACCGTCTAAATTCACAGCACCGGCGAGAGCCTCCATGCCCTCCTGCAGCGAAGTTGAAGCAATTTCCGAAACATTACGGGCGTAATTGCTTTGTTCCTCCCAGGAATCCATGATGCGGTCATACTTATTTGTCTTTAAGTCCGCCTTCCACTGATCACCATAAAACCAGTTACTTACCTGGCCAATATTGTTCCGGGCCGGACTGAATTTGCCAATCCACCAGAGCGCACCGCCCCAGGTATGTTCATAAAGCAGCACACCATTCTCATACCCGTCGGCAATAGTGCCGGCTACATCCCGGCTTTCACCCCCCCAGCTGCCAAGCAAGGTATGGAGTGCCTCAGAGGCATAAAGGTCTGGTATTGCTTTGCGTGCAAGAATAATTGCATCAGGATTGCTCATCGGTCCTTGTATCCACGAATCCGGCATATCCTCACTGATCACAGGCAGGTCACTCAGATCTTCCCTGGCCATGCGGTCGCCAAAATCACCAATTGTACCGATGCGAACCTTAACACCGGGAAGTTTCTCTTTGATCGTATTAATGTGTTCACGAACTTCTTCCGGACTTGGTGGCGGTTTGTTATCACTGCTCATCATCATGGCGATCCAGGTCTTGTACTTCCAGTCATCCGGTGGGAAAAGAGTATTTCCATAAGAAGCACTGTACATCGTCAAAAGACGTGAGCCGTCAGGACCTTCCCACAAGAATAAAAAGGGTACCTCAGGGGGTGTACTTCCCGGATTACAGCCCAGGTGCAGAAAGTTGACCCCTGCATTCTTCAGTAAAGTCGGTGTAAATTTCGTATATGACGGAACATCGGTCATTTTGGCCCCGGTGGGCAAAGGTTTGCCGGCCTCACGTGCCAGATCAGAAGCATATACAAGACTGCGGACCATACCTTCCGGTTCCATTAATCCGATCTGCATGGTAAAGGGTAAAGCATGCACTGCAAAACGCCCGTCCTTGAACGCTTCTTTTACACGTTGTTGGCGCAAAGGGGTCTGGCCCTCCCAATCCTCAAGTATCTTCTTCATGGGCCAGCCCGGAATGGTCCAGACAAACTGCTGCTCAGGCGGCAGGTTTTTGTTTTCATCCACCACATCCAGGGCTCCATCGATGGTGCTGGTGCGATAGTTGTGAATGGTTTCGCGGGCCAGATGTGTATAGCCAATATCGAAGTGCGATTTATAAACAAGAATGATCTCTTCAACATTGCTCTTCTGCGCTGAAACAAGCATGGTATTAAACAGTATTGCAACAATTGTCAATTTCGAATAATTCATAATTTCCGTATTGCTTAGATCTTTAGCCTACAATTTTGAGTTTCACTTATATAGCGGAATCAGAAATCCCTGCCTTGCCCCTTTCGATTTATCAAAAGCGCGCAAAGGCAGATCTTCTGCCTTAATTATTACTGTTTTTTCTCTCCCTATATCACTTATCGCCGTACCATAATAAGATGTAGCTCCCCAGCCATAGGTAGTGGTTGAGACGCGCATCTCTGAATCTTCGGCCACAAAGGCTTTGCTTTCAGGTTTGCCGAAACAAGCTACACCTCCCAACACCTCGCTGCGTCCTCCGTTTATCGTTTCGACCACAATTCCACGACCCTCACTTTTGTAGCCCATCAGCACCAGGTCACCGCCATCATTGAGGATTGCAGGTTCGCCCCGCTCCGGGTTAAGCTGGCGGGCCCAAACCTTCTGCCCCATGAGCGCAACCACACAACGCCCATGACCATGGGTACCGGGTTTTGCACCGGTAGTGGCTGCCACATTGTCGAAAAATACTTTGCCCCCGGATACTGTATTGCGGTAAAACTGCAGGGTCTGGGTCTGCATGTCCTTAAAACAGACCGTTCGCCTGCTTGCATGAGTGAATGTGCAGTGTTCCCCACTCCACTGCTCCCAGGCGATAAGGCGCTCAATGAACAAGGGAGGGTCTAATGCATCCCCATCGCCACCGATGACAAATCCTTCACGATTTGTTTGTTTCAAATCCACACCGGAAACAAGATTGCTGAAGTTGAAGTCGATATGTTCAACACTCTCCGGAATCACAACCGGGCTGTTCATCAGGTAGCGGCCTGGCTCAAAAATGATTTCTGCAGCACCCGAATTCAGGGCTGCCTGTATGGCCGGACTGTCGTCGTTGATCCCGTTACCGATGGCCCCAAAGCGGTAAACGCCGCTTGTCTCTTTTCCGCTCCCCTGGTAGATTGGTGTTTCTTCAATGGGCAGACGGGGCATGGCCTTCTCTCCGGTTTCACCGTAAATCCGTGGATAAACCCACTCATCAATAAAACGGGCATCATCAAATCCAGTTAGTGTGACATTCGAAATATAAAGTCCCCCGGCCCGATGGTCAATGCCCGCCGAACCCGTACCATCCAGTCTGGAGTCAAGCAGTACCGTATGTCCTATGGGGCTTGTACAGGTCAGCCCCACAGGAACATGAGCAGTGCGAACCTTGCGCAGACTCACGCTTATTGCTCCGACCGTAATCCCTGAAACGCGCTGTCCCCGGACATTGACATCTTCCACATGGGCATACATGGTTCCGGTACCTGAGTCGATATGCAGTCCATGATCGAAACCCTCCACCTCAACATGCTTGATCAGAATACCGGAATAATTACTGTGTCCCAGTTGCAGGCCGGCAAAGCCCGATCCATCCTCACTGACAATTCGTACATTGCGGACAGCACCCGAGTTGTTGGCGAAAAAGTCCAGTCCGACTGCACCCGCATTACCCTTGCCGCAGTTTATGGTCAGATCCTCGCAATAGTTAGATGTGGCCACATTGGTATTTTCTGTCTGCATAAAAGAAATCACAGGTTTCCGATGTCCCTTGCCGAAGCCCGGAGCATTGTCTTTCAGCCGGATAACAGTTCGGTTCCTGCCTGCACCACGGATGCGGATCTGCTGGTTCATCTCGCTTCCATAAGTATTGACCAGGTCCTTGTGACGATAACAAAGAGTATTTGAGACCAGATAGGTACCCTCGGGAAAATAGATTACGGGCAGGTACGGAAGCCGGACATGGGTCGTTGCTAGCAAAACTCCGTTCTCCCTGCGGTTCTCAGCGCTGAGATTCAAATAATGAGTCCCCTGCGAAGGCAATGCTTCCAATTCAGCCAGGGTCTGCCGCCAGGACAGCAAAGTGACCCGGGTAACATCATCCAGGGCACGGAGGATGGCCTCTGTGCAGTCCTCTTTGCCAGTGGGATCGGCAAAATAGGGCGCTTTACATATATTCAGTACAGCCTGAGTGCCCTGATGCGGATCACCAGACTCTTTTACCTGCGCCCGACATGAAATATTAACTATAAATACCGGCGCAATTAAAACAAAAAGCACTAATATTTTCCGCATCGTTTTTTAGGCCTCATTTGCTTCGATTTCTATAATTTAAAAGGCCTTTCATGGCTCGAAATACACGTCATCCTTTAGGAGGGCGTCTCTAAGATCACCATATTTGAGGTCCCTTGTTCCTTTGTTTTTCAAAGCACAGAGGGCCGCTGCGGTCCCGGCAGCCTGTCCCTGACCCATGCAGTTCACCGTGTTTCTCGTTGATTGGTGGGCCTTATAGTCACTCGTGATCAGCATGCCGGCAACCAGGAGGTTTTCAATTCCTCTGGGAAGCAGTGCCCGGTAGGGGATGCCATAGGTGCCGCCATCCTTTACCTGGTAGCGGGCCAGGTCGTGGTAGCTGTAAGCTAACACATCGTCATCGAAATGCCGTGCATCCACCACATCCTGGTTCGTGATGTCGTAGTCGCAGGAGATCACCCTGCCGCGGCGAATATTGAGCCTCGGGGCCGTTCGTGCAATAAAGGCCTTTTCGCAGCCAGGAAAGTAGTTCCTGAACAATGAAAGGGCTTTCAGCTGCCGCTGTCTGAGCTCCAGTTCCGCTTTTGCCACCGCATCGCGATCGGTCGGACTCACAGGTAGAATCATGTTGCTTTTGACGAACATGAGGTAGTTGTCGTGAATGGTGGTGGTGGCCGATTGTAAGCCGATCCTCTTTGCCTCCTGCAGGAATTCATCGGGCATTACTGTAAAATTACCCTGCACCCGGATGGTCATGTCGTCTACGCCACTGCGCTGACCCACAGCATGTTCCATGATGCCGTCACGGTGGGCCAGATATTTGTAGATCTCGTCAATATCCACATTACCCATGCCAAAAGCATTGGCCACCGCGTAATCGTTCGGTTCGCTGTAGTCCGCTCCGGCAAATGAGGAAAGATCACCATAGGCAGTGCAGTCCACAAAGGAGTTCGCATAGAAGACCTCGCGGCCAGCCCGGCTCTCGGCGATGACTCCCCTGACGTTGGAACCGTCCATGATCGCACCGGCCAACAGGGTGTTCACGCAAACATATACCCCCGCTTCGACCAGCATTTCAAAGGTCACCAGCTTATACAGTTCCGTGTCGATCACTGTATTCGTTGAATCGCGGTGGCCTACCAACATGTCGCCGAATCCGCACCAGCCGCCGATCTTATCCAGCCTCTCCATTATCTCGTTTGGGATTCCTTTGACAACCTGTCGTTTCCTGACTCCGGGAAAAGGCCTCCAGGTATTGAAGAAACTGTGAATGGTCGTGCCGCCTTCCGTAACGGTACCGCCGGGGTAGCCTTTCATCTCGATCAGCACGGTCTTCGCCCCCTGGCGAGCCGCTGCGATGGCCGCCACCACGCCTGCCGTACCGCCGCCTGCTACGACAACGTCGAACTTCCTGGCGGGAAGCTTCTTACCCGGTTCCTCGTAATAATCTTCCGATTGGTGATCAGACCCTGACTGACAGCCGCTGGCCGGACCTGCCATCAGACCCATGCCAAGCACCAGACTGCTCTTTGTGAATTCTCTGCGTTTCATAGCTAATGTTCCATTAATCTATACAATCTAACCGTTATATTACATTCATTATTTATTACTGTCCACGCCGGTATTCTTATTTCAATTCTTTTTAGATTTTTAATGGTTTTATCTAATTCCAGCGGGGGTGGATCCAGAGATATTACACTAATGCTTAAACCTTCAGGTGATAATATCTCCAGATTAAGTTGTTTTCCATCTTGCTTAAGTATTGCACCATTTACAGACATTTCAACCTCAGCAACGGTCATCAATCCCCAGGTTATACTTTTAGTAGAATCATTTATCTCAATTTCATCTTCAATAATCACAGAATGATCTGTGTCTTTTGTAAATTTTCGATGATGGGTATTCAGAGCTCCTCCGGAGATTTCTGTCATATCGAATGTAACATTCGGTGTATCGCCTTTTTCAGAATTTGTTAAGGCGGCATAACCCTCTGCATGGTGTCTTTCGTTATTTATGGTAATGGTACTATGCCCTTTATTGGATTTTGTAAGCAATGTCCATCTTTCGCATTCCTGACACCTGCCTGACAGATCGAAGCCGATTTTATTTAATGCATAGTAACTTTGATTCCCCGGATCAATTACCCATCTCACCCCGTTCAGTTCGAAAACAAACGTACCGGCATCCATATTCCCATGGATGACAGACGCGGTACCCCCTTTTGCAGCAAGATAGTATTGGTTTTTGTTATCCTTATTCCTAAAATAAGCTACGGGATTTCTCCCTTTTCCGAACCACTCTGTAGCAAGCCCGCTGTTTTTCTGAAGCTCAAACTCCGACAGCCAGACAAGACCGGGACCTGCAAAACGCCCCAACTGTTCCGGATTTTCAAAAAACTTTTTGATATAATATTTCCCATCGTCTGTTTTTGCCCCGAACCAAGCCAAAAGGAGTGCGCTATACCCGTTCAGCTCCCCGTCACAATCACAGAAATTAAAATATTCGCCTGAAGGAGCTATGGATTGCAAAAAGAAGTCAGGTCCTTCCTTAAAGCCTTTGCTTTCATAAATCCCGAAATCCTGCGCAAGTGCAGAGCTCAACATCGAAGAAGCGATCGCAGTATAGTAAGTACCATACCCCCAATAGGACGGGCCTTCGGGATAGACCCCATTTGGTGCATATTCCTTGAGGGAATTTGGTAATTTCTCAAGGGCACGATGAATTGTTTTTGTGGCCAGTTGAGGATCTTTATCATATGTCATCAGCGCTGCAGCAATCATTCCCGAATGACAAACCGCATTCCAGTTGTTGTAGCTGTTAATCCAGAACATTCTTATGCCATCTTCGTTGAAGCTGGGTCTTAAGCCCTTTTCTATCAAAGCAGTTTTAGCCATATCTACCGTCGAATTTGGCAACCATTCTCCTGTCCAGTCGATTGCCAGAGCAACGGCAAAAGACATTTCTGCCACATCGAGAAAATGTTGATTGTTCCAGTCGGAAAAGCCGCAAACCCGTTTTACCTCGGCATCAATTCTTTCTAATATCTCAGGATTCTTATCTATCCTGTAAACCATGCAAAGGATTCCCATTCTTTCTACCATTTCCACAGATACTGAAAGCATTCTGAAACCTTCCAGTTTTCTTTCCAACAGCGGTTTTTCCAAAATCGATTCAGACTCTTTTTCTAAATATTGAAAGTAACGCGTTAATCCTTCATCATTTCCAAGTTTATTCTTTAGCTTCCGTTCCAGAGTAGGTGTCAGAATTAATTTTGGGGAATATTTCTTAAGATTTTTCTCCAGGTATTTTTCAGTGATCGGATTATAGAGCCTGGTAAGGGTTTCCTCCTGAGCGATAGACCTATTGGTCATACTTAATACACAAATCAGGCAAAAACCAATAAACAAATTATAAGACTTTGGTCTGCTCATTTGCTCATCTCTGTATTCAGCTTGGGCACAGTAATATATACCTGGCTGTGGAAGGAAAATAATCTGTACATTCTTTACATGCAACTTCAAAAAAAATACAATCTCATAATTTACTTAAAAACTATTACTTTTCTGCCTTATATTTATAATATTCATCCGCTCTTAAACCAGAATCATAATCAGGATTAAGCTCCATCATCCGGGCTCCCACCATTTCACGCCACATGTGTAATTTCTCCTTTAACTCCTCAGTTGTTTCGAGCTCGGTCTCTGACAGATCTTGGTGTTCCCCAATATCATTTTTGAGATTAAATAACTGCACAGTGCCATTTTCAAAATATTCCAATAGTTTATAATCTCCATCCCGAATTGCTCCTCCGGGGCTTTGCATTCCATGATTGCTATAGTGCGGGAAATGCCAGTAAATGGGCCGTTTTTTCATTTTTTCTCCTTTGACCAGTGGAGAAATATCCACTCCTTCTTTGTCGTCGCTAATTTGTTCTGAAGCACCAGCCATATTTAATATCGTCGGAAACATATCAACACTGGTCACAGGGACTGAACAATCAATCCCCTTTTTACCTTCTCCCGGCCATTTTACAATAAGTGGCACACGAATTCCCCCTTCATACAGCCAGCCTTTTGCACCGCGCAATGGCAAATTTGATGTTGAATATGCCATGTCTTGTTTGTCATCAGGGATAATGCGACGTGGATTGCCCACATTGGCAGCTGCCATTCCTCCGTTATCCGAATAAAAAAATATAATAGAGTTATCTTCAAGTCCCAGCTCCTTTAGTTTTTCAAGTATGCGACCCAGGCTTTCATCCATGCTTTCAACCATTCCGGCAAACTCCACATTATTTTGCTTTTGCTTGACCTTTACAATTTGGTTGGGAAGAATTTTATATGGTTCATAGGCATTTGAATTTATAAGCTTCTTTAATTCTGCCTGCGAAGGATTTTGGGGATTATCGGGATTTCCTTCCAAAATATATTTTGGGCTGTTATCCTCACTCCTCATGGCCAACTTACGGGTATATTTTTTCACCAGGTCCTTGCGCCCCTGTATGGGGTCGTGAACCGCATAATGAGACATATAAAGAAAAAAAGGCTTCTCTTTATTGCTTTCTATATATTTGAGCGCCTCATCGGTAAGCCTGTCGGTTAAATACTCACCGGCTTTGCTATCTTCCAACCCGTTCAGACCGAATGGAGCAAAATACCCCATGTTTGGCCATCCTTTTGCCCAGCCGGGTATATGCAAATCAAATCCATGCGCCATGGGATTTGACGGGTCTTCACCCAGATGCCATTTCCCAAAGATGGCAGTTTGATACCCGACTTCCTTTAATGCCTCGGCAATTGTAACTTCTTCGAAAGGTAAATGTGAGTTTATTATAGCATTCCTGAATTTTTGAAACGGGAATTCTCTGCGACCCGGCAACCAGTCGGTGAGATTAATCGTTGCCGGATACTTTCCGGTTAATATGCTTGCTCGGGTAGGTGAACATACGTGACAGGCAGCATATGCATTGGTAAATCTTACTCCTCCTTTGGCCAGGGCATCAATGTGCGGAGTTTCATAGAAATTACTGCCATAGCATCCCAGGTCTGTCCAGCCTAAATCGTCGACAAGAAAAAAGATGATATTGGGTGGTTTCTTTTGTTTTGTGCAGGAAACAAGAGCTGACACTGTCATCAATAAAATACAGGGCCATTTGAAATTCATAATTATAGTTTAAAATAGGTTCTTGGCCCGGTATGTCTGGAACCGGTTTGATAATATGGTACGAGTAATATAGATGTTCCACTTATGGAAAATTGAGTGGGTGAACCGGAGCCTTTAGAAAGCATCTTTAAAAGCTCCATGGGTTCCGTAACATTGAGATTCATAAAAGGCTCTTCATTCGGCATTTCCGTGATTTTCTGCGCCAGGGCAATGGGTCCACAGGTAAAGGCTACCCATTTCCCACCTTCCTCTCCATGCTGAAAATGAGCTGTTAGTTGATAGTCCAGTTGAATAGCTACTGCATCTCCTTTTTTCCATCTGCGATTAAGTTCAATAAATCCTCTTTCATTTGTCTTTGCTTCCCTATTTTTACCGTTTACAGAGATGCTCGCAAGTATTGTATTTGCCGGAAGCCTGATTTCGAGTATGAAATTTCGCTCTTTTTGTATGTCGAGGTGGATTTTGGCAGACGGCTCTGCCGGGAAATTACCTTCAATTGTTAAACTTCCGCCGCCAAACTGATCTGTTAATTTTATGGTGGAAGGGAAAAGTGTATTCACTGAAAGGTTTTTATTAATCTCCCCTGCCAGGTGGCTTGAGTACATTTCCATTCCCCGGGGTTCGCTTGAGCCGCAACAATGGAATCGTGGTTCATATTTAGGCAGGTGCTCATTAGGAACGGTGTAATAGCACCATTCAATACCATCCAAAGACTGATGCCCGTATACACTATTCAAAAGGGTTATTTCTGCTTCGTTAAAATATTTGGCTTCTCCGGTAAATTCGAACAAATGAATGTTTAGCTGAATCCAGGTAGCATCGCAACAACCTTCTACTGCAATTTTTTCAGGATTAAAAGCTTCTGTAAGTGCAAAGCATTCTTTATTCCCATTGTAGGGCATTTTTCTTGTCCAGGGGCCACCTGTAACCAGTAGATGCTTTTTATGAATCTCCTCCCATCCGTTCAGCACAGTTTGCAGGTATTTTTCTTTTCCGGTACACCTGTAAAGCCTCAGGTATCCCAGCAAATTTGCCATTAACTGATAGCCCTTACCATCACCGGGATATACCACACTGCCTTTCTCCAGCATGGTCCCCATCAAACGGAGTTTTGGATTATTTTCGCTTACCTCTGCGATGTGCTCTGCAAAATCGAGGTATTTTTTGTCCAGGGTTCTTTCGTAAAGCATGACAACCGACTCCAGAAGCGTAGTGGCCGATATTCCCTGTCTTGATCCATATTTGGTTAAATCATACTTACCTTCCCCATAATAGGCTATAAGCAGGTCTCCCATTTTCCTGCAGGTCTCAACAACCTCCTTATTTGGAAAATACTTTTCGTAGGTCAGTAACCCATAAAGGTTATAACGGATGGTCCAGGTATCCCAACCTCCCTCGGGTGCATTTTCCACAACCTGAACGTTTGCCTTTTTTTGTTCAGGTTGAATATCATCGGCGACCCGTTTTTTCATCCCATTCTCAGGGACTGCCATAAAGGTATAATCTTCACCATAAGTCCCCAGGTATCCATTTGGCAGTTGTGTGGCCAGAAGCCTTTCAACCATCTCATCCAACTCTTTTCTTAGCTTCTCATCTCTATTGATGGCATAGGCTAACGTAGCTGCATGTAACCACTTACCCAGATGCTCACCCTGCCAGGGATGAATTCCGGGCCGGTTTTCAAAACCATCAATTAAATAACCGGATTCAGCAATGTACCACAGGCGATTATTGCGCCATAAATCCACACGATCTCCCAATAAACCTTCCTCGTCAACTGTTTCAAAAGAGTGCCAGTTATTTTGAATAATTCCGTTTTCCTGGCTGGATGAATACTGTGTGCAATTAGAAAATTGCAACATCATTACCCCCATGAATAAGAATTGAATTAATG
>SDBV01004959.1_pt1 | contig 18916 bp, 18 predicted proteins | sample 2277081 | NCBI WGS metagenome assembly SDBV01 (sample SAMN10402039, study PRJNA504765) | marine sediment metagenome | isolation source: marine sediment core GS10_PC15, 223 cmbsf | place: Arctic Ocean: Southern Knipovich Ridge | collected 2010
CAGGATTTGGCTGAAGGGATGATCGAAGCGCTTCGAAGCGGCAGAGTCTCTGAGACCATGGCGACCCTGACGGACCTCGCCGTGGAGAAGCAGGTCCTGGCACTGCCCCTGCGGTACGGCGGGTTAACCCCTGATCAGGTGCAGAACAAACTGGAGCAGTGGAAGGAGAAGTTCGCCTCGTTTCTGGAGATTTCTAAGGAGGATGTCCCGGAGAGTTGGACCGTCAACGCACTGATAAAGCAGCAGGCTCGTAAGAAAAATCTCGGGGATGCTGAAACCCGGAGGTGGGTGGCCGAGCAGTTCACTTTTGGTTCCTTCCTAAGTGTCTACAAGAAGGGTGGTGACATGATCGACTCGCAAAAGGGGGAGGTTCGCTGTCCCATATGCATTCTAGATTTCGGTGCCGTCAAGTTTTTAGGAGTTCCGATGGAAGTGCTTCTGGATGTCGCCTTCGACTGGCAGAGGCGTCTTCCGAATCACATTGCCTTGGTCTCCAGTCTGTTCGGCGGCTGGATCGGCTATCTTCCCCACAAACGTAACTACGAGGAACCTCTGGCAGCCCAACTGTACGAGACAGTGTCTACAATGTTCGCACCGGGGGCTTCACTGAAGCTGCTCGGAGCAGCGGAACGGTTGTTTCGAACGAGTCTTTGAATTCTGCCGGCAGCTGAATCGCCGGCGCATGAATGTGTCCCGCGGATGGAAACGCAGGCTATTCAGGTAGTTCTGTTCTTCTCCCAGATCTTGAGTCGTTCATCCCATGGTCAGATAATCATCGGCGAAGCCGCTTACCTCCGCCGGACTCACGAAGTCGATCAGTTCCTGTTCGCCCTGGGCATCCTTCCGCTGAAGGTACTCCCGGGGATGGTGGGTGAAGAAGGTGTTCTCCCCCATCGGTTCACTCCTTGGTTCAGATAGATATCACTTTATGTTCGATCAACCATTGTACGGACTCATAAACAGCTTGCAGCGAGCTGTAGCGGGGTTCGTAGCCCAGAAGCCGCCTGGCTTTTCCTATACTACAGTTGGGGCTGTGGGCGATATGGTCCCAGGTAAACCAGGCATCCTCCTCGGACACGGATTCCTTCCACTGTTCCCAGGGAAGTAAGCGTAGGTTCGGCTTCCTGGCGAACCAGGCCGAGACGTGTTCGGCGTAGCCCCGCAGGGTAACGGCCGCCGGGGAAACCAGGTGGAAGCTCTCCCCCACAGCGGCTTTACAGTTCTGGATCGCCTTGACAAATCCTTGGGCCACATCATCCGCGTGCACATGGTGCACGGTTTCCAGTCCCAGGTTGGGAAGGGCGAGCTTTTCCCCCCGTGCCAGGATCTCGAAGACGTGAGCATTGAAGTTGCCCGCCGGATTCAGGGGCGGCCAGCCCCGTCCTACGATATGCCCGGGGTGCAGCACCGTAGCCGGGAAACCGTGAAGCCGGGCTTCCTCGAGCAGGTAGCTCTCCATCGCTGCCTTCTGGATCCCGTACTCTCCGAAGGGCTTGCGCGGCCGCGCTTCCGTTGTCGGAACGATCTCGCTGTGCCCATGGACCCAGATCGTTCCGCAGCAGAGATAGTGCTGAACCACACCTTTCAAGGCTTCGACAAGATGCCGGGCACTATCCCGGGTGAAGCAGATCATATCGATTACGATCTCCGGGGACAGAGCCAGGATTTTGTCTGCGAAACTCCCATCAGCTTCCAGGGCTTCCCGATCCTGGGTTTCCCGGCGAACCTGCTTCCAGGCTGCGTGAGGTTGATAAGGCTCCCTGCGGCCTCTGCTGACGGCCGTGACCTCATGCCCGAGCTCCACCAGGCGGGGAACCATATAGCTGCTCACATGTCCCGTAGCACCGAGTACGACAATTTTCATTTTCCCTACAGCATTATCCTGATTACCGAATTCTCGCGGTTCAGCGCATGAACAATCCGCCGTTTACGTCTATCGTTTCACCCAAGAACTGGATCGCCCTTGCCACATCAGCTGCCTGGCCGTTGCGTTTCAGCGGCGTATTTTTTCGGAATTTTTCCATTCGCTTCGGTGTGGAATAGCGTTCGTGAAAGGGCGTGTCGATCACTCCGGGGGTTACGGCGTTCACCCGAATCGGCCGCTGCCAGTTCCGCCGCGCTTCCACGGGTAAAACTGTCAATGGCACCCCTGGCTGTCCCGTAGAGGGTGGCCTTAGCAGTATCGATGCTGGAGCCGCCGCCGACACCGACGAACCCGTCGAAGCGGCCCGACTGGGCGAAGCGCACCGCCTCTTTCAGAGAGCCGTCGGTAGGTTCGACCCGGGTTGCGCCGAAGCTCATGGCCAGCACGGTTTCATGCTTCATAGACTCACCCTCTCCCTCCTCTTTTGAGGTTATACCGGGTAGTTCCCGTATGTGCAAGGGAGTCGAGCAGGGATTTCGAGGATTATGAGCTTCGATTCCGGCTTCGACGGCTATCCTGGAGTAACCCGAGTTACCTGATGAGTCTGTCTGCTATCCCTCCAGGTAGGCCTTGGTCCGCTTCAGCGATTCGGCGTGATCGATCGTCGGCCAGTACTCCAATCCTACTCCGCCGGTGTATCCGAGCCTGTCGATCTCCTTGAGGATGAAGGGATAGTTCAGTTCGCATTCGTAGGGCTCGTGGCGGCCCGGAACCCCGGCCACGTGAAAGTGTCCGATGTACGTTAGGTTCTCCCGGATGAAGGCTACCACGTTTCCATCCATAATCTGCATGTGGTAGATGTCGTAGAGCATCTTGATGTTGCCGCTGTTCACCCCCTTCAGCACCTGTACGCAGGTGTGAGGGTCGTCGAGAAAGTAATCCGGGTGGTCGACCCTGGTGTTGAAGGGCTCGAGGATCAGGGTGATGCCGTGCTTCTCCGCCGGTCCGGCACAGGCCTTCAAGGTGTCGATCATGTTCTCGATCGCCTCTTCCCGAGAAAGCCCCGGAACGTTGTTGCCGGCGCCGCTGATGAAAGCCCTGCAGCCGATCTTTTTAGCCAGCTCGATCATTCCCTCGAAGCTGTCCAGGATCAGGCTGCGGTCCTTCTTGTCGATCATGGCACCCACGATCCCGCCATCGGGGTGGTTGAACACGAAGTCCGTGCAGGTCAGCCCGTACTTGCCGTTGAGCTCGGCGATCTCCTCCAAATCCTTGTCTTCCGGGATCAGGTTGCTTCCGTCGAAGCGCATATTGTGAAACCAAAACTCATAGTACTTGAAACCCAGTTCATGCACCTTGGCCAGTCTGTCCTTGTAGGGCAGGTCGGAAAAAAACGGTTCTATGCATACACCGATTCTTGCCATTGTCTGTTCTCCTTCACATACGTATCGTCGGTCCCTCTCGGATGCTCCGGCTCTCGCTAGAGCAGCACCGAGGCCACCTTGCGGACTCCCTCGGCGATCTGATCGCACTCCTCGGCGCTCAACTGAGGCGGGATGTCGAGGTGTACGGATCGGGAGAGCCACTTACCCGTCTGCGGGCAGGCATCCGGCTTGTACTCCGGAACGGGATCGGAGAGGGGGCAGTTGAAGGGACATCCCTTCCTGGTAGCCATCATCTTGCCGTGGAGCAGGGTCCAGTGCTGGTACATGTGCCAATCGGGAATACCCTTGTTGTAGATCCCCGCAGCCTCCACCCCTTCGGCGTTCAGAGCCTCTACGAATTTCTCCACTTTCTCCGCTTCCGGTAGGTAGAAGATCAGGCAGACCGCCGTATCCCCCTCCTCGTCGGTGACTTCTCGGAACCCCACTCCTTTGCCGGCCAACTCGCTGATCCCATCCTTGATCCGCGCCTTGTTGTTCTTCATGCGGGAGACGATCGTATCGAGCTTGCCGAACTGAGCCAGAGCCACCGCGCCGGTGAGCTCGCTCATGCGGAAGTTCACTCCAAAAAAGATCTCCCCGGCAAACTCGGAAGGAGCGAAGCGGTCCTTACGCCAGCAGGCGGCTACATCGTGGTAAGCCTGGGCACGAGTGTAGAGCAGGTCTCCATCGGTGGCCAGGATACCCCCCTCCCCGGAGGTGATGATCTTGTGGTACTGAAGGGAAAAGGCGCCGACATCTCCGAAGCTGCCGAGCTTCTTCCCCCGGAAACTGCCGCCGTTGGACTGGGCCACATCCTCGACAACCTTGAGGTTGTGTTTCTTGGCGATGTACATGATCCGGTCCATCTTGGCGGGCATGCCTCGCATGTGAACCGGCAGGATCGCCTTGGTGCGCTTACCGATCTTCCGTTCCAGGTCTCCCGGGTCCATGGTGAGGGATCCATCGACCTCGCACACGATGGGAATGGCCTTGGCCGCCACCACCGCGGCAACCGAGGCGAAGAAGGTGTAGGATGGTACGATCACCTCGTCACCGGGTTCTACACCGACCGCGATCAGACCGGTGATCAGGGCAGAGGTGCAGGAGTTCAGCGCCAGGCAGTGCATGACCCCGAGATACTCGGCGTATCCGTCTTCGAGAGCCTTCACCTTGGAGGGCATCTCCTTCGGCCCATAGTAGCGAAACAGGTACTGGGACTCGATGACCTCCAGGACCTCTTTTTCCTCCTCCTCGCCGATCTCCAGGCCCCCTGGAAACATCGGTGGGTTCTCTGTTGGTTTTGCCTTGGGTCCGCCGTTGATGGCCAGGTCCGCTTTGCTATAGCTCATTACAATCCTCCTTGCAGTAGGGTTTTGCATACTTCGTTTTGGGAGTGCCTGTTACAGATCAGTTCCTTCATCTATCCCTTCACGGCGCCGGCAATCAGCCCGCCGATCAGGTATTTGCTCAAGAATATGAAGATGATGATCACGGGCACCGAGGTCACCACCGAGGCGGCCATCATCTCGCCCCACTTGACGGAGAACTGCCCTACAAACGACTGGATCATACCCACCGGCAGGGTGCGCATGAGGTTGTCGTCCATGATTGTAAGGGCGATGATAAACTCGTCCCAGGCCATGATGAAGGTGACGATCGCCGTTGCGGTCAGACCCGGAGTCACGTTGGGAAGAATCACCCGAAGCATGGCCTGGAATTTGGTACAGCCGTCGACCTTTGCCGCCTCGTCCAGCTCCCGTGGTATCGAATCAAAATAGCCCTTCAGCATCCAGATGGAGAAGGGCAGGGTGAGCATCAGATAGGGAAGAACCAGTCCCGGATAGCTGCTGAGAAGCCGCAACCGCATGAAGGTGCGGTAGAGGGGAATGAGGATCAGGACAACCGGTAGCATCTGGGATACCAGTACGAAGTAGATCAGCCTCCGCTTGCCGGCAAAGGGAACTCGGGAGAAGGCGTAGGCCGCCGGCGTGGCCAGCAGCAGTGTTGCCGTTACCGTAAACACGGCGACGAGCAGGCTGTTTTTCAGATAGACCAGGAAGGGAATGGCCGATGCCATGGTTCCGGCAATGATGGATACGTAGTTTTCCAGGGTCGCTTGTTCGGGAATCAGGGAAGGCGGGAGCTTGAAAATCTCCGGCTGCAGCTTGAAAGAGGTGCTGATCATCCAGTAAATGGGCATCAGGTAGAGGATCAGCACGATCAGGATCAGGCAAAAACGAGTGACCTGGAGGCTCTTTTTCACTAAACCCGCGGTGTTCCAGCGGCGCCTGCTATACCTCTTCATCCTTCTCTCCTGCCGACGAAACGCACGTAGATGATGCTGAAGCTGAGGAGAAATACCAGCCAGAACACGCCAACGGTGGAAGCGTAGCCCATGTTGAGGCTGCCCATAAAGGAGACTCGGTAGATCAGGATGGGGAGTGTCGTCGTACGGGCTATAGGTCCCCCGCGGGTCGTGGTCCAGATGATGGTCAGGTACTGGAACTGCCAGATGAACTCCAAAATCGTGGCCAGGGTGATGATTTCCCGCATGTTGGGAAGGGTCACGTGCAGGAAACGTTGAAAGGAGTTGGCACCGTCGATTTTGGCCGCCTCGATCTCCTCTCTCGGAATGGCCTGCAGTCCTGTGTAGAGGATCACGAACATGAAGGGCAGCATCTTCCAGGTGGTTGCCGCGATCACCGTGGGCATTGCCAAATCCGGGGTTTTCAGCCAGGGAATGAACTCAGGGATAATTCCTATTCCTTTGAGCACTACATTGACAATACCGTGAAAGGGATCGAAGAAGAGAAATCGGGCGATGAAAGCGACAACGACAGAGGGGATGATCCACGGTACGAACAGGAGACTGTTGATCAAATTTTTCAAGGGAAACCGGGTGTTTACCAGCAACGCCAGGGCAAAGGCGATCACGAACTCCAGCGCCACGGTCCCACCCACATATTCTATGGTATGGAGGAAGGCATTCCAGAACTCGGGGCTGCTCAGCATGCGCCGGTAGTTCTGCAAGCCGATGAAGTTCATTCCCAGTCCATCGGTAAGAAAATAGCGGAAAAAGCTGGTGTAGATGGCGTTCGCCAGCGGGTAGATGATCACAAAGACGATCACGATCATCGCAGGCAGGATGAGCAGAAAAGCAAAGAGCCGGTCGCTGATATCCTTTCCCTGCCGGATGGTTCTCTCTGTGTGCAAATGAATCTCCTTCGAAATTCCCCGGTATATAAGTACGGGTGCTCACCGTCGTGGGCGAGCACCCGATGCAAAGAAAAGCGACAATCTACTCGCGGATCACTCTGCCAGGATCTTGGCGATCTTGTCCTTCAAACCGGACAGGGTTGCCTCAACCGCGCCTTTACCGAGGAGGATCTTCTGGATGTCTTCCATAAATGCGATCTCGACCTCGAATTTTTTCTGGGAAGCCCAGACATTCGGGTTGCGCAGGCTCGACATCTGAGCGAGGAAGGTCTTGCTGTAGGGATTGTCGTAGATCGGATCGTCGTACTGAGCTTTGACCAGAGGCATCAAGCCGGTGCGGTTGAAGTACTCCTTGGTTGTGGTCGCATCGGTAACGATGAACTTCATCAGATCCCAGGCCAGGTCTTTGTGCTTGGAGCCCTCAGCCAGACAGAGGATGTGGGAAGCGGGCTGCACGTCCCCCGGCCAGGGAGATACCTGCCAATCATCCCTCGACATTCCTTCTCCGTCGAGCACTCCGGCAATCCACGGACCTTCGAAGAAGAAACCCACCTGGTTTTTAGCGAAGAGGGTTCTTAGATTGCGGACCTCCTCCCCGAAGGGAACCACCCCTTTGTCCACCATGTCCTTGACCAGACGGACTGTCCGCGCGGTGCCGGCGGAATCGACCATGGGCTTGAGACCGGCATCCAGCATATCCCCGCCGTTGGCCCACATCAGGATGTGGAAGGTATCGGCGGAATACTCGTCGATGTCCAGCATCAGTCCCGCGCCAAAGGCCCCGGTGGCGGAGTGGATCTTCTCCGCCTGGTCGAGAAAATCGCTCGATTTTTTCGGTTCGCCGTTTACTCCGGCCTTAGCGGCCAGGGATTTGTTGTATACCAAAACCCAGGGATTGGGGTTCCAGACCAACCCGGCCATCTTTCCGTCCATCTCACCCCCTTTGTAGGCTGGGACGAGCTTGGAGGTAAAGGTGGAGTCCATGTACTGGTTTAGATCTACCACCGCTCCCGGCATCTTGGCAAATTTACCGAGCCAGAGGGATTCGATTGTGAATACATCCGGTGCATTTTTCCCCTGGATTTGCAGAGTCACCTTGTTGGGGGTGTCCTCCCAGCCGATCGGAACGATTTCCACCTTGACTCCGGGATTTTGACTTTCCCAGGACGCGATTCGCTCCGGCAGCCACACCTCGCCTCCGGATTCCTCCGCCACCATCCAGCTGGCAAACTGGATCCGGACACCTTCCTCCTTCTGGGCCCCTGCATACACCGCGCTGGTGAGGAGCAGGAGCACCAGGAGAACCAGCATACTCTTCCTAATCATAGAAGAACCTCCTTCGTTGATTTACCGGCATAGGCCAAGTATATCTATGCCTGAATTAAGCCCATCTTAAGCCTATTACCTGGATTTGTCAAGTATTATATTCGCGTTATTTCTGTGTCGACGTTTTAATCTTGCAATTAAATGGTGATTTGATCTATAATTAGACCAGCTCAGGCCAATATCTGAAGAAAGTATAATCGGGGAGCAGCCGTGCCGGCGCAAAACATGGGCTTCAGTCACATCGACAATGCGGATCGGAATAGACGGATTGTTCTCAACATCATCCGCGAGAAAGGACCGTTGACTCGCCGAGAGATATCCGAGACCTGCAGTCTCAGCATTACCACGGCCAAGCGGCTGGTAGACGAGATCCTGCGGGATGGTTCCGTGGAGGAGCTCCCCCTCGACGACCATCCGGCAAGACGAGGACGAAAGGCGACCGGGATATTCCTGAATGCGAGCTACGCCCACTCCATCGGGATTATCGTTCAACCCGGGATGATTGCGCTGAGTGTGGTGGATTTGGCCGGCCGGGTCATGGAGGAGCGAACCGTCCCAATTGGAGAGGAGCACAGCGGGGAGGTGATCGACCGGGTCGCAACCGAAATACGGCAAATGCAGAACAAATACCAGGGCGGGAGTCACGGCGTGCCTCTCGGCGCCGGCGCCGGCGTGGCCGGAGTCATCGATGCCCGGGAGGGAATCGTTTTCTACTGCCCGAATCTGCCCGGTTGGGAGAACATCCCCCTTGCCTCGCAGCTGCGGCAGAAGCTCGGAGCGGAAATCCTGGTCGATGACGTTGTACGCTGTATTGCCCTGGCGGAGAAGCGCTACGGTGTGGGCGTAGGTTTGAGCACGTTTCTCTATATCTACATCGGCAGGGGAGTCGGCGCCGGAATCATCCTGGACAACCGGTTCTATCGGGGCAGCGGCGGATTGGCCGGAGAGTTCGGGCACATCACTGTCAAGGAGCAGGGACCGCTGTGCAACTGCGGGAACAGGGGCTGCCTGGAGGCGCTGGTTTCCCAGGACGCTATCTTGCGGTCCATCCAGGACTTGATCGAGTCCAACGTGTATAGCAGCTTGAAACAGAAGATCTCCGGCAATCAACCCCTAACACTCCGGGACATCGAGGAAGCCGCCGAGGCGGGGGATAAGCTGGCCAACATGGTTGTCCACACCGTAGGGGAGAGCATCGGCACGGGCGTTGCCGACCTGGTGAACATCTTCGATCCCGGAGTGGTGATCCTGGGCGGGGAGGTGATTTCCCACTTCGGGGACCATCTGATCGAGGGAATCACTAAAACTGTCAGGCTGCGCGGGATTCACTCAATCACGCAGAGAACCCGGATATTGACGAGCAACCTGGAAGGTTTGTTCGCCGCCCGAGGCGCCGCCACACTGATGATAGAGAGGTATTTCGGAAACGAAATTCTGAACCTCGACTCCGGCCGGGAACTGTCGGCGGCGGTGTTGTGATTGCGGAGCGCCGACCTCAATTCACTCGGACAGCTCCACGCACAGATCTCCAAGGATTTCCGCCAGGATGTTGTCCGTTGGGTGACCGTTGCCCACGTGCTGGATGAAGCACTCACCGAAGGGGCGTCCGATGCGCTCGCCCTGGGCCCGGGTCATCTTTTTCATCTCCTCTAGATAGGAATCGAATTTGTTGATGTAGCGCAGCCACTCCCGCTGGCTCTCGTGGCAGGCCAGCATCCGCTCCTTCATCTCCATGACGGCCGCCACATCGATCCCGAAGTGCACCGGTAGGGGACGGCCGAAGTTGTCGATCCCGCCGACGGCGTTCCAATAGTAGAGGTGGGGGATCTTTTCGGCCGGAGCCAGGGGTAGACCGCAGTCGTAGAGGGGCACGGGGGCGATGAAGGCGGCGTTGCGCACCAACCGGGAGGTCTCCTCGTGGTCGATCAGGTAGTCCGTCGGGGCATGGGTCAGGATGATGTCCGGGTTCACCTGGCGCACCACCCGCACGGCCAGCTGCCGGTAGTGATGGTTGTACTCCACCTCCAGATCCCGCCCGCCGGCGTAGTGATAGGCCGCACCGATCAACTTTGCCGAAGACTCCGCTTCCTTTAAGCGCTTTTCCCGAATTTCCCCGCTTTTCAGGGAAGGGGAACCCACCTCTCCCCCGGTCATCGTGGCCAGATGAACGTGGAAGCCCTTCTCGGCCAGCAGGATCAGCGTACCTGAAGCCATGAACTCGATATCGTCGGGATGACAGCCAAAGGCCAGCACTTGCTTCAATTTCTTCTCCTATCCGTTTCCAGCGGGATAAACGGAGCTGGATAGTATCAACCGCCGGAGCGATACTTCCGCCACGCCTGGATCAACATCTCCACTCCCTCCCAGGGGGTGTCGGGGAACAGTGCATCGATGGGATGCAGGATAAAACGCCCGGAGGGTCCGAGGGCTGCCAGGGCCTGGCGTACCTCCTCCTCGATCATCTTGGGATCCTTTGCAGCCAGGGTGATGGCGTTGGCTCCTCCCACCAGGCACATCCGGGAACCGAGGAGGTCTCTAGCCTTTTCCATAGAGATACCGTCAAGCAGGGGATCGACGAAGTATAGGACATCCACCCCGGCATCGGCCAGTCGGGGACCAAGAATCTCCACCCCGGTGGTGACGGTGTAGCAGAACTTCTTCCCGTAGCGATGGGAGAGATCGGCCAGGCGGCTTACGTGTTCGACGAGGAATTGATCGAACAGGGCGGGGGACCAAAAATCGGTGGAGGAGTACCATCCCCTTTCTACGATCAGGTCGATTCCCGGATGCCGCGCAGCCAGCTCGACCCGGGCCAGGTCTGTTTCTGTGATGATCTCCATCAGCTCGGCAAAGGCTGAAGGGTTATCCATGGCCAGGAGGATCGCTCCTTCGGTACCGCACAGCCAGACAACCGCATCCATGCCGAAGGCCGCCCAGGCCTGCACCGCCACTCCCTGCTGCCGGGCGAAGGGCACGACCTTGTCCATACGCCGATCGAGCCAGTCCCAGGCTTCTCGGTCCGGGGGAGCGTAGAGGTAACGGATATGGGGCACGTCTTCAGGCGAGCTCACCGCATGCTCCACACCCCGGGGAATATTGAAATCTTCCATCAGGGATACGTGATTCGGCTGGATCACCCATCCCTCCCCCAGCTCCTCTCCGGTCTGGTGCACCTGGTGACGCAGCGTTCCCGCTGGCGTCTGGTATTCCCGGACCAGAATTGGATACTGTTTTGCTGCGTCTGCCTCACGGCGGGAGTTGGTCCACCGGACCTCCGGGTGTACGCTCCAGGGAACCGAAACGTCGATCAGATCATCTACGCCCAGGGACAGCCAGGAGCGGACCCGCTGAAACTCATCTTCCAAGGTCCAGGGCACGGGCAGGGTGTGGATGTGTTCGAGGCGCTGCGTATACCAGCGGCGCACTTCCCGGTCGCCCTTCTGCCCGCCGCTCTTCCAGCGCAGCTCCTCCGGCACAGGATTGCCGAAGCACTGGAAGGTCAGGGGGATGTGATCGACAGCTTCTCCATTCCAGGCGGCCATCAGCCGTTCTTTCGAGTTCATGGAACCCATACTATTGACAAAGGGGTGTTTGGACAATACCGTGGGATCGTCTCGGAGATAATATCTGTAGGAGGATAGTGATGGCAGGAAAGGCTCAGTTTCGATTTTCCTTCGGTCCCTGGAACATCCATGAGGGCGCCGATGTCTTCGGCCCCTCGGTTCGAAAAACCGTGGGAATGCTTGAGAAGCTGAAGATGTACAAGAAGATGGGCTTCGACGGAGTGCAGTTTCATGACGATGATGCGGTGTCCAGCGTGGATGTGCCCCGCGATCAGATGATCAAAGAAGCCGGGGAGATGAAGAAGATGATCTCCGGGGAAGGGCTGATGGCGGAGTTTGTCGCCCCCAGGCTGTGGGAACATCCCATGACCGTGGACGGCGGGTTCACCGCCAACGATCCCAAAGCTCGGCAGTACGCCAAAGAGCGCTGCGAGAAGGCGATCGATATTGCCAATGTGCTCGGCACGAAGAATATCGTTCTCTGGCCTGCCCGGGAGGGCATCTATGTGAACGAGTCCAAGGACCATGTGCTGGCTTCGGAGCGCTTCGTCCAGGCGGTCAACGCCATGCTGGAGTACGATCCCAAGATCCGGATTCTGGGGGAGATGAAGCCCAATGAACCGATGGATCACGCCTATCTGCCTACGACCGGCCACTTCCTGGCCCTGTGCTACAAGACAGTGGATCCTGATCGCTGCGGCACCCTGATCGAGAGCGCCCACGCCATCCTCGCCGGTCTGGATCCGGCCATCGAGATGGGCTACGCCCTGTATCACAACAAGCTGTGGAGCGTACACCTCAACGATCAGAACGGTCTGAAGTTCGATGAAGACCGTATCTTCGGGGTAATCAATCTCAAGCGGGCCTTCGACCAGGTTCTGGTTCTCTACGACAACGACTTCGGATCCAACGGCGAGTTCGTCGGGCTGGACATCAAAGCCCTGCGCACCCAGGAGGATTCGGTAGCCACCCATCATCTGTCCCACAGCCGCGAGATCTTCCTGCTGCTGTTGGAGGTGGTGAAGAGCCTCGATCGGGCCAAGCTCGAAGAGTATCGCAAGAGCCGGAACTATGAAGATCTGGAGCTATTCATCATCAAGACCATCATGGGCAAGGTCTGAGGAGACAAAACCGGAGAGGCTGGCCTCTGATTCGAGAGACCGGGGATTCGACCGTATGGGACTAAAAGCAGAACCGATCCACAAACCGAAAATCGGCGTTCTCTTCGTAACCTCCGGCTGGTTCCGGGAGGTGGGCCTGCAGGATCCCTCGGGGGGCACCACCGCCCAGGTGGAAGCGGTTGCCCTCCGTGCTGTCCACCGGCTCCAGGATTTCCTGGAGCCGGTCTATCCGGGGGTCCTGTACTCGGTGGAGGAGGCCCGCCAGGCGGCCGGGGAGATTCGGAAGGCCGACGTCGATGGACTGATTCTATCGCCGCTGATGTGGTGCGAGGATCAGATCGTCCGGGCAGTCCTGGAGGGCTTGAAGGATCTCCCCCTGCTGCTGTGGACCTTTTCTCCCACCGCGTCGCTGCCGGAGTTCGTGTCCTTTCAGAGCATGATCCAGGGAAGCGGGGCGGTGTGCACGCTTCAGCTGTCCGGAATGCTGCGCCGCGAGGGCTACCGCTACCGCTCCATCGTGGGGCACGCCGCGGATGAAGAGCTGTGGAAGGAGCTCGAGAACTGTACTCGAGCCATGGCCATCGCCCGCAGCCTGAGAGGTCTACGCGTCGGGGTCTTGCCCTTTCCCTGCGATCAGATGTCCACAACCTACGTGGACGAGTTCGACCTGCGCGCCCGCTACGGAGTGGAGCTGCGCTATCTCGAGCTCGAGCGCTTTCGAAGCACAGCTCAGGAAATCCCGCAGGCCGAAATCGAGGGCATGCGCCGGGAGATCGAAGCTGCCGGGCAGAAGATCAGGGTAGATGAGCGGAACCTGACCGAGGGCATCAAGTACGCCCTGGCCATGGAGCGGATCATGGGGGAGGAAGGCATCCGGGTCCTGGCCATGAACGATGTGATCGAAGAGATGCATGCAAGCTTCGGACTCCGGCCCAGCCTCACCAATCCCCGGCTGTCCGATTCGGGGGCGGTTGTGTCGATGGAGGCGGACGTCGCCGCCGGGGTGTGTATGTACGTCCTGCGGCGGTACAGCGGTCAATCCCCGTTCTACACGGAGACCTTCAGCGCGGACTACCAGGCGAATGCTCTTCTTCTCGGCCACGCCGGCTACCACGATACGGCCAACGCCGACCCGGACTCCCCGGTCCAAATCGTTCCCGACGTGGAATACGAGAACTCGGATCGCTTCAGCGGAGCGGTGAGCTTCTTCAAGTACCGAAGCGGACCGGTAACCGTGGTGAACTCGGTGTGGGACGGGGAGAAGCTGAAATGGGTCGTTGTTGAAGGGGAGTCCCTTGCCGGTCCGGCCAAGATGGACGGGAACTGCCACCTCTTCTGCGCTCTCGATGTGCCTGCTAAACAGTTTTTTCAACAGTCCGTAGAGAGCGGGGTCAGCCAGCATTGGATCGTGATCTCCGGAAGGCACGGCAGCGCCCTCTCCGGGCTCTGCGAGCAGCTCGATATCCGCCTGATAGCAATCGGTTGAAGGGATATTGAAATCCTCCTTTCGTTATGAAATTCCGTATGTATTCGCGTGCAACCGACCAAAGGAGATGAGTTAGGTAAAAATTTTACATAACTAGATAGAATAGATGATGGAAACAGCGCAGATAGAACAATTTGACAAGATTCCCAATAGGTGTTATAATCATAATTCGGTAACCTATCCATCCAAATCTAAGCCGGCTGATCAGTGAATCAGCCGGGGAACAAAGGAGGAGCACATGCTCAAAAAAGGTTCTTTGTTACTGTTGGTACTCTTTTTTACCCTGACCGCGACCGTGTGGGCCGGGGGCGGAAAAGAGGCGGCCAAACCCACCCTCAGCATCATCTGCTTCCAGGGCTATGCCGAGGACAGCTGGGTCAAGCCGTTCGAGGAGAAGTACAACGCCCAGGTGAAGATCACCTACGCAGGTACCGTGGAGGAGCACTTCACCAAGGTCAAAGCGGCCCCATCGGAGTACAACATCGTTTCCATCGACTCCGGGCGGGTGCTGCTGTACAAGGACGCCGGGCTGATCAAGCCCATCGATACCTCCAAGCTGAGTAACTACAACAAGATCGGGGAATACTTCCGGGAACACCCCTACGGCAAGATGCCCGACGGAAGCAAGCTGCACGTGCCCGTCGTCTGGGGAACCCAGACCATCACGGTCAACACGGGCAAGATACCGTCGGACATGCTGGCCAAGTTCCTCGCCAAGACCAAGGACGGCAAGCACGAGACCGTGTCCCTCGATATCCTGACCGCTTCGGGATCCAAGGGCTACACCGCCTTCTTCGATGAATCCACCAATGTGGTCAGCATCGCCGCCATTCATCTCGGTATCAAGAATCCCTTCCAGTTTGGGTCGTCTGACTGGGACAAAGTGGCCGACCGGCTGTACGAGTGGAAGAAGAATGCCCGTACCTTCACCAGCGGTTTGGACTCCGAGTTCGGCGTCATGACCGCCGAGGATGCCATGATCCTTCTCGGAGGCAACGACGCCCTGCTCAACCTTCGCCTGGAAGAGGCGGGAGTGCGGGACAGCTTCACCCAGTACGCCATGACCGAAGGAACGATCTGCTGGATCGACGGCTGGGTCGTCACCAAGCCAACCAGCGGCGCTTCCCTCGATCTGGCTCTCAAGTACATGGACTACATGATCGGCGATCAGGGACAAAAAGAGCTGGCCGAACTGGTCGGATTCGGGATCGTGAACCCCGCCGGTGCATCGGGCTTCAATCCGGTGATTCTCGACTCCACCTTCTGGTACGGCGAGGATATCGGCAATTTCCCCGCTCCCCTGTATATCATGGTTCCCGAGGAAGATCCGGGTGCCCGGGTCGAGCTCTGGAACAAGGTCAAAGCCAGACGGTAATCGCGTCGTAGTTCTCTTCGGCAGGTTCTGTCTCCATAGGGCGACAGAACCTGCCTGTTTTCTGGTACAAAATCTTAGACACGGCACACCGCGCCTCAGGAAGGGAGAATGAAAGCAGACAACGCAATCGACCTGGTGAATATCACCAAGAAGTTCGACGAAGTTACCGCGGTTTCCGAGTTCACAGTTGAAATAAAGAAGGGAGAGTTCTTTTCCCTGCTCGGACCTTCGGGGTGTGGAAAGACCACCACCTTGCGCATGATCGCCGGACTGGAAGTACCGACGGAGGGGCAGATCCTGTTGGAGGGCGGGGATGTCAGCAGCACACCGGCCTACCGGCGCAATGTCAACACTGTGTTCCAGGACTACGCTCTGTTCCCCCACATGACGGTGCGTAAGAACATCTACTTCCCCCTCAAGATGAAAAAGATCTCCCTTTCCGAAGCTGAGCCGCGAATCGAGAGGGTTCTGCGCCTGGTGAATATGGAGGGCTTCGGGAACCGCCTGCCCCAGCAGCTGTCCGGAGGACAACGACAGCGCATCGCCCTGGCCCGTTCTCTGGTCAACGAACCGGCCGCCCTGCTCCTGGATGAACCGTTGGGAGCCCTGGATTTCAAGCTGCGGGTGGCCATGCAGAAGGTGCTCAAAGACATCCAGAGAAATGTAGGCATCACCTTTATATACGTGACCCACGACCAATCGGAAGCCATGACCATGAGCGACCGGATCGCGGTGATAAAGGACGGTCTGACCCACCAGATCGCCACCCCGGATGAGATCTACAACAACCCCACCACCGCTTTTGTTGCCTCCTTTATCGGAGATATGAACTTCGTGCACGGCACGGTGCTGGACAACGACGGCAAGACCTGCGTGCTCGATGTCGAGGGTCAAAAGGTCACGGCCAAAAGGGTTGTCCATTTACCGAAAGGTGCCGCAGCCCTGGTGTGCATCCGTACCGAGAGGGTACAGGTCAATCCCCACCGGAGCGTGGAGAACCGGGTATCCGCAGAGCTGTCCCGCATCGTCTATAGGGGCACGGATTACGAGGCTACCTGTAGGATCGGCCGGGCGGAGCTGCGGGCGGTGGTGCAGGCCGTGGCCTGGGATGCTGCCCTCCGCGTCGGCGACACCGTGGAACTGGCCTGGAACGCCGAAGACGTGATCGTCTTTCCCCGGGAAGAGGAGAAAGACGTGATCAAATACAGCGTCGAGGCGGTATGATGAAGCGCCGGATTTCACGACCCGGAGAGTTCATCAAGGGTGTTCCCATCGCAGTATGGCTGCTCGCCCTGGTGGCGATCCCCCTGATCTTCACCTTTGTCATGAGCTTCTACTCCTCCAGCGGGTTGGTGATCGACAGAACCCTGACACTGAAAAACTACAAGCTTTTCTTCACCGATCCTCTGTACGCCCGCATCCTGTTCAAGAGTATCCGCCTGGCCCTGGCCATTTCCCTGCTTTCGATTGCGGCGGCCTTTCCCCTCGCCTATATGGTCAGTTTCAAGGTCAGGCGCGGGCGGAACCTGCTGTTCATGCTCTGCATAATTCCCCTGTGGGTCAGCTATCTGGTGCGCATCATCGCCTGGCGGACGATTCTTGGGAATCGCGGGGTGATCAACTCCGCCCTTATGGCCCTGGGTCTGATCAAGGAGCCCCTGACCTTTTTCCTGTACAACCAGTTTGCCATCGCCATCACCTTGACCTATATCTGCATTCCCTTCGTGTTCATTCCCGTGTATACGGCCTTGGAGAAAATACCCCGGAATCTTCTCGATGCGGCCAACGATCTCGGGGCTAACGAGCTGCGTACCTTGTACAACGTGATCCTGCCGCTGGGTCTCCCGGGACTGATAACCGGATTCATCTTCTCCTTCATCATCGCTTTAGGGGATTACATCATTCCCCTGCAGTTGGGAGGGACTCAGGGGATCATGTTCGGCAATCTGGTCTGGAGCCAGTTCGGCTTCGCCTTCAACTGGCCCTTGGGGGCGGCTCTGGGCTTCATTCTGTTCGTCATAGCGGTAACCATTCTGGGACTCACCTCCAAGCTCGGTTCTACCGAAGGGGGGTTCCTCGGTGAGTAGCAAGATACGAGGGGTCGCGCGGGGACGCGGAACCGGTTTGAAGATATACGGGACCTTGATCTTTGTCTTCCTCTACTTTCCCATGGTCATCGTGCTGCTGTTCAGCTTCAGCCCGACCCGCACCATCGTCGGCCTTTCGGGCTTGACCCTGAAGTGGTACCAGGAGCTGTTTCAGGACCCCAGGCTGCTGACCGCATTCTGGCACACCGTGATGGTCGGACTCTGTGCCGTGGCCATTGCCACGGTTTTCGGTACCGCCGGTGCTTTTTTCGTCACTCGGGTGGAGTTTCCCGGCAAGGGAGTTTTTCGTGCCCTGGTGATGCTCCCCTTTCTGCTCCCGGGTATCATCATGGGCCTGACTCTGCTGATTTTTTTCCGAAATCTGAATGTGCCGCTGTCGATGTTCACGATCCTGATGGGGCACGTGTCCTTTACCACGCCGCTGGTGATGTTTCAGGTGTCCAGCCGGCTGTTGCGCATGGGGCCGACCTACCGCTGGGCCGCCATGGATCTGGGCGCCAATCCGGTCCAGACCTTCTGGCATGTAACCCTGCCCATGATCCGCACCGCCTTGATCGGAGCGGGCCTGTTGGCCTTCACCGTTTCCTTCGATGAAATCGTCATTTCCTATTTCCTTACCGGTACCTGGATGACACTGCCCGTGTACATTTACGGGATGATGCGTTTCGGGCTGTCCCCGAAGGTTTACGCCATCTCAACCATCATCTTGATCCTCTCCCTGGTTTTGATCACCTTTATGGCCAGGTATACTGGCCGTTCCGCCGAAACCTACAGGGTGCGGAAGCGGGATGCGGGGTGAGTGGGGTAGCCGACAAACTATGAACAGATACGGCTTTGAGCCGGATTTTGACAACCTGAAGACCGTCTTGAAGGGCAGCCGGGGACATCGCGTCCCCAACGCCGAGCTGGTCATCGACAGGGAGATCAAGGAAACCTTTCTCGGTAGATCCGTGGAGTCTATCCCCCATGAGATCGAGTCCCTTTACCTGGAGTACGGGAAAAGGGCGGTCATGATGCTGGAAGGCCTGGTCTAGTGCGATGTTCGAGGGAATGCCAGCCCACGATTCCGATGATCTTAGAAGGGATATTAAATGGGGGCTTAAAACCCTGTTCTACTCTCACGGCCTGCCCTCGTTTCTCCTGGTTGCCGTGTCCAGTTCTCAGTCCATTGTGGACGGGGTAATCGGCATAGGAATCGTAAAAAGGTCGAAATGAGAACTTCGGTATTTTGGGGAAGATCGTGCTGGGCTGGATCGCCATGCCCTTAATCGTCGTAATTGTGTCCTGTATTTCGCTTTTCATCTTCCGGAACGTATTCACTTTGGATGTGTTTTGAAGTAGAAATTGACAGCGGGTTTGACAGTCTCGAACAATCGGGCTATATTAGGCTTATGAAAAAGGCCAATATAACTGAAGCCAAGAATCACCTCAGC
>SDBV01004960.1_pt1 | contig 18915 bp, 12 predicted proteins | sample 2277081 | NCBI WGS metagenome assembly SDBV01 (sample SAMN10402039, study PRJNA504765) | marine sediment metagenome | isolation source: marine sediment core GS10_PC15, 223 cmbsf | place: Arctic Ocean: Southern Knipovich Ridge | collected 2010
GACTCCTGTTCCGGCATCTATTGTCGCTACTGCCGTATTGGAAGAACTCCAAACTATCGTTCCAGCGGTAGAGGTCAAATTCGTAATCGTTGAGCCGATACATACCTCTGTGTCACCTGTAATCGCCACTGCTACAGGTAAGGCATTTACCGTCACCGCATGATTTTCTGAGACACAACCTGATTTCGTATAGGTAATATCCGTACTGCCCTGAGATACCGGTGTCACTAACCCCGTACTAGAGTTTATTGTCGCTATTGCATTATTCGAGGAACTCCATGTTCCTCCCGCTATGGAAGGTGTTAATGATATCGTTGACCCAACACATACTGCATTTGAACCTGATATTGTTGGAGTAACACATCCTACATTCACGATATGTGTATCCTGACAACCTGTACTTGTCTGAGTGAATGTAATTGTTGAATTTCCAGATGCTACTCCTGTTGCAACACCTGAAGCATCTATAGTAACTGCCGATGTATTTGATGAACTCCATGTTCCTGCTGCTCCTGTTGTCAGGGTAATCGTTGACGATACATTCACAGATGTTAAACCACTTATCGTTGGTAAGGCGTTGACCGTAACGATTCCCTTATCGGTTAATTCTGCATTGCAACTTGTACTTGCATTCGTAGCCAGTACATTATAGGTCTTCGTCGTTGGGCTCGTAATCGTAAAGGTGATAAAGCCTCCATTGCCCGCTACTGCGGAACCAACTGAGCTGTCATCGCTATCGTCACGTAACTGGTAATTGATCCCGATTACACTACTCGTGAAGGTGATTACTGCTGAACTGCCATCATTACAAACCGACGGATCTGATACAGCTAATCCCGCATTCGGGGCGGACTGCTCAACCACGGTCACTGTCTCGGTATCTGCTACGGTACATGGTGAGGTCGCCGATACCGTATAGGTATAATCCCCTGCTCCTGCAAGAGCCGGGCTCCAGCTTCCCCCTGAATCTTCGCCTGTCAGGTTCGCCAGCAGGGCTGCTGAGCTTACCGTTGACCCGGCACATATCGTTAGGTTTCCACTGCTCGTTCCCGCATTCGGAGCGGCCTGCTCAACCACGGTCACTGTCTCGGTATCTGCTACGGTACATGGTGAGGTCGCCGATACCGTATAGGTATAATCCCCTGCTCCTGCAAGAGCCGGGCTCCAGCTTCCCCCTGCATCTTCGCCTGTCAGGTTCGCCAGCAAAGCTGCTGAGCTTACCGTTGACCCGGCACATATCGTTAGGTTTCCACTGCTCGTTCCCGCATTCGGGGCGGCTTGTACAGTCACATTAAAACTTTCTGTATCACTTCCTCCATTTCCATCATTTGTTGCTATCTGGATGGAAGCGGTACCTGAAAAATTTGTGGTAGGGGTAAACACTGCCCCATTTAATGCTGTATTGATATCCGCCAAAGTTTGTGTTGTCATGGTAATCGATGCCGTCCCATCATTCGTGATTGTTCCTGCATCTACCAAATTTAATGTCCCATTTGTAATCGTAAACGTTACCGTTTGCGTATCCCCATCGCTATCGGCAACAGAAGGATTATTACTGTCGGCAGTTTGTAGTGTTAGTGTACTATTTTCACAAATCGCTTGTGTAGCAGGTATGGTCACCACTGGAGGAGTATTTGCTCCGATAGTTACTGTTGGTTCTGTTGATAAAGTTGAACATGCACCTCCGCCTTCATCGACTACCACATAAAAGGTAGTTTCGGAAGTTAAGTTTCCTGCTGGGATAGTAAGAACTCCTCCGTTGCCAGAAATAGCAGCCCCTATAATTGTATTCGTTCCCTTATTATAGAGTTCATAGTTATAGCTTGCATTGGTAACGCCACCAATCTCAATTCCTGACGCATTACCAGAGGTAACAGAAGTTGGGTTTGCTATCACTGAAAAAGAAGTTTCCGTAATCCCGGTGCCTTTGAGTGTCTCTGATAATGCAGGGCTTGTACAACTATTGGCTGTTACTTTAATATCTGTATAATTACCATTGCTTAATCCTGTGATTACATAAGTTCCTGTGCCTGTACTTGTAACAGAGGAAACATTAGGTGATCCTCCGTTTCTTACATAACTCAAACTATAGGCAGTACCAAAGGCCAATCCGGATATTGTAATTGTGCCATCACTTGAGGTACAGGATGCCGGAGTACTTGACGATTTTGCGATTGTCCTATGGGGATTTAACTCCACCGAAATTGAACCCGCTGATGTCGAAGCACATGTAGTCCCCGGATTAAATTCATCCGCTTTCACTTTTATAACAGAAGGATCATCAGTGAGCGCCGATGAAGTAAGCGTTAAATCAATGGTTGACGTACTATATTCCGATATTCCAAAATCATTTCCACTACCATCTGTCAGGGTATATATAATTCCTGAGGTCACATTGCCTACATCAATATCTACTGTTGCTCCGGTAAGGTCTTCGCATACAGGCGTATAGGCCAATGTTGGCACAGCAGGATCGGCGCTACATGGTATAATAGTAGAGGCGGACAAGGGGCTTTCGCATCCGGCTCCAATTGTTTCGGTATATTGAACCGCTCCCCCTACATACAAATCAATTGACGCTACTGTATAACTCCATGTGGTACCGGTCACTATGGCTGCTCCCAGCAATATCTCATCCACATACACATCAACAGTACTTCCTGAAGTACAGGTTCCCGTAACCACCGCATCACCCACGGCAACGGAATTTACAGATCCTGAAGGTGTCGCAGTCGGTGTAGAAATTGTAACTGCTCCAGATGCTGCACTTATGGTCTGGCAATTGTCAGAATCTGTTGCTGTGGCGGTCACAACTGTCCCACCTGACAAAGACAATCCTGTTACAGACCAATCTCCCGAAGCGCTTACCGTTGCCGTTCCTCCTGTGCTAAGCGTGACGGTTGCACCCTCGTTTGGTGTGGTTCCGTCGGCTTCAAACGAAGTTCCATAAATAACTGAAGTAGCTCCACAATAAGACGCATCTGTAACTGTTGGCGCAGTTGAGGCCTGAGTTACTGTCACTCCAGTTGATGCTTCCGATACACATTCATCACCAGTACCCGCAGTTGCTGTTGCTGTAATAGTTTGGCAAAGATAATTTGATAAATCCAGTCTGGATATTGTCCAGGCAGTCCCGGAAGCAGTTCCTGAAGCAAAACCAACCCCATCGATATATAAGGCAATTTTATCACCACTATCCGACGTTCCACTTATGGAGGTTGTACTCGTGGTAATTGTGGTAGGAGTTATTGCTGGTGCATTCGAAGCTGTAGCCTTACAATTCCCGGCTTCATTACATGCGTTCAAAGATTGAGAAAGGCACAGGCCATTTTGTGCATCTTCTAATGTAACCATCATTGTTCCACATGGCACCTTTTCATTGGTGTCCATATCAAATACCCATGTGATTATACCACCACTGGAGGTTGGAACTCCAAAAGAACCGGTGCCAGGCCCAGATCCAGTAATATCAGTGCCATTACTATAAAATTTCAGTGTCGCATTTTGTGCATTTGTTAAGGTGAAACTTGCCGTTTCAGCAACAGTTATGTCTGACTGGCCGCTCGCATTTGGTGTTGAGACAGTCACAATAGGTGATGTACCGGTACACACAGGAGTAGCTGTAATAGTTGTCGAGGCACAATCCACATCCGATTCTGATTGATTTGGAGAGGAAACGATATCTGTAGCGGTAACCGCTACAATATCACCAACTGATGCTACAGTAATATTGCCGGAAGCATACTCCCCGGTTGATGCATCAGCAGTTACTGTTGCACTGCCACTATTATATTCAGCATATCCTGATCCGGTATCTATGTAAAACCGCATGGTTGCGCCAGGGATGGCTGTACCTTGAATATTTACTGTCCCGACAGGGTAAGAACCATCAATAGTAGGACAATCCGTTCTGTTTTCGGGAAAACCTGATCCTCCATCCGGTGAGGTAGGCACCTGGGGATCGATCAGGTCAGTAAATAAGCATTCAAGGCAACCTGCATATTCATTGTCGTCTACGCCACCTACATCTGATAAAGATCCACAAAACGTATAGCTGTTTGAGGTGTTGGTGGTGGCAGCCATCCTGATATTGGTACTTGCACTTATCCCCATCTCTGACACAGGAACATAAAAATCATAAAAGAAATCTAAATCCCCATCATCCTGAATACCGGAAATGGATTTTTGATGATGTGTACCCCCGGTGTGTGAATATGATACGGTGGGTGAACAATCGAGGCCAGCTGAGTTTATATCATACACAAAAACATCATTTTTATTTTGCAGGACAATGGCCACCTCAAAGCCGGGATTCTGACTGCTGTACTGAGGGTCTTTTCCATCTCCAAATTTGCTGTCCGTATCAATCAATACCGTATATCCTTTTGAGTTGGGACGGTAGTCAGCCAACCTGAAACGAAATATCATATTCGTGCCATCGTAGCGATAATAGGTGACTGTTCCATTATCAGTTACAGAAAAATCTGTAAAGCCTTCATCTGGCCCACTTCGGATATCCCGCAATACTTCTCCACTTCCGATGGTTGGAAAATCCTGCCAACCATTTACCCCGGTACCACTTTCAAATTCAGGGACATCATCTCCGGGAGAACCCAGAACTCCTGAGGTAAAACCAGTACTTGAGCTTGAGATATATCCGTCACTATTGGGATCGAGCACCAATTTTCCGGCCGAATTGGTTGCCGGCTCAAAAATCAATCCCCTGGTTTGGACTAAGGAGATGTTTGCTGACAGCAAAAAGAAAAATAAAAAACTAGACTTAATAAAATTTTTTAAAAAATTCATATGATATGTATAAATCAAATTTCTATAATATTCATTTCAAAAAACGCGCAACTGATATGCGTAAAAGGCTTAATGCCATTCTTTTAGGATTATCAGTCAATCTTTACATGATTTGCAATAATAATTGTTCACTACCTCCGATAACACAGATTTGGATATATGATCCTTTTCCAAAAATTCACTTGCCCCTGCTTCTATTATCATGGCTTCAGAAAGTTTTTTATCCATATTCGAAACCGCAATGATTTTCATTTCCGGCTTCATTTGTTTCGCTAAGCGCATGGCGTCAATCCCACTAAGTATAGGCATACTGATGTCGGTAAAAGCTAAATCGACTTGCTGAAAATTAGGGTGTTGCAGGAATTCCTTTCCATTGGATGCTGTATACACGATATATATCCCATCAAGCATGCCAAGAATGATCTTCATCGCATCCACAAAAAATTTGTTATCATCTACAATACATATATTCATTATTCCCAATTACATTTCAATCACATGCAAAGATAGTTGGGCTTGAAAAAATAAAGAGTCGTAGTTTTACTAAAATTTGAGTAGGTAAAAGAAGCAGATTTGGGGTGTCATTTTACCAAGGGATTATAGGTAATTTACCTATAAAAAAATGTATATTGTATAAATAAATAATAGTAAAGTACTATTTATGTTTGTTCCAGGCTCTTGGATTTTCACCTGTCACTAAGGAATACACCTGGTTCAATTGAATGGAATTTTTCACCTCTGCATTACATCTTCTGAACTCAGACTTCCAGCTTCAATTTACTCTAAACCAATTTCAACATACACCCGAAATCCTTTCCCCGGTTTCGTTTCAATAGTGTAATTCCCATTTACGGATGTAAGCCTGGTGATTATATTTTGAACACCCATTCCTTTGGCCTCATCCTTTAAATATTTGTCATAATCGAAACCTATTCCGTTGTCCTGATAAATCAAAAAAAGCTTATTTTCGACATTGAACAGATCGATATTAATTTGCTTAGCGCCGGCATGTTTAATTGTATTGTTCAATAGTTCCGAAATAATTCGAAATAAAACCAATTCTGTATCCTGATCAGGTTGTGTCGTTAGCTGGTTGGTTTTTATATCAATAACAACATCTCCTGTGGTACTGAGGCGATCACAAACAGATTCGATACTTGCCACCAATCCAAATTCATTGAGGACAAATGGCCTGATGTCGCTGGCGATTTCCCTTACACTTGCTGCAACCTGCTTGATCAGCTCATTTGATTTCAAGATCAAATCGTTTTTTACCGTTTCCTCCAGCTCCTCAGAGATGATGGTATTTAAGTACATATTAATTCCTGATAAGGTGGCTCCAAGGCCATCGTGTAGCTCAATAGCAAAACGATTTCGCTCTTTCTCTTCCGTCTCAATGATGGCTTTGAGAATCTTGCGCTCAAAAAGTTTTTTCTCTGAAATATCCCTTGAAATGCCTCGTATTCCATCCGCTTTGCCGTTTTCATCCAATACCAACACACATCTGGTTTCTAAAAAGGCTACGTTATTGTCTTTGGTTAAACAAGAAAACTCCAGATCGGAAAGACTCATCGTTTTTACTTCATCCTGATTCAATAATTCTTTCATTTTCCTGATCTTGCGTTCGGAAAATAAAAAAGTCCAGGGTTTTCCCTCCAACTCTTCAGGAGTATAACCTAGCACATTCTCTAATCCCGGACTATTATGGATAAACATCCCATTTATATCTACATGCCAAATCCAGTCATGCAAATTTTCAATGATATGACTATAGTTTTTTTCACTGTCCAAAAGTTTTTTTGCTTGTATCGAAATAAGTTTTTTTAGATTCGTCCGATGCAGGCTAAGCTCATTTTCAATTAGCTTTCTTTTGTCATTTTCCTCCCTTAGGGTATCATTGATCACAATCAGGTTGTTCAACCTCAGCTTTTCCCTTTTTTTAAAGGCCACTTTTTCCGTCAATCCTATGGTAAGCGCCACAGCATAAAATGTAAAACTTAATAAGGTCCCATTCTGAATGACGAAATTCTTCCCCAGCCATCCACTAAAAAGTCCGTTAAAAAAAATGCCCCAAAAATAAAAACTGAAACCGCGAGCAAATAATACCAAGCAGTTTTATTCCCTTTTATAATTACTGCAATGCTGCCTGAAATGATCACCAACACGATATAGATATGAAGAATTCCTGTCAAATAATTTAGGGATAAAAATGAAACGGAAGGGATCATCGCAGCTATCATAAAAACCAGGAACCCTGTTGCAGAACCAATAAATAACCAATATAAAAACCGGCTATACTTGCTGAGTTCAAGATAATATAAGGCAAACAAAAAGGCCAGCATATCAGAAGCCAAATAGGCAATCATTCTTAATCGCTCTATCCATAAGGGGGCTATGCCATGATTCAATTCGCCGATAAACCCTGTGGCAATGAAAAAATGAACATCGATAAATAGCAGGCAAAAACTCAGATAGAGATACATCATCTCCCTAGTGATAAAAAATAGGGTAAAATTAAATATTACGGTTGTAAGCAAAATACCAATCAACAGGATTAGGATGCCTCGATCTCGCCTGTCCTGGTCAAAAAAACCCGTGTATGAATAAACTTTTAGCGGTATTTGCATGGAAGAATTGGTCTTTATCCTGGCAAATACGGTGTAAGGAACATTTTGCTCCATGTCAAAACTGAACACCGGATTTCTAAACCTCAAACCACTAAATTCATTTTGGTGATAAAGACCGGATAAAATCTGCTTCTGTAAATTTCCATCGGCGTAAACAAAAATTTGTATTTCACTCAGTGTAGGATAAGCAAATTCAAACAACCACCCCATCTCGGAAGAAGCCTCGTTGACGACATCAAAGGTTATCCAATAAGCATCGTCTGTAATAGAAAAACTTGGGTTTTCAGGTTTATTATAATTAAATAAAAATGTGCTGATATCTTCAATACCAACATCAGATGTTGAGTCGATGAATAAGCCCACATAAGGCCAAACATCCTCGCTGATTGTGCTTTTATCAAGTACCAAAGGCGTATTTCCAACACAAAACTGTGTGCTCCATAAACCAAGGGACATCGAAGCAAAAACCAAAAATAATTTCATTGATTTCTACTGATTTATAAGCCCGGTTTGGCGATTTTATACTTGATACTGTACAACACCAGGCCAACAGTATTTTTCACACCTGTTTTTATTTGTAGGTTTTCGCGATGTTTATCGACAGTGCGTTCGCTGATAAAAAGTTGCGCTGCTATTTCTGATCTTGACAGGCCATTACAGTATTGTTGTAAAATTTCTTTTTCCCGATCGGTGAAATTTGGCAGCGCAATTTGTTCTCTTTTTTCCTTTTGCTTTACGATGACCCGTTGAGTCAATTTTGTTAATACACGTGAAGAAAAATAATTTCCGCCTTTCATCACCCGTTCGATGGCATCCGAAATTTCATTCCTTTCGGCATCCTTAAGAAGATAACCACTTGCTCCGCAATCAAGCATTTTATCAATATACTCGATATTTTCAAATGAAGAAATTCCAATAATCTTTAGATCAGGCTGAATTTCTAATGCCTCCCTTGTGGCATCAAATCCATCTTTTTCAGGCATATTGATGTCCACAAATGCCAGATCGGCCCTTGATGCCTGCAATATTTCTAAAAATATTTTACCATTTTCCGCTTCAAGTACCTCCTTAACTGATTCCTGAATGGACAAAAACGATTTAAATCCATCACGAAAAATAGGATGGTCGTCAACAATAATTACCCGATATGCCATCTTAAAAAATAATAACTGATGTAACAATGGTTTAAATATAACAGGATTTAATATATTTTTAAAATTGATAACCAAAACCACAGCTTTCAGGTTACAAACCTTTCAACGCTCGGAGTTTTTATGATTTTTTGCACTACATTCAACCATATGGCAGGGTGAATTTAGTTGTTCTTGTAGATATAGTTCTGGCCCCGTAACACCGTCAAACAATTCCGGCGGATTTAATTTCACAGATAAACGAAAGGTTATAAACCAAAAATACCATTGAATATATTTTTCAATGGTATCTGAATTATTACTAAAAATATGTGTGCGCACGAGAAGACTCGAACTTCCACGGGAATAATCTCCCACCAGGCCCTCAACCTGGCGCGTCTACCAATTCCGCCACGTGCGCAAAATTGATTATCCTGTAATGGGCCACAAAGGTAATATCTTTTTCACCTTTTACAAGTTCTAATAATCTTCTGTTAACCATTTTTTTTTAGAATTACATCTCACATAACAAACTATAAAAACAATGGAATATTAAATCTAAAAACTCATTAAATTTTCATAATCATGCCCCCCATGTATCCTTTCTTTAGAACTTAATTTCATAATTAGGATACCAAGTTGTACATTTCAGAAAAAAGAAATCCAATCAAAGTTTTTCAAATTGATATGAATCGTTTTTTATTCATTATTTTTTTAGCAACCACTGTTGTTTCCACAAGCTTCTCACAGACAATTGATTTGGAAAGAGGTCTTATCTCTTACTACCCTTTCGATGAAAACACCAATGATGTAGTTGGTAATAACCATGGCAAAAATAACGGCGCATCCCATGAAGATGGAAGGTGTGGTGATATGGCTTACAATTTCGATGGCATTCAGGATTACATAGATTGTGGAAATGATCGCTCGCTCAATGGAAATTGGAGTGGATTGACCCTTTCTGTTTGGGTTAGACCAGATGAGATATCTGAACTTCAACTGGCGACAATTATGGCAAAATGGGCCTTTGACACAGATAAAGACCATTTCGGATTGTGGATAAACAGCAGCTATAAAGTGATCATGGCCGTTAGCTCTCCCGGAACCATGGAAAATGGGATATTCAGTAGATCAGCCCTTGCTTACGACAAGTGGCAACATATCGTTGCTACCTGGCGAAGAAATGGAGAAATCAGGATTTATATTGATGGCCAGCTGGATAAATTGGGAAGACAGACCGGAAAAAATATTAATGTAAGATCACCATTATCCTTAAAACTTGGAAGACAGGTACACCGAAGAAGCCGTCCTTATAGGGGCTGGTTGGATGAAGTGAGGATTTACAAAAGAGCTTTATATCCTAATGAAATAGAAGCGCTTTACCAACAAGGCAAGGCAGTTTGCGAAAAAATATTTATTAAAGGCAGGGTGTTAAATAAAAAAACCAAGGAACCTATACAGGCTAATGTGGTGTTTGAAAACATGAAGGATGGAAGCATTTATAATAAAGTAACAACGAGTGGCCCGAATGCAGAATACGAATTAATTCTTCCACTCGGAAACAAATTTGGAGTCTATGCAGACGCAGAAAATTTCCTATCCGAAAATCAAGTGATAAATACACAGAACAGGGTTTTAAATGAAGTTATTGTACGCGATCTTTTTGTGGTTCCTCTGGAAGTAGGCCAATCCATAAGGCTTAACAACATTTTCTTTGAATCGGGCTTAGCCACCCTCAGCCAGGACTCATTCCATGAATTGAATCGAATATTGCCCTATTTTGAGAAATTTCAGAATCTTAAAATTGAGATTTCAGGACATACTGATGCTATTGGTTCTGACGAGACAAACAAGCTTTTGTCGGAGGAAAGAGCATATTCTGTTCGGGAATATTTAATTAAAAATGGAGTTCGACTAGATAAAATTGAAGCCATTGGATATGGTGAGTCTTCACCTGTTGCAACAAATGACACCGATGAAGGAAGGCAGTTTAACCGAAGGGTGGAATTTAAAGTACTCGAGAAGTAACGCTGAAGTTTAAACAAACACCTTAAATCGTAGTTTTATTGCTCAAGCAAATACATTCTGTCATGAGATCTTTTATAATTTTATGCTCATCTATAATCTTTTTATCCTCAACTGGGTTTGCCCAAAATTCAAAAAAGGAAGCCAAAGAAAAGAAAAAGCAAGAGCAATATGAATTGATCAAGGAACTGGTTCAGTCAGGAAAATATGAGTTTATTGGCCGTAAAGCCAATCCTCAAAGTGGTCGGCAAATCGATCTGACTACCAGGAGTAATTTTTTACGCATTTATAATGAAACGGCGAGTGGTGACTTGCCCTATTTTGGACGGGCATACAGTGGAGGCTATTCCAATAGCGATGGAGGTGTGAAATTTGATGGGCCTATGGAGAATTTTGATGCTCAGGAAAATGATAAAAAAAGACGGATCGTCATCAAATTTAAGGTGAAGGGAACAGATGACGCCTACAGTTGCACCCTTTCAATTTCAAGTTTGGAAAGCGCTTCACTTTCTGTAACCTGTAATAAAAAGCAAGCGATCAGCTATACCGGGACTATTCGGAAATTACAGGAAAAGGAATAATTTAATTTCCTGATACAAATAAGATTCTGAAAGTGACCCTTTCATACATCCTTCTGCTTTGTCATGAGCTGACAATTAACCCGCATTTAAACTGATTAGCATTTTCATGTTTCTAGGAAAAATATTGCAATTCAATTATTCAATTTTCCATTTTCCATTTTCAAAATTTAACTACTTTTGTGGATTAATTCATAAGAAATGGTGAGGAGTGATATAGAACTAATGGCCCCTGCGGGAGATTTTGAGTCATTGAAGGCGGCGATTCAAGGCGGCGCCAACGCGGTATATTTTGGTGTAGGCAAACTGAACATGCGTTCAGGATCTGCAAAAAACTTTACCGTAGAAGACCTTCCCAATATCACTGAAATTTGTCGGGAGGCTCAGATCAAATCGTATCTCACACTTAATATTGTGATGTACGATGCAGAGCTCAATGACATGCAACATTTGGTCATCAAGGCCAAAGAAGCAGGAATTTCAGCCATTATTGCCGCTGATCCTGCCGTTATTAACATTGTCCGCAGCCATGACATCCCTTTGCATATTTCCACACAGGCGAATATAAGCAACATCGAAAGTGTAAAATTTTATTCAGGGTTTGCTGATGTGTTGGTGCTCGCCAGGGAGTTGAGTACCGACCAAATGAAGCACATTTGCGAATGCATAAAAGAAGAACAAATTAAGGGCCCCGGCGGTGAGCTCGTGCGCATTGAAGTCTTCATCCACGGCGCACTTTGTATGGCCATTTCCGGCAAATGTTATCTCAGTTTGCATCAAAGCAACAAATCTGCTAATCGTGGAGCCTGTAGACAAATATGCAGAAAAGGATATGAGGTGACGGACCTTGACTCCAATGAAAAACTCGTTGTGGATCATGAATATATCATGTCTCCAAAAGACTTATTCACACTTCCCTTTATTGATAAAATTATTGATACAGGAGTTAAAATACTGAAAATAGAAGGAAGAGGTCGTTCGCCGGAATACGTAAAAATCGTTACCCAATCCTATCATGAGGCCTTACTGGCCATGGAAAACGGTGTATTTAATGAGGAATTTATAAAAGCTTCTGAAGAAAAACTTAAAACGGTGTTCAACCGTGGATTTTGGGACGGCTATTATTTGGGAAGAAAACTGGGTGAATGGAGTGGCTCCTATGGCTCTTCAGCTACGAAGCGAAAGGTGTATATTGGCAAAGGAATAAATTATTTTGGCAAGATCGGTGTAGCCGAATTCCTCATCGAAAGCCAATCGCTCAAAGTAGGTGACGACATTATTATCACCGGCCCGACCACAGGGGTTATCGAGTCAAAAGTTATAGAAATCCGTGTTGACTTAAAAAATGTTGATTCGTCAGGGAAAGGAGAATATTGTTCAATCCCCATCACAGAAAAAGTACGCAGGGCAGATAAGCTTTATAAAATCATTGATGCCAGGAAAGCGCTTACTCAATAAATCACTAATATCCACACGAATACTTTAAGCAAAATAACACAAGCGGATTTAAGTCAATTATTTCAGTAATTAATAAAAATAAAGCCGAAAGTGTTTATAATACAATGAAGTGTAAGTAATTTCGCCGATTCATTTACTCGAACATCATCTTTCTTTGGTACGGAATGAAGTAGTTCGTAACTCTTTTTTTGAATAATATAGATGATAATTGAAACGGCAGATAGGCTTAAGACAACTAAGGAATACTACTTTTCGGTAAAGCTCCAGGAGGTTCGTGAATTGATCGCTCAAGGAAAGGATATAATTAATATCGCCATTGGTAATCCCGACATGGCGCCCTCTCAATCAACGATTGATGAGTTGAATAAACAATCCAATAATCCTGATAACCATGGTTATCAGGCGTATCGAAGTATTCCCGAATTGAGAGAATCCATCAGTGATTGGATGGAAAAGATTTATGGAGTTTCATTAGATGTTAATGATGAAATACTGCCTTTAATAGGATCTAAAGAAGGCATTACGCACATTTCTTTAGCCTTTCTTAATCCCGGAGATGAGGTATTGGTTCCGGAATTAGGCTATCCGGCCTACAGCGCAGTTAGTGAAATGGTGGGTGGCAAGGTTGTAAAGTACTCCATGATTGAGCATGAAAATTGGAAGCCGGATTTGCAGGAACTTCAAAAAACAGATTTAAGCAAGGTAAAAATCATGTGGATCAATTATCCCAATATGCCTACCGGCGCCCGTGCTGATATCAAGGTTTTTGAGGAAATCATTGAGTTTGCTATAAAAAACAACATATTGATTTGTCACGACAATCCGTATAGCCTGATTTTGAATGAAGGCAAAGCCCTGAGTTTGTTGTCGGTAAAAGGAGCAAAAGAGGTAGCCCTCGAACTCAATTCAATGAGTAAATCACATAATATGGCCGGTTGGAGAATCGGATGGATAGCCGGACACAAGGCATACGTCGACGCCATTCTGAAGATAAAAAGCAATGTAGATTCAGGGATGTTTAAACCCATGCAGCTGGCAGCAGTTGAGGCCTTTAAAAATTCTGACGATTGGCATAAACAAAGAAATCAGGAATACAAAGACAGACGGGAACTGGTTTACGAAATTCTTGACCTGCTCTCATGCAGCTACGACAGATCACAAACAGGCATGTTTATTTGGGCCAAAGTAAATCCTGAAATTGGATCTTCGGAAAATCTTTCGGATTACCTCCTGTATCAGAAAAATATTTTTGTAACTCCAGGATTTGTATTCGGTGAAAAAGGCAATCAATATATCAGGGCATCACTTTGCGTGAAACCGGACAACCTGAAAAAAGTAATCACCCGGCTCAAATCTATAGATCTTAGTGAAATATGAAAATCTCAATAATAGGCGTTGGACTTCTTGGCGGATCGTTTACGCTGGGTTTAAAATCAGTTGAAGCCGGTCATCATTTCATTGGCGTGGACTCCAGCAATGAAAATGCATTTATCGCGACAAAATTGGGTATTGTAGACCAGGTAATGGATTTTGATGAGGCCATTAAAATGTCTGACCTGGTGGTATTGGCTACCCCGGTAGATATTATCACGGAAATGCTCCCAAAAGCGCTGGATCTTATACATGAAGATTCAATGCTAATAGACCTGGGATCTACAAAAGCCACGTTTAGTGAAGTGGTAAAAGATCATCCAAAAAGAGATCAGTATATTTCGTGCCACCCGATAGCAGGCACAGAAAATTCCGGACCTGAATCTGCCTTTGCCGGATTGCTAAAGCATAAGCAAATGATCATTTGCGAAAAAGAACGTAGCAAACAGGAAATGCTAAGAATTATAATCAGCATTTGCAAAAAACTGGATATGACCGTTTCATATATGACAAGTGAAGAACACGACCGTCATATTGCTTATGTATCCCATTTGAGTCATATCACATCTTTTGCGCTTGGCCTGACGGTGCTGGAAAAAGAAAAAGACGAAAAGAGCATCTTCGCTATGGCAGGATCTGGTTTTTCATCCACCGTGCGATTGGCGAAAAGTTCGCCGGATATGTGGGCGCCAATTTTTAAACAAAACGCGCATAATATCTCAGAGGCTCTGGAAGTCTACATTGATCAGCTACAAAATTTCAAGAAAATAATCGACACCGGAGCTGAAGAAAAATGCCATAAACTCATGGAGAAAGCAAATGAGATCAGAAGAGTTTTGATGGGAATAGAAAAGCGTTAAATTTAACCTGATTTTACGTACACCCTACCCACTAGTAATGAAAAAAGTTTGGATAACTACCGCTTTGTTTTTTATCGTCATTTCTGTTGCCTGGTATTTTACGATTCAGATTGGGCAGAAGCACATCACACCAAATAAAACGAGCGAAAAAATATCCTCTCCTATCCAACCGAGCGCAAGTCATAAGCAGTATTGGTCAATGAACAGCGACAATATAATGCTCCTTGGCGGATCAGTTGAAGACAACCTTTTTCAACACCAAAATATCGTAGCGCATCTTGATTTGGTAAAATCTGTTGGTGGCAATTATGTGCGAAATACCATGTCGAGTCGGGATGAAGGAGATGTATGGGCCTTCGCCAAAAATGATGATGGGCTTTATAATCTCAACAATTGGAATGAGGAATACTGGGCTCGGTTTGATAACTTCCTGGAGGCATGTTCCGAAAGAGATATAATTGTTCAGATAGAACTCTGGGCGACCTTCGATTTTTATCGTGAAAATTGGGACGTCAATCCTTTCAATCCAAAAAACAATGTGAACTATACCGTCGAACGCGTTCAGATACCAACAGAAGTGAACTCCCATCCTACCCTGACAGAAAACAATTTTTTCTGGTCCATTCCCACTCAGGAGAGCAACCTGAGACTATTGGAGTTTCAACAAAAATTCATTGACAAACTGCTTTCCTATTCCCTGAAATTTGACAACATCCTGTATTGTATGGACAACGAAACTTCAGTGACTTCCGAATGGGGGAAGTTCTGGTCTCTTTACATTAAAAAAGTGGCAAAAGAACAAAGTAAAAAGATCTATACTACTGAAATGTGGGATCCCTGGGATCTCGATCATGCGGCCCACCGGGAAACATTTGACCATCCGGAAATCTATGATTTTGTAGATATTTCGCAAAACAATCACAAAACCAACGATGCGCATTGGGACAATGGATTGGCTCAAATAGAACGGCTGAAAAAAAATAATATGTTACGCCCCCTTAACAATGTGAAAGTATATGGTAATGATGGAGGCAGGCATAAAACGACTCAAAATGCCATTGAATCTTTTATGAGGAATGTGCTGTTTGGAGCTGCAAGCTCCCGGTTTCACCGGCCTCCTTCCGGTCAGGGGCTTAATGACATTGCGCAACACGTGATAAGAGGAACCCGATCCTATATCGATCAATCAGATTTTTTTAATGCCCATCCATCAAATCATTTGCTTTCGGCAAGAGAGGAGAATGAAGCATTTTGCAGAGCGATCGAAGGTGAAGAATATGCCATATATTTTCCGTCTGGTGGGCAGGTACAATTAAAGACAACAATTGAGAATGGTGATATTTTTATCAAATGGCTTGATATCTTAAGCTCAGAATGGACAGAACCGACGTCATTATCAATTCAAAACTCCTTAACGACGATTACTACACCTGACCAAAAAAATTACCTGGCTTTTCTGAAATTCAATTTTTAAAATGAATAATTGATAGAAATCGTGAAGAAAAGATGTATTTATTGAATGAATCTAAACAAGTACGAGGATATTGGCTTAATATGGTAATAAATTTTGCGTTAAATTAAGCTATTCAAAAATCGATAAAACAAAAACAATGACAATCAACTACGCATTATATAACATTCACACATTTAATCCTTTCCAATAAAATAAAACCCATAATTCCCTATGTTTACCAACTCTGATTTAACACAAATACAAGAAAGAGGCTCTGATCTGGATACCATACACCTTCAATTAGAAAATTTCAAAAAAGGATTTCCCTATTTGAAAGTTGAAAAACCTGCCACCCCTGCTGACGGGATCATTGTTCTGGATCAAAAAGAAATTGAGTCGCTTATCGCATTGTATGATAAAAACAGTCAACAAAAACAAATCGTGAAATTTGTCCCTGCATCGGGGGCGGCCAGCAGGATGTTCAAATTGCTTTATGGAATTTTAGATATATCAAACAATTCAGACCTGGTTGCAGAAGCATTCGATAAATCAGATGACTTGCAAACTTTTTTTGATCGAATCTCCGATTTTGCTTTTTCTGATGATCTGGAAACACATTTGATAGAGAAGCATGGATTATCCATACAGGATTGTCTTGTAAAACAAGATTATACTTCGATATTGAAAGGATTATTGGGGAGCAATGAAGGCCTCTCCTACGCAGCATCGCCAAAAGGATTACTAAAGTTCCATAATTACAAAAATGTATCCAGAACCCCCTCAATGGAACACCTTGCTGAAGGTGCACTTTATGCGCAATCTGCAAATCAGATTGTGAATATCCATTTCACCGTTTCTCCGGAGCACAAAGAAAATTTTGAAGAGCACATTAATAGCAATACCACACAGTTTGAAAACACATATAATGTGACCTATGGGGTATCTTTTTCTGAGCAGAAATCCTACACGGATACCATTGCAGTTGACTTGGAAAATGAGCCTTTTCGCGATGCCGATGGAAGCCTTCTGTTCCGACCTGCAGGTCATGGCTCACTTATTGCCAATCTGAACGAAATTGATGCAGATATCATTTTTGTAAAAAACATTGACAATGTAGTTCCCGACAAATTGAAGAAAGATACCATTTCATACAAAAAGGCTTTGGCAGGTACCTTATTGAAATATCAGAAAAAGCTATTTCATTACCTGAAATCGCTTGGCGGTAAGGTCAGCTCCGGAGAAATAGAAGAAATGATGACCTTTCTAAATGATGAACTACATATAAAAAATCTGCCCGATCTGGCTACAATTAATGATACTATTAATTTTTTAAAACAAAAATTTAACCGCCCGTTGCGCATTTGTGGCATGGTGAAAAATGAAGGCGAACCCGGCGGTGGACCATTTTTCGCCCAAAACAATGATGGCACACAGTCCTTGCAAATTGTAGAATCCTCCCAGATCGATCCCGGAGATGATCAGCAAAAATCTATTGCAAATGCCGCCACGCACTTCAATCCGGTCGATCTTGTTTGCGGAATAAGAAATTATAAAGGAGAAAAGTTTGATCTGAGCAAATATGTAGATCCAAAGACCGGTTTTATATCCCAAAAATCAAAGGATGGTCTGGAATTGAAAGCACAGGAATTGCCAGGACTTTGGAATGGCGCCATGTCAGACTGGAACACGCTATTTGTAGAAGTGCCTGTCAGTACATTCAACCCGGTAAAAACAGTCAATGACTTACTAAGGCCTCAACATCAATAAAATGAACGCTATTCTTGTTCATGATTTGGAATATTTCACACAGAGATAAATAGGCGCTTAGGAAACGCAAAGCACGCCAGGGATTAAGGATGTTAATTATGCTATAAATTCAATCTTTAAGCATTCATGCATTACAAAATTCTCTTGCGATCTCTGCGCTTTTTTTGTCTCATTTGAAATAATTAGAGTCTGTCCATAAAGTCATCGAATTGAAATATTCATCTTTTTGGGCCTTTTTGCTAAGCTCAACTTGCCTAATACCCAGGCATTTGCTGCATTGAGCTTACCAAAAATCCATCAAAAATCTAAACCTTTCAAAAATCAAGCACTTTATGGACAGGCTCTAATTAGAGGAGTGAATATTAACCATAGAGGAAACAGAGTTTGAATACACAGCGTAGACACGCTACCATCCCTGCCCCGTCCGGCAGAGACTTTAGTTGCGCAAGCAACGATTTTTCATGCAATATCATCGCCTTGCACAAAATTCCTCACTGTAGTTCTCCGTGCCTGCCTGGCCAGCAAAGGCAGGTAAAATATCCGTGTTCTCTATGGTAAATAATTTGAATCCCAATTGTCACACCGGTTAAATAGTTTAACTCACTCCTTATAACATTTCAATCAAGTTTTTTTGCGAGCTGAGCAAGAAATTAACAGATAAGATTTAGCCTGTTTATCGATCACTTTAGAATTACCATCGGATACTAACTAAAATATTCTATGGCCGCCAAATTCACGAAGTGTTCTAATAGTCAATATGTTACAGTCTTTTCAGGCCAAGTCATTGAGCCAATTTAGTGAAATTTGAGTAACCCAGCCACAGATGCAACGAAATTTAGA
>SDBV01004961.1_pt1 | contig 18913 bp, 18 predicted proteins | sample 2277081 | NCBI WGS metagenome assembly SDBV01 (sample SAMN10402039, study PRJNA504765) | marine sediment metagenome | isolation source: marine sediment core GS10_PC15, 223 cmbsf | place: Arctic Ocean: Southern Knipovich Ridge | collected 2010
AATCCGGAATGCAGACACCTACCAATTCCTCCAAAACTTCCTTGGAGGGGGGTTCGTTTCCACAAAGGCAAGGGCTGTAGAAAATCTCGACCAGGCTGATCTAGTACTTGGAAAAGACTTTCTTGTAGGATGCTCCTTGTGGTTAAAGCCCTTCATTGGCTTTAGCTTTGCCTGCTTGGAAAGAACGCTAGATGTCGAGTTTCTCGATTTTGTCATTCCTCCTTTGGCAGAGCCAATCCCCTCTATTCTCACGGGCTCTTTGAGGAGTCGGCATTGGGGTGTGGGACCGACAATTGGAACAGATTTCTCCTTCCCCCTATGCAGAGGATTGGAATTTACTGGACGTCTAGCCTTAAGCGCTTTGGGAGCAAAGATCTCTTCATCCATCGATTCCCATGCCCTTCGTGAGGCGCTATCTCAGAGTTTTGAGGCAAAAGGCACCTCCTATAGAATAACCCCCGTAGCTAGAACCGATCTCGGACTCTCTTATACGCTTCCCCTCTGCCACAACTCTTTAGCCCTGTCTGTTTCGGCCGGGTATGAGGTGGACTACTATTTCCGTTTTGTCGATCGGATCAATCCAGATGATGGGTATGTGAACAATCCCAATACATCCCCAAAGAACACGACAAGTAGCCTTGGGCTTGGAGGCCCTTACGCACAAATCGCACTTACTACCGATTCTCTTGCTCGTGTAAAAGAGCTTGCTTCCTCCTGCTGCAGCATTGAATCGTGTGGAAGCTTCTACTGCACCGTCGAAAATAGCTGGCTGAGACCCTGCCCAACCTCAGGTGATCTCGACTATGCTGTTTTGCAACGTGCAAATGGAACTGAGCAGGTAGAACAAGCAGATCCAGACATGAGCTGGTCAGGAAGCTTCCACTTAGGCTACCACTTCTCACCCAATTTCGATCTCGAAGGGAGTTACCGCACCTTTCATAATAGAAAAAGAGATTCCGTGTTTGCTAGAGAGGGGGAAGGGATTGCAAGCCTAAACGCAAGTGGCCCTGCAGATGTCGTGTTTTCTGAAGCAAGCTCTCGTGTCGACTACCAACTCGACCAATTCGATCTTTCTTTAGGGAGAGGAATAGAACTCTGTTCCACTCTCGATCTCTACGGATTTGTTGGCCTTCGCTATAGCGATTTAAAGAGAACACTCCACAATGCCTACCTTGGAGGTGAGCCGCCTTTGCTCACGGAATCCAAATTCCCTACTTTGAGAAGCCACTACTGGGGAGTTGGACCTTTGATGGGAGTGCAACCAACCTACTATTTCTCTTCTTGCTTTGGAATTACAGGTCTATTTGACATTGCCCTTTTGGTCGGGAATGTAAATTCCAAGCTCGACCAAGAGAACTTCGGGACGGTTCTAGATGAAACCTCAAACACTCTACGAACAAGAAATCTCCAGATGATTGTCCCTGTCATCGACACAAAAATAGGGGCTTTTTGGAGAGGTCAATTGGGCAAACATATCGAGTTTTGTATAGAAGGTGGTTACCGATTTTCTGACTACTTTCAATCGATCGATCTCCTCTTCCCTGTCTTTTTAATAGGACTTGACCAAGACAATAGCAGCCTTCACCTCTCAGGACCCTATGTTTCCTTGAGCATCGCCTCTATCTGAGGCACCTTATTTTGGATATACGCAGGATCTTTGGTAACTAAAGAATATAAGACCGGTCTTTTTACCCTTGCACGAGACCTCATTGCTACTGTAGAAGAGCCTAACGCCCAGGCATACTTGACTCTTCATCTTTTTGTACGAGATGCCCTGTCACTCACGATTTGCTCGAAGGACCCCTCATTTTACAAGGAGGCCCGGCAAGTTTTTACTGAATCTTCTAATCCCCACGAATTATTGTGCCTTTTAATCGCGCATCTTGACTATCACATGGCCCGTAGAAGTGTACGTAACGGTATCTAGAGGGGAAATCCCAAACTTAGAATCGCGGTGTTTAAGCCAGGATTTTTGTGGGAGATAGAGCCGTTAGAGAAGTGGGAGTATTGGAAGGAGAGGCGAAAGCCCCACCCCCATTCGTAGGCAAACCCAAGAGTGCTCCGAAACTCGAGGGGGCATCCAAGGTCCTTTCCACTTCCCCGAATATAGAGTCCAGGGAAAAAACTGGGGATGAAGATCAGATGTCTGGAGAGGTAGAGCTCAACTCCCAGCCCCCCTCCGATAAAGAGAGAGCGTAGCTCAGGGGAGACAATCGCGACTTGGGGTCGAATGAGACGAAAATACCGCCTATAGAAAAGATACTCTGCTTGGAAGACTCCACCCGAATGGTGACATCCTGCTTGGTTATACCCCCCTCCCAGAGTCAAATGGGCCGCTGGAATGGGACTCCCCTCAAGATTTGAAAAAAATACTAGTGAAATAAAAAGCGAAAAGAGAGTGAGATGCTTCATGTGCTACCCTACAGCTTCCCCTTTCATGATCAGGCGAGGATATCTCCTAACGAAATTTTCTTTCTACAAAAAAAATCAAAATGTTAAAATAGAGTAAACAGAGATTTTTCTATGGGGGGTCAATCTAATGCAAGTATCTAATTATAATGAACCTACAGAGATGTTTCACGTACAACAAAAGCGTGTGATTGTTCAATTCCCTCAGGGTCTTGTAGGAAAAGCAGTCTTTTCTAAAGAGTCTTCTCATCTGGAAGCTACTTTCAAGACAGTAGGGATCCAAGTGCCTCCAGGGGAGACTGAAAATTACAAACTTACTGAGGGGCAAAGATTTATCCGATTAGAAGACAAAGGGTTCGGAAAAGCTTTCTATGAACTCCATTTCCAACGCCACATGGACAAAGAGAAATTCAACTGGCGCCCTATCTCTAATTAAAAAATTATATATAAAAACCCTTTTTTATTTAAAATAATAAAAAAGGGTTTTTTTCGTGTTCCGCAAGACAAGTATTGAAGAGAGAAACATCCTGTTTTTAGATAAACTGAAAGCAGGAGAACAGGTTGGCATTGACCAGAACGGACGACTCTACAAAGTCAAGACTGGGGAAATGCCAGAGATCAATGGCGCCGCACAAGAAACTCTTAACAATTTAGCCTTTGATTACCTTACTCGCTCTTTACAAAACAAAGAATTCAAAGATATCACAAAAGGGCCAAAAGCATTCGAAGCCCTCATTGGAAAACTCGTCTCTACCCATCTTCTCGAAGGGCAAATCTTACAAACCAGTCTGATACTGTGGTACAATCAACGTTTCCGTGCACTGGAGAATGCTGGGTACGATTCCGATACCGCCGAAGCCATCACCACAATTGAGATGAGCCAAGACCCCTACCTCTCAGATGAGATCAAGGACCCGATACGCCCTCAGCCAACCACAGGAGGAATGAGCGGGTCGTACTTCATCAGAGATCGTAATGGAGAGAGGATCGGGGTCTTTAAACCGATGGATGAAGAGCCGTATATGCCCAACAACCCGGAGAAGCAACTCCGACGAGACTACGACCAAAAAAAACCTGGAAGAATCCACGCTATCCGCTATGGGGCTACCCAAGGGGGGAGCTGGAAGAGAGAGATCGTAGCTTGGGAGATCGACAGGGGAGATTTTGTCGGAATTCCAGAAACTGTAGAACTCACCGTCCTTTTTCCTAAAAGACAGGGATCTCCTGAGAGTGCCATGAAAACAGGGTCTTTCCAAAAATTTGTCCGTGGAAAGCAGTTGAGTGAATTGACTAATGAACAAATCGCGGCGATACCCGTTAGCGAGCTCCATAAGATTGCGACTTTTGATCTGGCTATGGGAAATGCCGACCGTCACACGGACAACATGCTCTATGACGCGGAAACCCAGTCTCTTCACCCAATCGACCAAGGACTCATCCTGCTCGACAGCATCGATTGGAAAAAACCCGAGGAGGAGAGATGGGTATCGGAAAGCTCCCTATGGTGGCGGACCTATCCCCAAATATCGAAGGAAATCCACTCTGGAGCTCTCCATTGGATTAAGCGCTACGATATCGAGTATGGAGTAGAAAAAATGCGGAAGCTTGGTATCTCAGAAGGGGCCATCCGCGAACACAAAATCCGGATGCTATTCTTAAAAAAAGGGGCAGCGCAGGGACTCACCTTTGCCCAGCTCGCCCAACTCGCCTCAGAACCAGAGTCCAACTCTCCTAGAAAGGGAGGGACATGGCTCGATACCCAGATCGAAGTTACGATTAATCTCATGAAAACACATAACCTCGATCCAAACGATGAAGCCCAGTTCTTTCAGGCATTTGCACAAGTCCTTCCCCAAGCGATGCAAAACCTCAATTTTGCCTAAGCTTTACAAAATCATTTGGGTGTAACCCAAATCAGTTAAAAACCCAAGACTCTGGTCTTCAGACACAAGCATACCAGGCTCTTGCATGCCCCCTACTTTGTGCCTGAGGATGGGAACTTGGACCTTTAAAATTCAATCACATTTGATTCAAATCACTGTGGTTAGCTTTATTTTTTGTTGAGGTAGCAACTTGGGTTTGCTCAGGAAAACTCTTCTAGCTTGGACCAGTCGGGGTAGGTGAGTTCCCAAAGGCGGTAGAGTTTCCCCTCCTTGTAAGCAGCGATCAAAACAACTTCGATCTCCCGCTTCGGCTCCCCCGGATTTTGGACGGTGATCCAAACTCTCCCAGCTACTTTCTCCCCTTGCTCTAGGAGAGTCTCCTCATCATAGACAACCGAGTAACGGATCTCCGTTGCGTACACCTCCTCATGCATTTGTAGGAAAGTCGAGTAGTTCATCTCCTCTCCGTTTGTCGTAAGAAGGAACTCGGGATGGTAGTACTTCGGGATCAGATCGGCCTGTTTTTTGAGGACCATCTCTTCAAACATCTCTTTTAGCAGACCAATCGACATCACATTTTCCTTGAACCAAAATTTATTTAATGGTTCCTTCTCTTGTATATGGTAGAGACAAAAAAAGGAATCGAATTTGCCTTCCTCTCGCTGGCCATAGGCTTAGCAGCATTTATGGTCTCTTTAGATGGGTTTATCGTCAATGTGGCGATCCCCACCATTTCTGGAGGTCTGGGAATCCGAGACGACCTGGGAACGTGGATCATCACCCTCTTTACTATGTCTTCTACCCTCTTTGTTCCCCTCACGGGATGGCTGGCTCAAAGAATTGGGAGTATCCACCTCTTTGGAATTGCCACTTTGTGGTTCTCCCTCTTCTCTTTCTTATGTGGCATTGCCCACAACTTCCCCCTTCTCCTTTTCTTTCGGGTACTCCAAGGGGCAGCAGCCGGTCTTTTGATCCCTCTTACCCTCTCTTTGATCTTAGCTACCTTCCCTCAAAATAAGAAGAGCATTGCTATCGGATTTTGGAGCTTTTTTGTTATGGTGGCTCCTGCAATGGGCCCAATGGTGGGAGGGTGGTTTTCTAACTACCACTGGGCTTGGCTCTTTTATGTCAGTGTCCCAATTGGTCTTTTCTGTGGAATTACGGTTGTCGTCTTGCTATGGGGCCACAAGGAAGAGAAAATCCATCTCCCCCTCGATTGGGTAGGAATGAGCCTCATCTTCTTAGGTTTGGGAACCTTGCAGGTTGCCCTCAATCGAGGACAACTCCACGACTGGTTCCGTTCACCGTTTATTACAACCCTTTTCCTTATCTCCTTTCTCTCCCTCACCTTCTTCTTCATTTGGGAAGTGTTCCAGAAAAATCCCTTCCTCGAGATCTACCGATTTCGCAAGTGGAACTTCTCCCTTGCTACCCTCTTTATGGGAACAGCTATGGGAGTCCTCTTTTCCAGTTTCATTCTAGATTCTCTTTGGGTCCAATCAACCCTTGGATATACCCCTGCCTGGGCAGGCTATACCTTAACCCCTGTCGGGGTTTTTCCCCTTCTGATGTATCCCATCATGGGAAAAATTGTAGGAAAACTAGACAGGAGGATTTGGATGAGTGTCAGCTTTGCCCTGTATGCCTGCACCTTTTTTTGGCTCAGTCACATCAATCTCCACTCCCCCTTCTGGCAACTTGCCCTCCCAAGACTTGTCCAAGGAATCGGATTTGCGATGTTCACCATACCTATTTCACTGATTGTGATTGAAGGGGTAGCACCTGAAAGGATGAACTTTGTGGTCGGCCTTTTCTCGTTTGCTCGGATGATGTTTGTCGCTCTCTCTATCCCCCTTGTAACAACCCTCTGGATCCACCGGAGGGCTTTCTACAGATCACGTATCATGGAGCAAACGTTTGCCGAAAATCCCGTTTTCACCGATCTTCTTGCCCGCTTCCGAACCCTCCCTATCTCAGAAAAACAGCTAGACGGCCTCACAACCGATCTAATCGTTTCTCAAGCCAATTGCCTAGGCCTTGCCGATATCTACTACCTATTTGGTTGGATCTTTGTCGCCCTTGTTGCTGGGGTATTTCTCCTCAAGCCCAAAAGCCGGGCTACAGTCTGAACAAAAGGATCACAAGGAAGCCGAGAAAAAAGGCCGCTGATACCCACAACGTGTCGTGGTGCTCTTCGTGGGATTCGGCCAAAAGCTCTTCTATCCCTAAGAAAAGAAGAGCTGCAACCCCAAAAGCCAAAGTTTCGATCAAAATCGAATTTGGAAACTGGGTCAGGATCGCGCTTCCAAGAAAAGCTCCAAGTGGCAAAAGAACCCCCAGAAAGACTCCCGTAAGAATTTGCGTAGCTTTCGAGAATTGCCTCTTTCCAAGTGTTGTAGAAGCTGTGGCTGAGACAAAAAAAGCGCACAAACTAAGGGAGAGAGCGATCACAATTCCACTCTCTTTACCAGCTAGAAAAGAGATCCCGATAAGGATCCCATCTAACAAAAGATCGATCCCTCCTCCGATAAGAAGCCCATACGGCATCCCCCTCTCTCCTCCTCTTTTTGCCAGGAAGTGGGCAAGCTCATGGACAAGGAGCATGACTACCACCCCAATGACGAAGCCAAAACCAATTGTCCAAGGAGAGTCGTGTCCTAAGATTTTGGGAATAAGTTCAATCGCAACCGCTCCGATTACAATCCCAGCTACAAAGTGTTGTAGAGAACTGACGACTTTCCCTTTTGGAATATAAAAGCTCGCAATCACACTCCCCAATATGGCCATGAACATGGGTATGAGGGCATATAGGGTAATCAAAATCGTAGAAGGAACCATTCTCTTTAATCTCCATTTTGTTCTATAATCCTACCGATATGCGAATACCAGAAATAAGTCTACCCTCTTCACAAAAGATCCCCCTTGTCGGACTAGGCACTTGGGAGATGCAAGGAGAGATCTGTGAAAAGACCCTCCGGAAAGCCCTAACTCTTGGTTATCGACACATCGATACGGCCCTTCTCTATGAAAATCATGTGACCATCAGAAAGGCGACTGCTGGCATTCCCCGCGAAGAGCTTTTTTTTACTTCCAAGTTCCTCATCCATCATCTCCAAAAAGGGACTGTTACCGAAACGTGCGAAAGATCCCTTCGTGAACTTGGGTGTGACTATCTCGACCTCTTCCTTCTCCATAACCCCGATCGAAGCTATCCCATGGAAACGATCTACGAAGAGCTAGAGTCTCTTAAGGAGTCGGGAAAGATCAAAGGTTATGGAGCGAGCAACTGCACGGTCCGCCACTTAGCTGATATTTTCGACTGGGGGTTTGCCCCCATCGTCAACCAGGTCGAATTCCATCCCTACCTCTACCAAAAAGAATTGCTTGAATTTTGTGAGCAAAACCAAGTCCAAATCATCTCTTTTCGTTCTCTTGGAAAAGGAGCTCTTGCTCAAAACGCTCTTCTCGAAAACATCGGGAAAAAATATGGGAAAACCGCTGCCCAAATTTCTCTTAAGTGGCTCGTAGAGAAAAAGATCCCCGTTATCCCAAAGACGACCTCTCCAAAACATCTTAAAGAGAACCTCGAGCTCTTTGACTTCTCTCTTGATGCCGACGATTGGCAAACTTTAGAAAACATGCCAAACCAGTATCGCTACTGCAATCACAGCTGGTCTGATTTTGATTATCTTTGAGCGAGAGCTTTTTTCTTTTCTCTTCGGAAGAGGTACATGAAGGAGACGATCCCCCCCATCATGAAGGTGAATCCTGTTGCTTCAAACAGGGTGGGCAAACGTTTTTGGTAGAGAAGGACAAAGCTCAATCCAAAAACCGTTTCGAAAATCAAAATCGTCCCCATAAAGGAGAAAGGGAGATAAGTGCTGGCCCGATTCCAAAGGGTACACGCCAACCAAGAACAGACGATCCCAAGTATCGAGACTCCGACCCAGTAGCGGAAAGCTCCAGTAGTTAGAGAAAAAAGGTGCGAAAAGCTCCCCTTGTTTGCCAAAATAAACAAAGTCAAAACGAAAGTCCAAAATAACGTTCCCATCCCGATCATGTTAGCCCATTCTAGAGGAAGAATATGGGGGTTCCGTTTCAAAAAATGGGCATTCTGTACCGCATACCAACTCCAACCCAAAATACCAAGAATTGCTGCCGTCATTCCTAGAATATAGTGTAAAAGAAAACCCGAAGAGAAAGACCAATCAATTTCTAAGATATTGACCAAAACAAGTCCTATTCCAATTCCCAAACAAGGGAAAATCAAAATTTTATACGAAACTTCTTTTGTATGCCAGTTTCCATAAAGAGCTACAACCATCGGAGTCATCCCCGCAATCAAAACAGCGACTGGTGCCGATGCGTAGCGGATGACAGCCACAATCCCAAAATAGTAGAAGACACTGGAAACAGAAGCAAAAACGATCGCTAATACCCAAATATGAATTGGATACCGTTTCACTTGCCCAAACCCTTTCCGTAAAAAAAGGAGGCTCGATAGCCCGCCATAGACTAAATAGCGCCCCCAAACAAGCTCAATCACAGAAAAATCGGTTAAAAACTCAGGAAAGACAAAAATCCATCCCCAAACAAAACAGGCCGCTAAGGCAAACAGAATCCCTTTCTTCACTTCCTTCCCTTAGGGCAAATTCCCCTCTTCGGTTAAGATAAGAATTTCTACAATTCTTTGCACCCCTTCATTTTTCTTCATTTTTCTTCATTTTTCGTGATCGACTTTGCACGAAAAAGATGCTAGGATAAGGAAAAAATCACCTTAAGTTGCTGGCAATAAATTATATGAGTTTAAAAATTTTAGGCAAAGCATTTTCTCAAACAGCCAAACTCCTCCCCTACTTTGAGGCGAGACTACCGGCTGGCTTCCCTTCCCCTGCCGACGATTTTCTCGAAAAACAGCTCGATTTACACGAGCTACTCGTCAAGCACCCTGCCGCTACGTTTTTTGTCCGTGTGGAGGGAGATTCGATGATCGGCGCCGGCATCCACTCAGGCGACATCTTAGTAGTCGACCGTTCCCTCTCTCCACGTATTGGAAAGATCATCGTCGCTCTGCTCAATGGGGAATTTACAGTCAAACGCCTTAAAAAGGAGGGAAAAAGGCTTTTTCTCTCTCCTGAAAACCCTCGCTATCCCGCAATCGAGGTAGAAGAAGAGGCTGAATTCCAAGTGTGGGGAGTTGTGACCTATGTCATCCATCGCTCTTGTTGATTGCAACAATTTCTATGTCTCGTGTGAACGGATCTTCCAACCAAAGCTAATCGGCAAGCCTGTTGTCGTCCTCTCCAATAACGACGGGTGTATTATCGCCCGCTCTCAGGAGGCAAAACGACTCGGCATTCCGATGGGAGCCCCCCTTTTCCAGTGGGCCGAATTTCTCCGCATCCACGATGTTGGGGTCCTCTCCTCCAATTTCGCCCTCTATGGGGATTTTTCCAGCAGAGTGATGGAGATCCTTGCCAGCTCCACTCCTGAAATCGAAATCTACTCGATCGACGAGGCTTTTCTCTGCCTAAAAGGGATCGCAAACCCTGCCGACTACTGCCGGAAGGTGCGCGAAAAAATCCTCAAATGGACAGGGATTCCCGTCTCGATCGGCATTGCCCCTACCAAAACACTTGCTAAAGTGGCCAACCACCGAGCAAAAAGAGATCCCTCCCTCGAGGGTGTCTATGCCCCCACCCTTAAGGAGATCTCGTCTCATCTAGAAACCCTTCCTGTCGAGGAGATCTGGGGCATTGGGCGAAGACTAACTGCCTGCTTGGAAAAATGGGGGATCCGAACAGCTGCCCAATTCCGCAACCAACCCGAAGAGTGGGTCCGGAAATCACTCAGTGTCGTCAGTATGCGCACCCTTCTAGAGCTCCGAGGGATCTCCTGTTTGCCCATCGAGGAGGTCCCCCCCCAAAAAAAATCGACGATGACCTCCCGCTCTTTCTCCATTCCGATCTTAGCCAAAGAGGATCTAGAAGAAGCAGTCGCCTCATTTGCCGCGCGAGGAGCCGAAAAGCTCCGTAAAGAAGGCCTTTGCGCCAGCTGGATCCAGGTCTTTATCATGACAAGCCCCTTCCAAAAAGAAGAGGCCTTTTACCGGAACCAGGCCCTTCTCACCTTCCCAGAGCCCACCTCCTACACCCCCAAGATCCTCTCTACCGCCAAAAAAGCACTCCAGTCGATCTTCCGCCACGGCTACGCCTACAAAAAAGCGGGCGTCTTGCTCGGAGACCTCGTCCCCGAAACCAGCTACCAGCAAGATCTCTTCTCCCCCCAAAACCCCCACCAAAAAAAACGAGAAAAAGCCCTGATGCACATCCTCGATCGGAGCGAAGCCCGCTTCGGCTACCGGGCTCTGCAATTTGCCGCCGAAGGGATCACCCCCGCCTGGAAGCGCCCCAACTCCTCCCGCTCTCCCTGCTTCACCACCCGCTGGCCCGACCTCCTCACCATCCACATCTAAAAACATCTTTGCATATTTGTGGTTGAATCAGAATTAGATGCATTTGCCCTATGCTCTATCGCACGTGAAATTTTATTCTCAGTTGCAATTGGAAGTAATAGTAAAACCCCTGATATTGTGACCGATTATTGGGCTAAACGACGCAATCTCTATATTTGTCATGACAACGATGGAGGAGGTGCGCGGATGCTCGAGAAGTGGACAAAGCTCTTTCCTCATGCCCAACCATTTCCGGTACCTTTTGGCAAGGATATCGGAGGAGCTGTTCAAATGGGCTTAAATGTGAGAAAATGGCTTCATGAGGGTGGAATAGCCAGAGCATGAAAAATGGGAAGAAAAGCAACAGGTAAGCCCAATGGGCGTCCATGCATTGCAGTGGATTGGACTGCAATAGACCGGCTTTTAGAGGCTGGATGTAGTGGTGTGGCGGTAGCTTCGGCAATAGGGTGCCATCCAAATACGCTTTACCAGCGTTGTGTTGTTGAAATGGGTATGAGTTTTTGTGAATATTTTCGCCTAAAAAGGGCCGCGGGTAATGCGCTTATCAGACTTCGCCAATTTGAAATCGCAATAGGAGGAAATTGTGCAATGCTTATCTGGCCTGGGAAGCAGCGATTGGGACAAACTAATCATGGACCTGCCAATCACTCTACTCTCGGCTCCATCACGGTGGTGAATTTTTCCAAAGGAGAAAAACAGTTATTATTTTGTCGCAAGTAGCCCCTCTTTTTGGGAGAGGAAAGTGGTTAGGCAAAATTTCACAATTTATCCTTGGCTCACTGAATGGATAACTAACTCTATTTCATTCAATTTGTTCATTTTAAGTAACTCATTCATGATGTCCATCATCCCAGAACGCTCTTTTCGTAAACGAGCAAATTTCTTTTTTAAATGATCTACTATTACTTTTTTACGGTCTGCCTCTTTTACTTCACTAGTACGGTCTGCCTCTTTTACTTCACTAGTTCTGTAAACTGTTAACCAATTGTTTAGCAAATCAGTTGTTTGTAGTGTTAAACTTCTCCATTTATTTAATTTTTGTTCTTCGGAGCTGTTGGGTTTAATATGGATCATGTCTAGTTTAAATCGGTCTAAGTGAAAATGCCTAAAGCTGCAAAATTTAGTGTTTTCATTGAATTCTTTCCACGCTTCAAGATTGGCTGCGTCAAGTACAAATTCTTCAAAAAATCGCATCAGGTGCTCATTGGCTTCAAATTCGGCCTTTACAAGATGGCAAGAGGTTTCTAGTTCTTCACAAAGCTTATATTTGTTAAAAAAACCGTAAGCAATAAGAACTAAAAAAACTGGAATAAATATATCAGTTATCCCAGTCTCGCTGAATTTCAATGCCAAGATACATTTTGGAACAAATTTTTCATTCCAAAAAGGGATTATGTGGATGGTAATGAAATAGAGAACCAAGAGACCTATCGCAAATGGAAAAGGTCCCTTTATCACCCGTCGTATGAATTTCATCTGTGTGTACCTTTTTGACTATTCTTTTTTGAATATACCAATCAGCTTTTTCTTTCAACCTGGAAGGTAAGGTCAGAAAATGATTTCTGAAAACAGGCCGGAAAAAATCAACAAAAGCAAGCACACTCCTTTCCTTCTGTTTTTCTGTAAGGATGCTCAAAATGACACAAAGCACTACCGAACAATCCCAATCTGTTATTCCAAGAGAGTACAAAACTTTTCTTAAGGAGATAAAAGAGCGCATCCTCTCATCTCAGGTAAAAGCCGCTGTCGCAGTCAATCGAGAGCTGATAACCCTTTATTGGGAAATTGGCACTACTGTCCATCAAAAACAGAAAAGCGAAGGATGGGGTGCTAAAACAATCGAAAAGCTTTTGGAAGGGAAGTATTTTAGCACTTTCTTTCCATAATTTTCACCACAGATTCTTCTAGATTCTCCTAGATTGATTTACGATGCTCGAAAAGTGCTTGATTTCCTCTCTTAATTACACTAAAATACTTCCTTTTACCTTCTCAAATTCTAATAGTTTTATTTATGAGATTAGCCCCTCCATACAAAGCAGAAGTTTTCAGAATTCGCCCAAAAGATTTCTCTTCAGAAGTGGAGGCTGCTGCGTGCTATATTCATTTTGATGGTAAATATTTATTCTTACATCGTTCGATAGGAAAACCTCAAGAGTGTACATGGAGTGTTCCAGGTGGGAAAATGGAACGCGGAGAAAACCCACTTCAAGCCGTTATTAGAGAAGTACATGAAGAAGTAGGTCTCCACCTAAATGAGGGTCGTTTAGAAGATATTGGAACACTTTACGTGCGCTACCCCCACGTAGACTTTGTCTTTCACATGTTTGCACAGGAGTGTTTATATTGTCCTCAGATTAAGTTGTCCGATGAGCATCAGGATTATCGATGGGTGACTTTCCAGGACGCTATGCAACTCCCTTTGATTTCGGGTGCTAAAGAGGCGATTCATCACTACAAAGCCCTAGCGAGAAATCAAACAATTGCTCGAAGGCCTTTTTATTTTCTACGCCATGGCGAGACAAAATGGAATGCACAGCAGGTTCTCAGTGGCGAGACGGACATTAGTTTGACCGCTCACGGACGTGAGCAAGCTCTTAGCGTAAAAAAAAGAGTCAGTGACCTATCAATAGGTACAGTCTGTTTCAGCCCTCTCCTAAGAGCAAAAGAAACCAAAGATATCATCGGTGCTGGTCTCTCTTTTGCTCATCTTGAGTTATACGATCTACGCGAGTGTAATGGTAAGACCTGGTTAAAAATGGTGAGGCTGGAAAAAGGAACAGGGTATGAGGTTTGTCAAAACGTAAAGGATTTTATTGCTCAAGCTGTTTGTGGCATAAGCGTTGCGGTTGAGCAAGAGGGACCTGTCCTAATTGTTGCTCATGGAGGTATTCACTGGGCGATCTGTTATCACATGATGCTCGAAGATCATCCATGGAAAATCAAAACTTGTGAACTCGTTCATTTCGAGCCTGTGGGTAGACACAAATGGAGGGCGACAATTATCTCATGATCCACTTAACAGAAACTCTCACTTTTTCCGCAGTAGAAGGCAGCCACGAACAGATTATTCTGCAATGGCTCGATAAAGAACATGTTCGACCCCATTTTTATGGACAAGGATTGCAGAACACCATTAACGGCCTCAGGAAGTTTGTCAAAGGTGAGGAGTGCCTTTGGGATTGCTGGATTGCCTTTTGTAACGGTGAACCGTTTGGGTTCCTAATGACATCCACAGTCGAAGAGTCTGAAGCGGAGAATCCAAAGAGCAATTACGCCAAATGGATAGAACCAGGCCGCAGGATGATTACATTGGATCTCCTGATCGGTGAGGAGAAGTATCTAGGAAAGGGATTAGCTGCCCGCATGATCCGAGAATTTCTCCTTGATAAGTTTTTCAACGCGTCTATTGTCTTTATTGACCCTGAGGCCTCAAACACCAAGGCAATCCATGTGTATGAGAAAGCTGGTTTTGAGAAGCTGGAGCAATTTACTGCCAGCACGCCTCCCGTGCCGCACTGGATGATGCGATTGCAGATCGAAGAGTTAAAAGGACAGGAGTAGTATATGGTTACAGTAGCATCAATCATCATTGGAATATGTGGAGTTTCCGGAGCAGGTAAAACCCAAGACTCTGGTCTTTAGACACAAGCATACCAGGCTCTCGCATGCCCCCTACCGGGAAATAACGAGAACAGAAGGCCACCTTCTACACCCCAAAATCCTCTCTTATCCTGTCGCCACAGGCGATCCTACCCATCCTGTTTTTTATTCTCCTTACTCCTGAGAGAATTTTGTCATTTGTGTTTGTGCAGTGATTGCATTATCAATAATAAAACTTTAACTAAACAATAATTTAATTGCATTATAAATGAAATTTCTTTACAATTTTCCTTAAAAAGGAGAAATTATGTCTTTTGAAATAAGCCAACTCTATCCAGTTTTTCTATACCACCAAGTGGTCTCACAGCCCCCTGGAAATATACCGGAAAGTGCTTTAGGTACAATCGATTGGGAAAATCTTACAAGGTGTCCACCAGAATGGATAAAAAGCTTGACTTCTGTCGAACTGAATGCATTTCAAAGCCGATTCAAAGACTTGGGTCATATCATGAATTCCGAAAAGCCGTGCACTCTTTCTCAACAAGAGCAGGAGATGCTCCAAAAGATCTACCCTTTTTGTACAGGCTTCGAACACCCAGGCATGAATCTTCTCGAGGTATTATTTTCTTATCTCTTTCTGAATCCGAATCTGTTCAAAGATAAAACTCGGGCTTGTACGATAGATGGACACATGATTCACTTGTCAGCAATAGCCAAAGAGGTAAACGGCAAGCTTCTACCAGTTGCACTTTGGAATATCCAAACTTATGTAAAAGGAGACCAGCAAAATCCATTGGACATGAAATCACTCGGATTAGAAAAAATCCAGAACTTCTACCAGAACCTCTCACACGAAGCGATCAAAGATCGAACGAGATTTTCTAAAAAAACCGAGGCGTTGTCAATTCTCATGGATTGTTGCCTAAGCGAAGGCCTGTTTCCCCTTCTCCTGAGACCGGTTGATGAATTTGAAGTGGTCCACGCAGGAAATCTCGATAGGCTAGCAAGTAGACGCTTGACTGAAGAGAAATGTACCCTTCTTGAAGAGACTACTGAACTAGCGCTACTCAGCATCGAGAGGATGCAAGCAAAAACGGAGAGTACTTATCAAAAAAAGAAGACCTATCCCAAGTTCGCATCTCCAAAAAACGCTTTTATAGAAAGGCTAGACAAATTAAAAGGTCTCATCAAAAAAACAGCAATCCGAAGTAAGAAAAAGGCTTTGCTCGAGCTGGAAGAAAAGGCCAGGCAAGGGGATCTATCTTCCGCAGTCTCTTTAGGGCAAGAAATACGCGCTATTAGAAATACAATATCTGAAACAAAATCCATACTCAATCAGTCTCTTAAGGAATTGCTCCCATTTCTCGAAGAGCACGATCTTGGAGCACAGTACAATGCGTGTATTCAATACCCCCTTCATCTCACTCACAAAGTATTTGAAGCCCTCTTAGCAGATGTAGAAAACCAAATCCAAATAACAAAAAAGGTGCAAGATCTGGACCTCTTTGCAACCAAAAGCGCCTTTCTTACCCCTCTTGATTTGCTGGTCAATACTGGGCTTGGAATGGCTCTATCTGAATCATCTAAGCAAAATGCTCAAAAAGTGCTAGCTCTTTCAACCTCACTTCAAGCACTAGGTATTGAGCTGCTTTCACTAAGATCCCCACTCTATCAATCTACTTTTCCATCTCACCGATTATCTACCTTACAAAACGTCTCATACTTGATCCAAGAGGCTCAAAAAGAATTCACCTCACTTCAAATCGAAAATCCCGCTTTTGCTCTACTTGCCGAGCTCCAAAAAAAAGCCAATTCTTGGGATTTCCACTATGGAACCCCATATATTTTCTCTCACCTCGTCTCCCCCCTTGGTTCTGAGTTCAACCTATCAGGAAAAGATATGAAACTCCTCAGTGCACTCTGTGGAGTAAGCTACAGATTTGTTTCAGATACAGGAAAATACGCACAACTGAATCGAAATAAAATTATTGGGGATGATACACGTCTTGAAAAATACACGCGTGAAATCGAAGGCTTTGTGACAAAAGTATGTGTGATATTAAAACAAGCTCCTCAAACAGATGCCCAGGCAAAAAAACTCTCACTTGCTATCTATCAATTGGTTCAAGATGAGTTTCCTGAGCTCCCCACCCACTACTTAGAAGAACTCTTAGGAGGAGTTCCGGAAAGTATAGATACCATCTATACAGCAATGGAATTTCTCAGATGGGTCCACTTGCATCCTTTTATCGAAATTGGCCGATATGCTTCTTTAGTCGAAGAACCAAAACCCGCTAAAACCAGCAAGCACACTTCCAAACCGACCTCTCCAAAAGAGCTTCCTACTCTGGAAGAAACCATTCCGGAAGAGAAAAATGTAGAAGCGCCCCAGCCTCCAGCTCAAAGAGTCTCTGTCAAAGATGCTGTATCTCTGACAAGAACTATGGCCGCAAAACTTCTTATCCAACATAAGAACAAACAAGGGGACGCTACTTGCCGAGCACATGCGGAACAGAGTCTTGCCCACTTGGCCATCCACTTGCAACATATCGAAGATCTATTGGGTTGCTCGAAGCTACATCCCCTCTCTTTTACGGAAACTCTACAAAGAGAGAGTGCTCTTGCTCTAGAAGCAAGCTTAAACTACATGATCGCCTACTACCAGACTAAAAACAAGCAAGGGAAATTCATTATTCTTCCAGAGAACCACGCCTCTTACAGACACAAACTCCACACTTTAGCCAATCTCTTCCCCCATTGCCGGCTCACTTCAGATGAAAAGGATTTCCTAGAAAGCTTCTCCTCGATGCTCTCTGATGCCGCACGCCCACACCAGAACAAAGAGGCTCCCTACGTGGGAGCACTCCTCTCTGATCCTCAACCAAAAAGAGCTATTCGAGAGACCACACAAACCTTGGAGCTCATTCATAAACTACTTGGGAAAAAAGCATTGCCAAACAATGAAACTCGCATCAAAGCTTCTAGTACAAAGGAGCTCCCAGTCACCAAAGCACTATCTACCTGCTGGAAAAAAGGGGAAGAAATCAAAAAGGCATATCATACTGCGACATTAGACCCGATCCCCGGACTAGAAAATTCCATGCACAATTACCTCAGAAGACTGCATCTTAAACACCTCTCCCAAGACCTCCCCTACCATCTCAAGATAGTAAACGAACTCCTAAACGCTTCTACCCCTCCTGCTCTCCTAAATGGACTAGTCCACCACCTTGGACATCTGGTCGAAAAGGGTATCAAGCTCTCCTTGTTCTACCTTCCCCAAGAGTCTGAAGAGACCCCCGGACAGCACATCCTTTTTGATGAAGTCGAGCACAGACTACGACTCCATGATCACAACCTCTCCCGTCTACTTCCTCTCCTCCCAGAACTACAGCAAACTCTCACACAAGTAGAACAAGAAGCTCTGACAGCCCTTGCCTCCTTCTCAGAATTCACCCGCTACCCAGCAGGGCGACCAGGAATTCTCCCCTCCTCTTTACAGGAGATGACTCTTCTCTTTTCTGTAAGAGAGGGCTTTGTTGATCCAAAAAACCAAACCCTGCTCATACAACTACTGGGCCCCGAGCAAGAAGAGTGGGGAGCAAAAAGCCAAGCGAGGCTCCAAGAGATCCACACAAACACTTTCAAGCCCTTCATCAAATCAACCCTCTCAGCTCTCGAAAAGATCTTCGACCACGCCCTCGAGGTAAAATCCACCTAGCCCTCTATCCGCACCCGCACAAAAGAAGCGTATACGCGTCTTTTTAGACAGAAAAAGTTGCGTATATGCGTCTTTTTTAAGGAAAAATCGGGCAGCTCATGGGCAGGGGCATGATTGGGGAGGATGCGGGTACGATGTCTACGAGAAAAATAGGTGGGTTTTTTGAAAGAGGTGGCCTATCATGGCTCTTTATGGAACAAATATTTGGGTTTGTTGAGCGGATCACCTACCAGAGTGAGGAGAATGGGTTCACGGCTGCTCGATTGAAGCAGCCCCCGACTTCATGCAAAATACACAGTAGTGCCTTCTCCTCTCTCTCTGTAGAAATGCGGATTTGAAAATGTAGTGCCTAGCATATATAAACTGGTTGCATTAATTTTTCCTGTACGCTAACATAGATGCATGTTTGTTCGAATTAAGACTTCAAAGAATTCTCCAAGAAGCAGCATACAAATCTGCGAGTCTTACAGAGAGAATGGCAAGGTACGACAAAAAATCTTGCGTCATGTAGGGGTAGCCCAAAATGCCACTCATCTTCAAGAGCTTAAACAGTTAGCGCACTACTTAATGCTACAGCTAAAAGAAGAAAGAGAAGGACCTTATTTACCCAGTTTAAAAACATCTACCCCTCTCCCTCTCAAAAAAATGCCTTCAGAACACTCTGAAGAGCCGATTACACCAAAACTTCCTGTAGATCTTACTGATATCAAAGAAGAAAAGCGCCTCACAGAAGGGTTTCACGATATTTTTGGCAAACTGTTTACGGAACTGGGATTTCATAAATTTGTTTCAAAACGTCCCACCAAGACTCTTTTGGATGTTTTG
>SDBV01004962.1_pt1 | contig 18908 bp, 25 predicted proteins | sample 2277081 | NCBI WGS metagenome assembly SDBV01 (sample SAMN10402039, study PRJNA504765) | marine sediment metagenome | isolation source: marine sediment core GS10_PC15, 223 cmbsf | place: Arctic Ocean: Southern Knipovich Ridge | collected 2010
GTAGCCGGATTGGTTATCGGACGAATGAAGTAGATGTACTTGGATCGCGCCATGTTATCCTCTCTCGTTAGTTCCAACCTCTTTGCTTCAACCCAGTAGCCTCATGTCAACCAATTGATAGTCATGTCTATTTGATGCCTTGCCGGTGAGTACCGGTTGCTTTGTCTCAGTGTTCGTCTCAGTGTTTGTCTCAGTGTTTAATGGATGCACCGGATTGGTTGGATCAAGTGAGTACATTATCAACCTCCCAGTTGCCCGAATATCCGAATCATATTCTGAAAGCGCGAAAGTTTTGATTCGTGGTAGAGAAATTCGTGCATCGTGAGCGTATTCAAATTCTCTTTCGGACTCTCGATAACTTCCAGAATTTTTTCAAGTAGCCCGCTGTGAATTTTGTCAAGAACTGTGGCAGCCCGCCTGCAACGTTTTGACAATTCGGGATTCTCATCTCGCCACCGACGTAAGCCGTCTTCTCGCTGTCGAAGCTGTTTCTCCATCAGCCTGCTGAGTTTGTCGATAGAGATGCGTAATTCGCGTGCAATAGTGTCATTCATTCCACACTCCTTCGACGCCAGTATCGCGCCTCTTTCGGAATGCCGTCATCCGAGAGTTCGCGGTACTTGAATGTGACTTTTTGCCCGAGTTTGAAATGTTTCCCTTGGATGCCGGCCGGCATATCTTTACCAGGATTCTTTTCAGCGTGGTCACTCGCTATTACGGTCTCGAATTCGCGCTCAATATCAGTGAGACCAGACAATTCAAGGCGCTTACCATTGTAGTCTAGGATTAGAGCGCCGATTCGGCCGAGATGCTTGGAGCCTTTATCAGTCTCGCGACCCGAAGTAAAGCCTATCACAGTACCCTCGGCGTCGCTAAATGGCTTGTACTTCAGGATGCCTCGATTCCGTTTTGGAATCCATGGCTCTGTGGGGTTTCGGAGTACGATACCTTCGCCGCCCATGTCGAGCACACGCTGCAAATACATTTCGACTTGCTTCGCAGCTTCATCGGGTACGTCAAACAGTTTAGTTTGTTGATGCAAATAGCAAACGGACACAGGGCTGTTTATCAGTATCTTGGCTAGGAAATTCAACTCGTCCACGAAACGAGAACCGGGCGGTAAATAGCGAAAGTCGCTATCAAATCGGTTAAGGCGCTGCCGGACCCATTGTTCCATGCCCAGAAAGTCAATTGCCCGGTGCATGTTGGCGTTTTTGATTTCCCCTGTCTGAAAGATGCCAACCAGCGGTGGGCTGGAGTAAACTGCGTACTCAATCTGATCAAAACGCGGGTCTGGAGCGTCCCCGGCGCAGATTGAGCGACAGAGTTGAAATTTGCCGCGACCGGCCCACAACTCGCCGTCAAGCGGGCAGCAGGGGAGTTGATTCAGAAACTCGTCGGGAGCTATGATAGGATTACCGTAGCGTGACCACAATCCAGAGGCAATCGGTTTGACTTTCTTCTTGGGTTGGCCGGTCTTCGGGTCAGTGATACTGGCCCACGGCACATCAATTGTCTTCATTCCGCGTGTAAGGCCACCGTCCCAGAAACACCGAGTCCCATCAAGCTTCTCAGAAATAAACCAGCCAGCCACTTTGAATTTGGCCGACTCATACTTGTGGGCTAGTTGCAGAAATTCACGGCGCATGACTACACTTCCGGTATCCAGTCCGCTCCGCAACAACATGGATCGCCCTCGCGGGGTGCCACGGGTGATGCGTTGCAAACGATACTGAGTTTTTGGTCGATGGATTGGAGATCACTGCCGGCGGCTTTCGCGGCCTCCTTCTTTTCCATCAGACATTTGGGACATTTGAGTTTCATTTCCAGCGGCTCTATCTCCAATTAAGTTGATCCATTGCCGATACCTGTGCGGTTCGGTAATTTCTTAGGTTGATCCATTGCCATTGCCACTACCCGCGCGGTTTGGAACCAACCACTAAACGGACAAGGTACTTTTTGCCGGTGGCTTCTTTGGAAAGCTGCTTTTTCAAATTCCAGATTTGCCGCTCCAAACATCCCTGGCCCCTTTTTGATGCGGATGGTAATTGCCCGGATAAGAGGATGGCATCTCTGCAAAACAGTTCGCCACACAGTTGCATTCAACACCACAATCAGGGCAGTGAATGATGGCTGTCGGCAGTGGCATGGTAATCTTTTCTCTATTGGAGCACAAAATCGGCCAGGATCGGCGGCACCGCTGTATCAAAGCCGCTAAAGTCCATCATCCCGGCATCCGAAGGATCGGCAATGGAGAAAGCGTTGCCTTCGAGTTGAAAGGCGGCCAGCTTCGCCGGGCGGCCCGACTGCTGCCGGTACTCTTGCAGGGCTTGAAACACGTGCTGGGAACCTGCCCATGTCTGGCCATCCGTGTAGATACAGAACACATCCACATCCAGCTTACGTTGAAGGGCATTATGCATCGCGGCGGCACAATCTGTCCCGCCAAAGTTGCACTTCTGAGCCTTATCGGCGGCGGCCTTTAGCGTATCCTTCGCAGTGATTCCTAGGTCCACAACATTGTGGCAGAAGCCCATTACGTAGGTGTTTGGCTCGGTACGGACAGCCAACATCGCCATGACGGCCGCCGCTTCGCAACAAGAGATTGGGGTTCCGGCACACCGGCAAGTCATGGAACCGGACACATCGACACCAAGATAGAAGTTCTTGCCAGTCGGCTTAACTGCATCGAACCCGAGGTAAAAGGCGTCTTCGAGGGCATCAACAATCTGTGGCACCGGATTCCACGTCAGTTTGCCCCTGTCGCCTTGCTGATACTGATACTGGCGCTGAGCAATCAGCACGTTCAGTGGGTGCAGCCGGGCGGCTTTGATGGCCTCTCGGTCGCTCAAGGCGGCCGTGACGGTCTTTACGCGGGCCGCCAGCGGCTTGAGGAGGCCAATAGCGGTCATCTTGCCCAGATTGCGAACCATTGCGTGAAGCGGCATCTTCTCCAGCAGTGCGTCCCACACGTCCACATCGTTGAGCATTCCGGTCGGAATATGCTCGCGAACCAAACCGAAATCGAAGATTAGACTCAATAGCTGATTCTTGGAGGCCGTCTTGGCTTCCTCGACAGCAGTGAGAAACTGAGTCACATCACCGGTCGGATCGACCCCACGATGACTCCACCAATCGTTACGTTGCGTGACGTACTGGAGCACTTCATTTGTGAGCCCAGTGGCCTGTGGATGCGCCTTTCGGAGCACATCTCGGTGACTCCAGCCGTTTCGCTGCTGATACTTGGTAACCTGCATCGCCAATGCTTTCGGCGATCGGTCGGTGTACCATCGGGCGACTGCATTACGAAGGCCGCGACCCCAACCACGAAATTCCTGTACACTAGTGCAGAAGTCAAACAAATGCGTACCGATGCGGCACACTTCGGACAGTTTGCTGAGAACAAGCGAACGGACCCATGCTTTCTTGGCAGTCCCGGCGATATAGGCGAGCGCGAAAATGGCGGGGTCATTCTTTGGGGCTCGACCACCAACACTCACGTCAACAATACAGTCGATGGCGCGCCGCGGGTCCTCGGAGAGAGCCTGATCGATGCAATCGACAGTTTCAATCGTCCGTTTCTTTTCGGTGGCGTAGTAGCCACCCCCTTCGTGGCCGAGAATCAGGAACCGATGGAGTTGGGTCCAGCAATCAACGGGGAAGACATAGCCGCCCGCTTCATTGTGGACCTGTTGCTTGCCGCGTACCGGTTCAGTCTGCGGCGTGGTCTTGGTCGAGACGTGACGTGCGTAGTTAGCGGGCATTTTGGTGGCTCATTTCATAAAGGTAAGGGCGAGTTGGTAAACATCGGAAGTTCATTTTAGGATAACCGATGCTCTTCGGCCCTTGTTCTCTCAGTGTTTTCTCAGTGTTCTCTCAGTGTTTTCTCAGTGTTCTTTCAGTGCTCTCTCAAAATTCAATTATGATATTGCGCAAGCCGCTGACTAGACAAGTTCCTGGAGTCGGTGGCGGCGGGCAATATCTCATAAAAGTGACCACAGGGTCTTCGTCGTCACTGACGCCGACAATTTTAATGGCCTCATAGACACAGTTATTCTGGACAAGACGTACTGCAACATATTTGTCGCCAGCTTTACGAAGTGCTTGGGCCATCTTGGCGGGGTCAGTGATGAACATTCTGCGATTTCTTAGTTAAAGTCGGTAGTGAAAGTGGGGCGAGTTGATGAGCATCGGAAGTTCATTGGCAGATAACCAATGCTCTTCGGCCCCGTGTTCGGGTTATTCAATGACGTAGCGGGTTATGCCGTCGCGCGTCCCGCTGCCGCGATAAGTCACGACGTTTACGCCGCGCTTGCGAAGATGACTGAGGCATACATTCAGACTCGCGGCCTCAACGGTGCGGCCAGTCTTCTTGCTGACCAACTCGATGAGTTGGTCTAAGGTCAACTTGCGTCCTCGGTTAAGGATCAGTTCAAGTGCGTCAGTTTGGTTCATTTTCTGGGCCATGTGACTCTCCTCTCGGGGTTACTAGAAAACAAAAGGCGGGCTAGTTGATGAGCATCGGAAGTTCATTGGCAGATAACCAATGCTCTTCGGCCCGTACTATCCTCGTGTCTCAAGTTGTATTTTGGATGAATTACTCGGTTTTGTCGTCGATGAATGCAGTCAGGCGATTAAACAACTCGCCCTTGCCGCCAATCAATCCGGCGAGAGCGTCAGTAATGGTGCCACCGCCAATGATCCGCATTGGACCCATGGCTTCAGCCACCTTCTCAAGCAGTTGCTCGTCACCAAGCTGGCGGATGGCAGCAGCAAGGTCGCCGTTGGCGGCCTCGAAGCGGGAAACCACATTGGCTGTCTCAGCTTCATTCTGCCTGAGTTCCAAGTCCACCATATTAGTGCGGCGCTTTAGCTTGCCCTCATGGTTGGCGTTCTTGGTCACCTGCTCTTGAGCCGCTTGGGTGTCTTGCTCTTGCAGACGTTTCAGGGTCTCTGCCGCCTCCGCCTCAGCAATCATTGCGTGATCCGTCAGTCTTGAGAGTTCGAGTTCCTGTTCCAGTTGACGAATTTCATCCAGCAATTTTAACATGGATTTCTTGTTTGCAGCCTGCGCTATAGCCACTTCAAGCTGCTGAGTAGCCCGGTCAATCGCAATCTGATTGGTCACGACTTCCTGCTGCTGAGTTTGTAGCAGGCTACCAATGTCAGCATCCGAGATCGTCACGTCGAGAACTTCTACGTCGGTGATGGTCATGCCGTTCTCTTTGAATAGGCGACCGGTTCGTTCTTTCTCACCGTCCTTTGGACCGAGAATCGTGTCGCGGATGAGGGCAGCAGGATCAATGTAGAAGTTACGAATAGTGTGGCGGCGCGTGATGCCTTTGAGCAACGAACGGCAATGGTCACAAAGGAATTTGACATAATTGTCTATGTTGAACCATTGCTCTTTGTCACCTGTGAAGCTGACCCGGTAAGATAGCTTCAATTCGACATGCACGCCGTCGCTGGTCTCTACATCCAGAATGTCGCTGACCTTATTGTTAGCCACTTCAAGGTAGCCAGTGGTCAACAGGTTATTCGTGGTCTTCGGCTTCCCGGTGCTAAGATGCAGCGCGGCCATTTTCTCATCAAAGTCGAGTGTGACAACCTTCGGACCGACTTCAATTCGACGATCACCATTGGCTTTGACAAGCAGCATGGCGAAACCAGTCCAAACATTCATGTCTGGAGCACCTGTGAAGCGGTCATCCAGCGTCACACTGTAAGGTTTTGTGGAGGTTGTGCTACGCTTGATTTGATTCGGCAAAGCAGCCTCCGTGGCTGCACAAAGCTGCATTGATCGCGCGGCCTTTATCCGCCCTTCTGTGACAGCAAAGTCGTCCGCCAAATGAGCACTGGTTAAGGCTCCTGTCTCACGGTCGGCTTGAAACTGTTGCAGAGACCGGTTGTACGCCAGGGAATCCGTGTTGCCTGGATACATCAAGTTGGATTCGGTGTCGCTCAAGACACGAGTGACGAACACTTCCTCGATCGAATTCAGCAAGATCATGTCAGGGCCACGCCGAGTCACGATCTTACCAGTGCCCTTGTTCATTACGTAGCGGGCTTGGCCAGCGCCAACCGCCGTTGCGTAATGAATCAAATTGTCACCGTACCGTACAATGGAATGTTCTTCTCGCGGGTAGTAGATTGGATGCGTTGCACCAGTGATGAAGACTTCATCGCCTTCTTTGAACCTGCGCTGACGGCGTGCATATCGAGTCGCATCCGCATCTGGCGTATCCGCATTCGCATCAATCACACTGGCAACCGGCCACGTTTCGTCTTTGTAGCCGCAGTTGATCTTGATATGCAGACCTTGTGTCGGCGTCAACTCGATTGGCTTGAATTTAATGCTGCCATTTTCCTCGAAGAATTCCTCGGTTGGCTTCGGGAACACGATCTGCGGGCCGGGCTCGTATCGCTTGTTGCCATTCGAGTCTACCAGAATGGCATACTCAGACATTTCAAGCGTTAGAGCGTCACGGACGTACTCGCCGTTTTCGGTCGGAATGACCTCGGCACCGGTCGGCGGAATGTAGAAGGACACGTCCCTGATGATGAGCAACTTGCCAAGCGAAAGGCCAAGTTCCTTAGCGGCCTTACTGGCAACTGTCTCGTTATCGTCACTCGTCTTGACGATTGCATCTCCCCAATTGGCGACGGCGGCATCTTCATCGTAGATGCGGACCAAGAGGTATTGATCGGGGCGCAAATGGTGACCACCAATCAAGATGGCTGATTGCTGGGGCCATGGAGCGAATTCAACGGGACCAGGCACAACGATCTTCTCGCCGTGACGTAGATCAGGGGCAGACGTATTGTTGCTCGCCGAATCCGGATGCTTTAAGCCGTCATTGTCTACGGTTGGGTTCTCAAGAACGAGATACTCGCCTTTCCTCGCCGACACACATTGGACGGCGGCATCTTGAAGATTCGTCTCGGAGAAACGACTTTCACTAAACAAAATGGGCCGTAACTGACCGGTTTGAGTTATCACAATTGGGCCAACGAAGGTTTGGACATTGCCCTTCGTGTTGTCTTGCAGAAATGCATACTCACCTGGATTCAGGACGAGTTCATTGCTACCGCGACTCTTTGGAGATCGTTCGTCATCATCAAACATAGGTCGTTTCCTCGGAAGTGTAGCGAAGTCGTTGCGTGGCGAAACAAATAACGTTTGTATTTTCGGGCGAATTGTTGCCAAACGGTTGAATGGTGATCTAGTCACCATTTAGATAACCGTTCAACTCCGGCCCGAAAGGAACACTGACAGGACTCGAACCTGTGACCTCTCCATTATAAGTGGATAACGCTCGACCTTCGGCCCTCGACGGGCAAGGTATGGTTAAGCGGTGTTAGCGCTCTGCCAACTGAGCTACAGTGTTCCGCTGTATTGGTACCTCTGCTAATAGGGTTTCTATGTCGTCAAGAATAACAGACTCGAATGGCTTGTCTGCCTTTTCCAGTAAAGTTTCCCGCAGTGCCCGTTCAATCTCATCGACTGGAGTGAATATGCCGGTCGCGTCGGTCGTGTCGGTTTTGCGACGTTGGAGACAATCAACTGGGATACGTACCGGTCGGCTGTAGACCTGGAGGCCAAGCCACCATGCGGCTCTGATTACCCAATCTATTGGAATGAATTCAACTTTTTGGTGCTGAGTCATCGGCATCCTCGTCAAGGGAAAGTTTGTTCTCTACTAATAGATCGTCAAACAGACCTCGCTTCCGACAGGTTTTCTTGTGCTTCGCGCAATTTCTCTCGAAATTGTTGAAAAGTTTTGTTGACTACATTCTCTGTGTATCCTGTTTCTCTGCTAATGTCAACTTGGTTTCTGCCTTCAAGGAAAAGAGTCAGAATCTCTCGCTCACGCTTAGATTCGCAAAGAGACGAGAGAAACTCCCGGTCTTCGATTTGAGTGAAAATCGGGTCCTCTGCTGCAAGTGCGTGTTCTGGGGCTTTCACGTACTGATGAACCTGGTAGTGTGAAGCTTGTTTCTCAAGTTCGTCAATAAGTCGGCGTCTGAGGGCCGTAATGAGATAATTTTGAAGAGGTTGTCTGGTTCCGCCGGCCTCCAAACGTTCGATCTCTTTCCCGATTGTTTCAACTAAGATTAGCGTTCCTTCGCCAATCAAGTCATCACGAAGATGACGGCAACTGACCCAAACGTTAAGAAGTCGTTCCACTGTTGTACGAACTAATGGTCGATTGATTACAATCAATTTGTCTCGGGCTGACCTATCTCCGGTCAAAAGTTGCTCGATGAGAGCCTCACTTTGTTGGTCAATAGTATTCATTAAGATATCTCCATCTTGTCAAATCGCCAAGCGCAGTTGGCATAAAAATTTCGAGCCTCGCATTGTTTGACGGAGTACATGTAAGCCTCGCTACTTGGGTCAAAAATGATGCCTTTTTCAAAAGCTACAGCGTGACTACGCTGATACTTTGTCAGGCGCGGGGCTATCACACCAGTAAGCACACCGGAGCAGGACATGATGACATTGCAAAAAATGTCCCAGTTTATTGTTTCAGTGGAACCATGGAAAACAGTCACGTCTTGATACGCGACTCGTGTCACAGGATCAATGGCTTGTGGCGGCCCGGCTTGAGGCATCAATTCGACCGGTGTAACCGCGTAATTGTGTTTCAAAGCAACTAGAATCAACTCCTGAATGTGGACCCCACGCCAACAATATGGCACTGGAAGATTCGGAAAAGCAAGCGTCTTCCATCCGTTCCCGATACGTTCTAATAGCATCTCTGCTGACATGTCGAGTACCATCGCAAACGATGTAAGAATACACAAGCCGGTTTCAGGAGATTGTTGAAGTTTCATTCTATGTTCCGTTAGTCAATAGCCCACGGGTCGAGAGGTTTGTCTTTACTTTCCGGGTCTCGTTTCGCTGCTCGCCGATTCTTGCGGTGAAGCAGTTTCTTAAACCACCGCTTCAGTTTCGGAGCGTCAAGCATCCGAGTTGTTTTCTTCCAAGCGTTCTGCCGGCTCATTCCATTTCCTCAAGCAGTTTGTCGATTTCTTCAAGTGTTGGCATCTTCCAGTGCGGCTTTATGTAGCTACGCCAATTTGGCGGCTGAAACAGCTTATCGTATTCTTCTTGTGTGGCGGCCACCATTATCCAAATGCCGATCCCAACACGACTCCAGACGGGCCACTTGAACCTCTGCGCCTTTGTAAAATTGTACTTCTCGGGGTTCTTAGCATCGATCCACCGCTCGCCGCAGCGTCGATTAAAGCAGTAAAGGTCCGGAATGCCAGTCTGGAAAGCTGAACCCACCATAATCTCAACATGCCACCCGCGTGCTTCGAGCATCGCTTTGATGTCACGACGGATATACCATTCGGGACCATGCTTAGGGCGCTTGCTCATGGTGTATAGTGTCGAATTGGAAGTGACTCAATCAAGGCTCGGGCTTGATTGGCGTGCTTATCAAGACCGAGGATCAAATCCAAAACATACTGGTTGATTTTGACCATCCCTTCATAATTCAAAGTATGCGGCATATCGGTTGATTTGTGATACCTTGGGTGTTTTCCTGTGAATATCCATGCACAAGGGATTTCGCGCTTCTGAAACGAGGCGTGATCACTCGGTCCTCTTTGCCGGAATGTGATTGCTTTTGCCCAAGGATACTTTTTGAACAAATCAGAAAACACAACATCGGGACCAACAGAAGACGCGCGGAGACACCCAATCATGTCAAAGTTCACCATAAAATCACAGTGCTCTTGCATGTTCTTCGCGTAGTAAGACGAGCCGATTAGACCGCGCTCTTCAGCATCAAAGAAAATATAGCGGATTGTATGTCGAAGTTTTATTCGACTGAGTTGGCGTGCTACGAGAAGAGTCATCGCGCAACCCGAAGCATTGTCATCGGCTCCTGGCGTCCCGGAGACACTATCATAATGACTCCCAATGATGATCGTTTTTGATGACTGCCCCTTTTGGATTCCGATGATATTTGTGCCTGACGAAAAAGATTGCCTTTGCACTACGAATCCAAGTTTCTTCAACTCAGTTTCGATGTACGTAGCGACTCGCCGATTTGCAGCACTTCCACTCGAACGAGAGACGGCAATTTGCGCGACATCGGTTGTCAAGCATCGAAAGGCATCCACTGGCGCAGGCTGTGGTACGGGCTGTGGTACGGGTTGTGGTACGGGTTGTGGTACGGGTTGTGGTACGGGTCCAGGTTGTATCCAAGGTCCAGGCTCGCATCCGATAAAACACACAATCAGAATCAGTATGGAGAAGTTATGCAGTTTCATTGGTTTCGAGTCCTTTGATGATGTCGAGTTGAAGTAAAGCACGTCGCAATGCTCCAGGTGAGTCAATCTGCCATGACATGATGTCATTTTGACATGCGAGAGCCCGAATTTGAGCCTCGTTGTAATGGTCCAGGATATTTTGTTTACTGCGGGTCATTCGAGCCAACTCCCATCACACCAGACAACGAACTTCACGAGTTGGGAACCCTCCCACTCTATGCGAATGATTCGCACAGACCAAGGGCGTCTCTCGCACAAGACATGTCGCGCACGTCGATGGGCGTCGGTTTTAGCAATCAACACTAGAGTATGTGGAGAACCTTCAATCTCTTGTTGTGCCCGTCTCAAGAGGCCGTACAAAAAGCGGCGTGCGGCGCGCATCCATTTGAACCCGGATATGAACCCGGATATGAACCCGGATTTGAACCTGGATTTGTACTCGGGGCAAAAGCATCGATCTGCTATCCACCTTTGATCCGCGTACCTTTGCACCTCGACTTGGTAGCTATCGACGAACATGATTCTCTCTCTCCCCTATTTCTTGTATGTGATGGTAACCATATCTTCAGGATTCACTCCCTTTTTATCGGCCCACGAGGATGCTCGGAGGCACCAGTCCATCCCAATTAACGGTACGTATGGCCGGAAATGTTCAACACTTTCAGTGACCTTTTGAGCTACTCGATTTACCATGTGTGGCTGATTGACACAGATCACTTCATCATGGACATTCATTGGTGCCACAAGGAGTTTGTGAACACCAACTGGTTGCAAATCCCAAACGGAGCGCTGCACAGCTTTGGTGATCTCGGCTCCTGGACTCTGAATCTCGTGGTTCGCGGCAGCCCGCATATTGGCTGCTTGCATGGCAAAGGCTGCTCCATAAAGTGCAGACTGGACTGCGCCACCTGCCGTCTGCACCCGGTCTCGACGGCAAACTTTGACGCCTCTGCTCATGTCCTTCCAATGCTTTGGAGGCTTCTGAGCCAATGCAAAAAGCGTCTTGGAGATTCTATTCTCAAGTGTAAAGTCGCGGCGGAAACCTAACATGGTTTCAGCATAATCGGCCGGGTCCTTCCAAATGACCTGGGTTCCGATGCCGCCCGGCTGCGTCATAGAACAGAATGAGTCAGCCACTCGCTCGCGCCAACGGGCGACGCCTTTATACTTCTTGCCAAACGTTTCGATAGCGGCTATGGCGTCAGCTTCCTTGACACCTAGTTTGTTCATCAACGTCTGGTGGTTGCCGCCATACAGAATGGAACCGAAAAAGCCTTGCTTACCCTTTGTGTACAAGTCATTCTCGGTGCCATCAGTCGCTCGAATCTCGTCATACGTGTGGCCGGGAAAAAGTGCCATCCCGAAGAGAGCGTGAATCTTCCGGCCAGCCATCAACTCGGCTCGGAGGGCTTTATCATCGCACACAGCGTCAGCAATTGTCACCTCAAATGCTGAGAAGTCACCGATGCTCAAAATGTAGCCTTCCCAAGCCAACGGAAACATCTCGCGCACTTCTTTAGTGTGCTTGATGCCTTGAGCATTAAGCCCGTCACCGCCACTCATACGAGACGAGAGAGCACCGATGACATTGAAGCTAGCATGGAATTTACCGGCACGGAGCAACTTGGTGTAGAGTTCGACTTCCTTGGCAGCAATCTTAACTGCCAGGATTTCTTTTGCGCGGGAGGCAGCAGGATGGGGCCCAAGTTTCAGTATACCGGTTCCGCCACAACGCAGGCAGGGCTCTGTCATCTCACCATCAAACTCCTGGACAGCGACCGCCATTTCGAGACAACGTGTGCAAGGTTCAGGTTCCATAATCTCCCACGTGCCAATCGCCTCCAAATTGGTTTTCTTTGTGCTATCTTCAAGAATTATCTTTTCCATGGAATCCATAGCGGCTGTGATGTATGCCCGTACTTCGCTTGGTTTGTTCGTATTGACCGGGGAGTTATCAATAATTAACTTGGCCTGCCGGAGTAGCCCTCGAATGCCAGATTTGTTAATCTTGAAGCCGTGCCAACGAACAGCCGCTACCATGCAAGTTAAAATTGAGTCATTATCGTTTGGTTTCGGGTACTCAAAGTATTCGTCAAGGAGCCGCAAATAGACAACATCATCAGTAGCGTAGTCGCGGGCATCCTCGCGTATTGCCCAATGCTCAATTGTCTCACGAATCACACCAGGCCACGCATGGCCCGCTGGTTTCAGTTTGCCATCCTTTCCTTTTGCACAGACAACCCAATCCTCATCAGGACTGGCTATTGCGAGCGCTGTCGGGGCGTAACCAACTTCCTTGGGTCGAACCTTTGGCTCCACGTCCTTGTAGTGATACTTCGGTTTTCGCTTCAATAGATACTCAGCCAAATACTTCAAACCGCCCGCCGGATTGAATCTCAACACTACGTCTTTGAAATCGGGGTCTAAGTCGCCATATAGGTCATGCCGGTCAAACACCTGCCACCTTGGAGCCTCGGGATCATGTGACTTAGCAAAGTAGATATTATCGAATTCGATCCGCGCTTCTAACTCATCTGCTAAAGCGTCAGCCAAAACAGCGGACACTCTTCTGATACGAACGCTATCACGACCCATCAATGACTGCATTGGGCCTTTACGACTGTGGAGAAGTAGATCAAGTGCGCCTGCGGGTTTAAGGCAGGGTCCATCTTGACCTCGGGGTTCCAGCAAAGCTATCTCGTCGATATGCTCCTCGGGAATCCAATTTGGGTCACAGAGAGAGAAGATTGTGTATATTTTACACAAATGAAAGAAATCAAAAACGAGATTAAATGCCACAATAGTGTATTTAAGCATCGACTCAATCAATTTGAGTGTCTCGTGAATTGGGCGCTTCCAAATGTCATAAAGTTGAATCGGCCCATTCTCCACGGCATACTGAAAGAGCACAGCCATGCCGTGAAGTCCGCACGTTTCGCTGTCAAGATACAGCTTTAATGGGTGCAGTTTTGATTCCATCTCTTCCCTCGCCACTAAGGGCGACCCATCGCCACCGTGGGCCGCCTCTTGCCTCACAGCATCTCACAGCATCTCAACAGTGATCCGTAGCTTTATGCCTTCACGTACACAGTCTGGAATATCTTCAGCCGGGCGCAAGCCCTTCTTGCGAAGACTTGCCATCATTTCACCTCACTTAAATAAAGGGATTAGAATAAATCGTACTCCCAACCTGATCTTTTGACCGAAGCGTGTACGACAGGTGCGCTCTCATAGCTGCCGTTTTTGAAGACCAGAGACATCCTCAAGAGCATACCAATCCAGTGGTTGATTTGTGTTTTATCCGAGAATGAATGAGTCAGTACGCCAAGCACAGTGGACTTCAGGCGGGGCTCGGTCCCCGACACTTCCACAACTCCTTTCCCGGGGATCGTGATCTCGATCTCGAAAAGATGGTCGTCTTCGGTCTCGACCATGATGATCGTACCGGCTTTCTGCTTGGTGATGTCAATGCCGGTTTCGTCTACATCGTTTGCATCGTTTGCATCATTTGCATCGGCTATATCAAACATAACAATTCTCCTTCTATTATTAGATCGTCAAATCAGGTTTCATCCCGACACCTATTCAGGTCAGAAAGCAAAGTTTCGGTGGGAATTGTGCCAGCGCACCAGGCCGCGACCCGGGTTGGGAGTCCGTCAAGCCCCATCTGGAACATCCGATCGATCATCTCGGTGATCTCGGCCTTCTTACGTCGGCTGTCGGCCACCCGGCGGCCTTTCTGAAGCTGCCGTCGCACTATCCGCGTCTGAACTGGGCTTTCCCGGCGGGCCTCCAAGAGCCGCACAGCGGCCTTCTGAGCGGCTTCTGGGTCCCCCCGGTACGCGAGCACAATATCAAGGTCGCTTTGGGCCAACCGGTCCGAGGCAAACATCAATTGTACCCCATGAGGGAGGTCCAGGAGCCCCAATCGACGGTACACCCATGGGCGGGGTCTTTTCAGTTCCTTAGCAATCTCGCCCGGCGTCTCGCCAAGCGGGAACAGTTTCTTGATTCCCTGGGCCTCTTCCAGAATGTTCAGGTCTTTGCGCTCCAGGTTCTCGATAAGGTTCAGTTTGTGGGCGTCGAACTCGGAGATGTCTTTATCGGTAACCATGGCCGGTATTTCGGCCGCGTGAAGCAGTCGGCACGCCGCGAATCGGCGGAAGCCCGCGACAAGCCTGTAGCAATAGCCAGGGTTTCTGTTCCATGGTTGAACAATCACTGGAAACTGCAAACCGCTGTGACGAATATCCTGAGCAAGTGACGTTACCGACTCCGGAGTGAATCGCCCTCGACAGTTAAACTCTGGGTCCACCCAGACCTGAGTCATTGGAATCGGATACGCATTATATTCTGCGAGGGCTTCCATTACAGCATCTCCTACACCTTGATCCTCGTCAGATTCGGTTCTGCTTGATCGTTAATCCAGTTGAAGACACCAACTGAACCTCTCGGGCTGATTGTTACAAAACTGCACGTGCCTTCAGCCCAAGTACCGGAGTTGTAAATTGGCAACAGTCGTCTCTTTTTCTCGGACCACATTTGACCCGCGAGGTGCGTGTGTCCTGACACAAGAACATTAAACTTATCCAAATACCCACGCAAACTTTGATTCATGGTTTTCGTTCGACTGGGCTTACCGCAGCACCACCGAATAAAATTGGACAAACGTTCGAGACGCCCGATTGATCTGGCTTCGACGGTCTTGTACTTGTTCAAGAGCGGACTGCCATTCCGATCCTCACAGAGGCCACTGTAAATCGCAGCAATTCGGCCTAGACCAGGATTATCGCCGGCGCAGTAGTAATCGACTTCGTGCCCGTGAATGAAATGGACAAGCTTGTCACCTATACGTTCAGTGTGTGCCGTCCGCATGGTTTTGAAGAACGGGTGACTAAGCCAACAAGGATGTGTTCTTCTACGCCCCTTTGACCAAAGAGTACAAAACTGAATCAGATCAGCATCATGGTTGCCCAAGACATAAATAGCTCCCATTGCGGCGAGTCGATCCAGGAGCCGATCTCGCAACGTAAGAACCAAGCTGATGTTGCTCTGCCACAACTCGAAAAGGTCCCCGACGATAATAAGCCGACCGTTCTGCTCCTCAACAAAGTCGAGAAAGGCCAGAAACTCGTCTTCCCGATGACCGTCTGACATGTGAGCGAAATTGTCTCTCGGGCCGCCGTCTCCAAGATGGAGATCAGACACAACGTAAATCGGTTTTGGTCTGACGCGCCGCACGGATTTCACAGGTTGAGGATTCAACAAGAAAGGCGCTAGAGGCCGAGAAGTGACTGAAGACGCGAGTGGAGGTTGATTGGCAAATGGCTGGTCAAGCGACTCAAACTGCGGCTCGAACTGCGGCTCGAACTGCGGTGGGGCCTCTGGTGGGGCCTCTGGTGGCGGTGCAATTGAAACATGTACTTCGGGCATGGTTTTTGTAACCTCCGGAAAGAACCACTCGTTGACACAGCATTGAAGTCTGTATGCAACGTCTTCAGGATCGGTGTCCGCTACAACGTCTCTAAACAGAATGTCGACTTTAAGATTTGTCATCCAGGTCCAAAATCGTCTTGGCACGGGCGACAGCATCGCTCCACTTTGTCACAAGCGGGCCGTCCCAACCTTCGCCTTCGCGCTCGCGGACGTCATAAATTATGTCGCCTAAGTCACGAACCTCAAACAAAGCCCGAAGCACATCAATCGCGGCTTCACCCGGCGACTGCTGTGAGAGACCAGCAAAAACAACAGTAATCATGGCCGCCAGACCTCCCCATTAAAAAGGTTTTCAACTTCGCCAATCTCGCCGCTGTACAAGACATATTCGACGCCACTTCCTCGAAGAATTTCAATGCCAATATCTACTTCCTCTCGCCAACGCTCCGGCGTCATGTCGAAAGCCCGCTGATGCGCAACAACCAGCGGGATGCCGGCAAGAATGATGCCGCGAGCACAATCTGAACAACAGGCCCATGGACAAACCATAGTGAGCCCACTGGTCGAAATACCGGCTCGTGCAGCTTTATAAATGGCCGCGCGCTCAGCGTGCTCAGTGACCTTGTATTTGCGAGGACGTTCCCGGTTACGCGGGTCATTTGCCATACCTGGGTTGGTAAAAGCATTGACGCTACCAACAAGGATATAACCATCCGAGTCAACAAGAATCGCGCCATTCTTGGTGCTGGTATCAGTGCTTTGATCAAAGGCCAGCCGATAAGCCTCACGCAATAAAGGTCGAAAATTCATATTAGTCACCGCAACTCCCACCTCGAAGACTACAAACGTTTGTCGATTCCTCAAGCAACTCGATACCTTCGTGTTCGAGTGCTTCTTCATAAGGAACCGGTGTCAAAGGTTGCCCTTTACGGCTACCATCCGGATAACAAGTGATGCCTCGAAGCTGAGGCAAGTACCGCATAAGCATAGAACCGAACGGATAAATTGTATGCTGATTATTTAGCTCACTACCGTAGGCCGGCAGATTGATCGTACTACTGATGCAATGATCCACGTAACCTTGGACCCAAGCCTGGAAGGCTACCCGCTTCTCAACATCTCTGGCAAGCGTGTAGGCATCCTCAACTCTGCTCGGATCAATCCCGTTCTTAATCAATCGTCGGGCACACGGATCAACAACATACTGATAGTAGTATTGTCCGCCTTTCAGGTATCGCCTCTTATAAGCGACACAAAAGATTGGTTCAATGCCGCCAGTCGTCTCGGCGACAATGCTCGTGATGCCATTAGGAGCGACGGCACGTGTCTTTTTGGGGTGGCTCAAATCCCACTTGTCGGCCCACTTGTTAGCAAACCAGCCTGCCTTACTGTACGCTGCAAGCCAGGTGCCTAACTCTTCATCGGGAGCATAGGGCCGACCACGCTTCAAAAGCCACTCGTGGATGCCCATCAAGCCGAGACCGAGCCGACGATTCTTGCTGCGAACTTTGTTCACATCGCTGTAGGGAACGTCCGAGTAGACTGAGCCCGCTAAAAGAAATGCCATTCCAAGATCAAGCAGAATTTTGAACTCTTCAAAACTTTCGACCCGGGCGATATTGATTGAACCGAGATTGCAGATGTCATCGGTATCTCGACTGGCCACTTCGCCACAAGCGTTCCTCAAAGTCTCATTAGCATTTCTTCCTGTATCGACACTAAAACCGGGGTCCCCAGTCGTGAGCATTTGTTCGATAACAGCCCAGTAGACGCTATTCGCCAGCGCATGATGCTCGTGCTCATCATCCCCATAGGCTTCAAAGAATGCGTCATTTAATTGGACACTAATGTTCGTGTAGTCCAGAGTTGCGGGAAAGCTGAAGTTTTGAGCTTTCAGTTTTTGGATTTCCTCGGGCCAATTCTTCAGGCGAATGAATCGATGGACATCCGCATGGTCCCAGCATAAGCCAGCCCAGATTGCGCTGCGATGAGTACCGCCCTGCATGATCCCTCGGCCACACTCATTGAGTATCTGCATAAGGGAAATTGGCCCGGAGGCTACGCCACCAGTCTTACGAATCGGGGAACCCTCGCACCGAATATCAGAGTAGTCTACTCCGATTCCGGCATTGGACATCAAAGCCATACTGGCCTTCATCAACAACTCAGACCAGCCCTCTCGACTATCGCGTGCCTTGAGAAGCAGACAGTTGTTTATTTGATGATACCGCTGCCCAGACATACGGAGATACCGTCCGGCCGGAATGAATTTTCGCTCAGTGATGTAACGACGAATATCCTGAGCGAGCCGTTGCCGCATATCAATGCCGACAGCCCGCATAACGTTCTTTGTTACACGGTTCGCAATCTCGGGCCATGTTTCTTTTCGATCTTTGACATCATGGGCGTAAATCCGATCCATGATGCTCTGAGCGAAGACCGACATTTCCGTTTGTGTTGTCATCGTGAGTTCTCTTCAATTTCTTCTTTGGTCCAAACAAACTCTATTCCATCAGAAACTCGAAGCCCGAGGTGGTGGACAGGACCAGAACTCCAGAGTGCCGCTTGATGAAACTCGTCCGCCGTGCGCCCGTCCTTTAGGACAAGGCGGCGCAACGGATACTTTTCATCATACATCCCGTAGAAAAAGCCGATCTGTTCCGAGCTGCAAGGAAACGGTCGCTTGCAGTGTTCGCAAACTTCCTGTGGTGCTGCATACTCTACGAGAAAAGCAATAGCAGTCGGTGGTAATCCCACAAACTGATCACATCGAATTCCCATGATCCCTCCCTTAGTAAATGTACACGGCAATTTGATCTTCGACATTCTCATCTCCAAAACAGGCGGACAGAGAGTCAAACTCCATCCTCGTGGTCCAAAGCCGGTAGTAGGAATCGAACCCACGTAACCGGATTACAAATCCGGAGCATAGCCATTCTGCCATACCGGCGGTAGACAATACAGTCAAAGTTGCGGGTGCGGGACTCGAACCCGCGTGGCTGGCGTATGAGACCAGTGAGAAACCAACTTCTCGAACCCGCATTATTCAATCACTCCTAGAATTTATTGAAATGCCGTGACAAACAGAAATCGAGTTGTACGTCATCGAATTCGCCGCCAATCTTGAGCACTTCAGTGCTATTAAAAGGAATCCCATAAATCATTCCGTTAGAAGCCAAGACGCC
>SDBV01004963.1_pt1 | contig 18905 bp, 13 predicted proteins | sample 2277081 | NCBI WGS metagenome assembly SDBV01 (sample SAMN10402039, study PRJNA504765) | marine sediment metagenome | isolation source: marine sediment core GS10_PC15, 223 cmbsf | place: Arctic Ocean: Southern Knipovich Ridge | collected 2010
TCCTTGGGAAGAAGAATGAAAACTAAAACTTTAATCATTTTAATAGTTTTGATTGGTTTGGGTGCAGGAGGGTTTTTTGCTTGGAAAAATCTTTCCCTCCCCGAAGCTGAAAAAGAAAAAATTAAGGAGGAAGAAGAAGTTACAGGAGAGCAGGTAGAGGAGCAAGCAGAAGAGCAGGCGGTTCTGCCAGAAGAAGAGGTAATTTCAGAAGAAGAAGATAAGGAAGTGCCCAAAGAAGAAGAGGAAGAGTCTGCCCTGATTCCTGTCCAGATTACTTTTTTAGATAATCTTATTGCTGATCCAGATTGGAGCTCCGATGGAAGCCAAATTGTTTTTTGCATTAAGGGAGGGGAGTCACCAACATTACACTCAATCAATATTAATGGAAGCGGACTTACGGAAATCGGCCCAGGCTTTGATCCATCCTGGAGTCCTATAGAGGATAAAATAGCTTACGAGTTGAACGGACAGATTTACACCATGAACTCCAATGGAGGGGATATTACTCAATTGACAAGTGGGTATAGCAGTGTTCAACCTGCTTGGAATCCAGATGGAACAAAAATTATATACACCTATTACGGAGCTGAAAAAGCATCAATCTGGATAATGAATGCTGACGGGAGCGGAAAAACTCAGCTTACTACTTCTGCAGATGGAGAGTGTGCTTTGCCATCTTTTAGTTATGATGGTTTAAGAATTGTTTATGCCAAAGGACCTGTGTGGAACACCTCTTTAGAAAGACTGCCAACAGCAACAAATGAAATCTGGATTATGAATTTAGATGGTTCAAACAAACATAAGATATATGCTTCAAGTGACAGTTATCAGTGGATATTCCAGCGAGCATGGAATAAGAATAATGAGATTTTATTCATGAAAAATCCTCTTCAGGATATGAAGGTTCCAGAGATGTTTGTTATAAATTCTGATGGAACTAATCCTAGATACATGGTTGATTATCCAAAGGATTCTTTTGGTATTCCTATATCATTTTATCTTGATCCTGTTTGGGATAATAGTGGCACTAAAGTAGTAGCTGTTAGAAAAATAATAGATGGATCACAAAACATTGTTACTATTTCAGTAGAAGAATAGTATTTATTTTAGATTGAACGAGAAATAGTGAATAGTAGGAGGTATATCTCATTACCCATATTAAAAAAGGGGAAGTCCCCCTTTTTTTTAATGAGTTTTACCAGTTACATTCGGCTTTGCCGTAAGTGTATTTATCTATAAAAAGATTGTTTTGGTCTCGTAAGTAAAGAATGTCGCAACCCTTGCTCACAATCCAATTTTTGTTCATGTAAATATGCCAATTTTCCATTATGAAATCTGCATCCTGGGAGTAATCTCTAAAACAGCCACCATAGTTAAAATTTTCATTAATGTAAGAAACGCATTCTGAATCAGATGAAATTATAAAACTGCTAGAATAGTCTGGGATTTCACATGTTTTACTGTCAAAAATAAACTCTTGGCAGCAGGGCTCAAGGTGGGAAATTTCTTCCCCTGTTGGTCTTGGGCATTCTTTTGGCAAAGAGATAGGAAAATCACGATAATTGGTAAAATAACCCAAGCATTTATTAGGCCTGAAATTTCTACCTCTTCCAAAAGGATTTGAACCGCCAGAGAGATATATTTTATCACCTCGCTTAATAAAAATGCTTTCTGTAGGAACTGGGTTATAGTAAGGATTATATTTTTCTATTCCCTGGGGAATTGTAAAACTTCCACCTTTTCCTTTAATCTGCCAACCAGTTATGTTGATTTCTTCTCCTTTTTCTAAATCAGTATTAAGAGTGATTAAAGAAGAACTAGTTTCTGTTTCTGGTTCAATCTTTCTAATCTCTACTTTGTCAAAATAAGGAGAAATGTTGAGCTTAAATATTCTTTGAGCAGGTGAAGTGGTTTCTGCTTTTTCTTTTTCCTGGACCAGAAAAGTGTATTCTTTAGGCCCAGGAGGCAGAGTTATAGTTCTTTTTTTAGAATAAGTTGATTTCCAATCACTATCAAAACCCAGTACTTTGGTTTGAAACCTTGTACGTTCATCTGGATCAGGGATTTTCAAATCAAATTCAAAAGTAATTTCGTTTGTTTCGTCTATAACTTCGTTATGTTTTGGACCAGAAACTATTTTAGTTGTTATTTCAAGAGTTTGGGTTTCTGGAGTTGATGTTTCAGAGGTATAAGGAGTTGTTGATTGTTCTTCAGAAATGCTTGTTTCAACTTGAGAATCAGTGTCCTGAGACAGAAAAACATTCTCTTTTAACATTGGAAGAGAAGGAGCAAAAGCGTTTATAAAACTTAAGGCCAAAACAATAATTATAATAATAGTTATTATCATTGCTATTATTAAAACACAAAAATCTAAAAATTGCAACCTTAATTTTGCTTTGACTTTTAGTTTGGTTGTTGTTATATTTTCTTATTACCTGTTTTTGTTATGGATAAAAGTTATTTTATTAAACTAACAACTAATTTGTATCGCTTGACCATTCTTTTTCCCAAGAAAGAGCCTTTAAGGTATAAAATAAGAGAATTTGCTGATAATATTTTAGCTAATTCTATTTTGGTTTTTAAAAAAGAATCTTCTCAATCAAAAAAATTAATCTTGGAGATTCAAGAATATGTAGAGGTTTTAGATAGTTATTTAGAATTAGCAAAAAACCAGAACTGGGTTAGTCCTTTTGATGTTTTGGAGATTCAAAAAGAATATGTTAATCTTATAGGAGAATTAAATAGGTCAGAAGAGTCAGAAACTAAGGTTTTAATACCAGAAACAGTAAATCGTGTGGTTATAGAAGAATTAGTTCATGCAAAAGAAGATCGCCAGGATAAAATCTTAGAATTTTTAAGGCAAAGGGGAAGAGCGCAGGTTGGAGAATTACAGCAGGTTTTTCCTGATATTAGCAAGAGAACTCTTCGTAGAGATTTTGAGTTTTTGTTAAAACAAGGCATTGTTGAGAGAATAGGGGAGAAAAGCTCTACTTTTTATCAATTAAGAGTATAGGACATAGGTAGGACATACATATATATAGGTAGGACATAGTGTCCTACTGTAATATTCTATGAATAAACTTAAAAAACAATTTAGTAGAATATACGATAAATATATAGAGAAAATCTATAGATTTATCTTTTTAAAGATAGGATCTCAAGAAATAGCCCAAGATTTAACATCGGACACGTTTTTAAGGGGATGGAAAGCGTTTCAAAAAGCTCAAGATCCTAAGAATGACTATCAAATTGAAAATACTCAGGCATTTTTATATCAAATTGCTCGTAATTCAATAGCAGATCATTATAGGAAAAAGGGGAAAATTAAGATTGTTTCTATTGAAGATAAGGCAATAATTGATTTTAGTGTTGATTTAAAGAAAAAAGCCATTTTAAGCTCTGATATGAATACAATCAGATTAGCTTTAAATAATTTGAACGAGAATTATCAAAATGTGATTATTTGGCGTTATTTAGATGGTTTTTCAACGGCTGAGGTTGCTCAAATCATGAATAAATCAGAACCAGCAATCAGGGTTTTGCTTCACAGAGCTTTAAAATCACTTAAAGATCAGGTTAATCGATTAGCTTAAAAGTGTAACGTTTTTAAGTTAAATCAGTCATAAATATAATAGGAGACAATATCGCTCAAGAAAAATGAACGATAAACAACTAATCAATCAAATACAATCACTCAAACAGATTAAACCCAGACAAGACTGGGTTGTTTCAGTTAAAACCCAGATTTTACAAGATGAGGTTCAGTCCAGTATTTCAGTAACACAGGTTTTTTCAAGAATGTTTTTACAATTAAAACCAGCTTTTGTTAGTTTGGTTGTTTTAGTTGCTATAATTGGAACATTTGGAATTGTTCAAGATTCTTTGCCTGGTGACTTGCTTTATCCTGTTAAAAAAGTAGCTGAACAAGGTCAGGCAAAGTTTTTAGTGTCCGAACAAGATATTGTCCACTATAAGCTTGAAATGGCTAATAAAAGACTAGAAGAATTGACCAAGATTGCTCAGGTTAATCAGGTTCAGAAATTAGCTCCAGCTATTGCTGAATTTCAGGCTAATGTTGCTGAAGCAGCTGATAATTTGATAAAAGCAAAAGATTTGAATATTAAGGAAATTGTTGCTGATACTCAAAAATTAGAAGAGAATAAAGCAAAAATAGAAGCTTTAGGAATAGTGATTGGAGAAACACAAAAGTTTGATAATGCTATGAAACAGATTGTAGAAAGAGAGCTTGAGAGTATAGAAGAACAGATTTTAGGAGAAAGTCAGGATCAAGCTTTAATTCAAATAAGAGAAGATTATGAAGCAGGAAATTATAGTCAGGCTCTAGAAGGAATATTATTTTTAAGTTATTCAGAATAAATGTCTAAATACTTTTCATTTAAAAATTTTGAGAGTCGCAGCTCGTTGTTCTTACGTAAAATTGCGAGCACGGTCGGCGCGGCAAGAAATAAAAATTTGTCGAAAATATTAATCAATTAAATTAAAAATGACACAAAAATTGAAAAAATTTGTAGCGATTGCTACATTAATGGCTTCTGTCATGATGGTTAGTCCAGCTTATGCTTTGACGGCTGAAGAGCTTGCAGACCAAATTGCTACTTTACAGGCGCAATTAACTGCTTTAACAGCTCAATTAGCTGAACTTACAGGTGAAGAAGTTGTTGTTGTTTCAGGGTGTGATATTTCCAGCTTTGACCGAAATTTAGAAGTTGGAGATACTGGCGATGATGTAAAATGTTTACAGATCGTCTTAAACTCAGACTCTGATACTCAATTAGCTGATTCAGGCGTAGGTTCTTCTGGAGAAGAAACCAGTTATTTTGGTCCTTTGACCAAGGCAGCTGTTGTTAAATTCCAGGAGCTATATGCTGACGAAGTGTTGGCTTCTTGGGGACTAACTACTGGTACTGGTTTTGTTGGCTCAACTACAAGAGCAAAGCTTAATGAACTATTAGTTGGTGCTGTTGATGAGGATGAGGATGAGGATGAGGATGAGGATGAGGAAGAAGTAACAGGTGGTGGTTTAAATGTTTATTTATCTTCTGTTACTCCAGCTTCTACTAGTATTATCTCTTACGGTACTGAGAGTTACCAAGCACAGGTTTTAGTGCCTTTTACTACTGTTAACTTTACAGCTAGTTCAGAAGGTAGTGTGACGGTTACAACTTTGAAGTTTACGAGAACTGGTATTGCTGCTGACGCTAACTTAGACAACACCTATATTTATGAAGGTGCTGCCAAGTTATTAGAAGGTGGCAGTCTTTCCAGTAAAGTCGTAACATTCAACGACGCTAGCGGAATATTTACTGTTCCAGCTGGTGGAACCAAATCCATTACTTTAAAAGGTAACTTAAATTCTGCTGCGTCAGCTGGTAAGACTATTGGTTTTAGTTTAGTTTCTGCTGATGACATCACTTCTGATGCTTCTGCTGTTAGTGGAACTTTTCCAGCTACCGGTAACTTAATGACTGTTGCTACTGCAACTGACCTGGGTTACGCTATGATTGCTGGACATACAAGTCCACTTAGTGCAAGTACCATTAGTCCTCAAGATGATTACATGGTTTGGAAGTTCACTTTAACTGCTAACCAGCAAAATCTGGATTTAGAAGAGATTATCTTCAGCGAGGTTGGTAGTATTAATGTTGATGATTTGCAGAACTTTGAGCTTTACTATGGCGGAACCGTATTGGGAACAGCCGAAATGGATAGTAACAATCAGGTAATATTTGACCTGTCTGATTCTCCATATAGAATTACTAAAGGACAATCTAGGGTCTTAAAACTTTACGCTGACATTGTTAAGGGTTCTAATCGAACCTTTAAATTCACTATTCAATATCCTACTGACCTAATACTCAAGGATGTTAATTATGGTGTTTACGCACCTTCTTATATCACCATTGGAACCTGGTCAATAGTTCAGCCAGATGAAAGTTATACTGTTGGTGTTGGTACAATATCTGTAACCAAGAGGACTGATTCACCAACCAGCAATGTTTCTTTAGACGGAACTAATATCTTGCTTGCTAAATATGACTTTAAGGCAGCTGGTGAAGATATTAAAGTTACCAGTTTAAGAGTTGCAGCTGATACTGTTAGGACTGGGGCTACGCCTTCCACAGCTAATGGATTGGACAATGGTATGGTTTATTTGGACGGCGTTCAAGTAGGAAGCACAAAAGATATTGAAGAATATGCTAGTGGTCTTGTTGCTGAAGGCACTTCTTTCACCTTTGGTACCAGCTTTATTCTTACTGCGGGCACAACCAGTGTCGTAGAAATTAAAGCTGATATAAAGGACACAGATACTAATAGCTTCGTTGCTACTAATACCATTCAGATTTATCTTTTGCATGATGGTACCTACAACAACGCCCAAGCCCAGAGTTCCCTGACTATCTTAGACGTTCCTCCTGTAAGCGACAAAGCTGCTAATACTTTGACTGTTCAGGCTGGGACTTTGACTTTCACCAAAAGAGCTGCTTATGGTAATCAAACTTGTACAGCTCCATCTTCAGAATTTAAGATTGGGTCTTTCTCAGCATTAGCTGGCTCTACCGAAGGCGTTAATCTTGACAGCATTACAGTTACTCTTATTGCTGCTGAGGTGGCTGATACTGAGAACTTATTGCTAAAAATCGGAGCTGACCAGATTGGTTCTACTAAAGTAAGTCCAGCCCTCACTAACCTTTTCTCAATTAATGTTGACTTAGCTGCGAGTGAATCAAAGACGATTGATATTTACGCTGATATTTTGAGCACGGCTGAAGCCACAGACACTGTTAACGCAGATGTTCATGGTACCAGTACGACTGCTGTAACCTCAACTGCGGCAAATGTTGCTGTTGGTGATGCTGTTACTCTTCAGACCATTGTTGTTGCCGCTGGCGGGTTAAGCGTTAATATTGCTGCTGACAATCCGAGCGATGCATTAATTGTTGGCTTAAGCACAGATGTGGTAATGGCAAAATATGAATTTGGTACTGCTTATGAAGCGTTCAATATTTCTGAAGTAAAGGTATATGCTAGTAGTGAGACAGATAGAACATCTCCTCGTTCTAGTAAACCAAACTTCCCTGATTTCGTTAATGTCTGGCTTTCTTATCCAGATTCTGATGGCAATACAGTAACTACTACTAAGAGGAGTACTTTTGTCAATGGAGCAATGCACTTTACCGGTCTGACTATGTATGTTCCAGCTAATAATACGGCTAAGCTTACTGTTTACGCTGACTTGAATGCTGTTGCTCCTGCTGGTTATGCTATAACTGGAGATAGACCTCACCTCTCACTTGCTTACTACAAAGCAAATAGTGGCTCCACACCCTTATTTGAGAGACGCACAGGATATTTAAGGTATGATGACGACGGCGATGGTACAAAAGAAACTCTTGCGGCATGGGATACTGCTGATACTACTTTAGGACATGGTAGTTATGCTATTAAGTTTACTACTGATACAGACCTTACTGATGGAGCTGAGATTGACATTCCGATCAGTGATCTAAACTTGACCGTAGATAGTATAACTAGTATCACTTTCGCTGCAAAAACAGATGATTCCGCTAAAAAGTCTGGTCCGGATCTTACCCTTTTTATGGATGCTAGTGGTGATGGTACTTTGGATGGAGAGATACTCTTCCATAACACCCTAACAACTGGTGATAGCACGTGGTATACACAAACATTTGATGTAGACAGTTCATGTGCTGGTTGGAGTGGTGTTGGAGGTGTTTCCTATAATGGTAAATCCTTAAGCACTATACAGACAGACTATGATCATGCGATTGTAGGAATGAGTTTTTCTGTAGGATGGGATGGTGGTAATTGGACGGCTAGTAAAAATTACTGGGCTGATAATATTAAGATAAACGGCACTTCTACTTATTCTGTGGAAGATGATATGGGCGAACTTGGTACTAACCTTGTCATCAATAAGACCAAACCAACTGTGAGTTTGCAAGGAGTTGATACTGGTAGCTTAGTTAATGGAAATAATACTCTTTATCCGTTAACGGTGGCTGCTGATACTGCCGGAGATGTTGGTGTTAAGATAATGACCTTCTCTGTAACTCCTGATAGTGGCATTACTAGTGCCAAGACCTTTAAATTCTATAAGGGCTCTGTCGATTATACTGATAGTGTAGCGATTAGAAGTCAAATAGCTGTTGGGGGAACTAATTGGGAAACAGATGGTACTGGTATAGATTGTGATAGTACCGCAGAGGTTATATATGTAATATTTGATGCTGAAGAAGTCATACCAGGAGGTACCTCCCAGACTTATTACCTCAAAGCTATAGTCGCCGGAGTAGATACTGCTGGTGAGAATATTCAGACTTATATGATGGATGATGCCTATGCCTACGATAATGGTAATGCCGCTGATGTTGGTAGGGGTGATACCTTTGCTAATGTTAGCACCATTAATAATACTACCGCTTACTTTACCTGGACAGATAGATCTTATGGTCCTGCTCATGCTTTAACTACCACAGATTGGCTTAATGGTTTCCTTGTAGAGACATTAGGAGATTCTTTACTGTATACTCTCAGTAAGTAAATTCTGAAACAGACCGGCTATTCTTTCTTGTGGACCTGACTTTGTTGGGTTAGAATATGCGCCGGAGTCCAAAAAGCCGTCTTTCGGGACGGCTTTTTGTTTCGTTAATTAATGCTAATTTATTTCTTGCTGATTTATGCTGATGTGATAAAATAAAAATGTTAAAAAGATATGTTTCAAAAAACTAATTTTAAAATTCTTTTTGTTGGAATAGTGTTTCTTTTTTTACCATTTTTTGTTTCGGCTATTTCTTTGGGTGAAAAAGCTGATTTTTTTGTTGATTCTACTTATGACTTATCTCAAAGAAAAGAAATCTCTACTACCTTGAGGAGAATAGGTCAAAGAACATATTTTTATATTGATAATCAATGGTGGGAAACTTTGGAATATCAAGAAAAACAACAAGTTTATCAAGCTCTTCAAAGCTTAGATTATGAATTTTATTATAAAATTTATCCTACTTTAACTTCTAATTTTGGATATGAATGGAAACCAGGAATTGATAAAGAGAGCCGGATTACAATTTTAATTCATCCGATGATAAAAACAGCGGGCGGATATTTTAACAATGGCGATGAATATCCCAAAGCCCAAAATCCAAAATCGAATGAGAAAGAAATGATTTATTTAAATGCTGATTATATTACTGATTCCTTGGCTAAAAGTTTTCTTGCTCACGAATTTACCCACTTGATTACTTTCAATCAGAAAGAAAAAATTCAGGGAGTAGAAGAAGAAATTTGGCTTAATGAAGCCCGGGCCGAATATACTTCAACTTTAGTTGGTTATGATAATATTTATGAAGGGAGTAATTTGGAAAGAAGAGTTAAAAAATTTTTAGAAGAACCATCAGATTCTATCACTGAATGGCAAGGCCAAGAAGCCGATTACGGCGGTTTAAATCTTTTTACTCAATATTTAGTTGAGCAATATGGAATAGAGATTTTAGCTGATTCTTTAAAATCAAAAGAAGTAGGAATTAAAAGTTTGAATTATGCCTTAGAAAAAAAAGGCGCCGACGTTGATTTTTCTCAAATTTTTACTGACTGGACTATTGCTGTTTCAGCCAACGATTGTTCTTTAGGTGAAAAGTATTGTTATGAAAATAAAAACTTAAAAAGCTTGCGGATTATTCCCTCAATTAATTTTTTACCTCTAAGGGGTGAGAGTACATTGGGAGTTAGTCAGACTACTAAAAATTGGTCAGGGAATTGGTTCAAATTTATTGGCGGTAAGGAAGGAACGCTAAAAATTGAATTTATTGGTAATCCAGAAAATTTATTTAAGGTTCCTTATTTTTCAAAAAATATTTCTGGAGAATACTCTCTTAATTTTTTTGAACTTGATGAATATCAAAGAGGAGAAATTTTAGTTTCCGGGTTTGGCACAGATATTAGTTCAGTGACCATTATTCCTACAATTCAAAGTAAGGTATCGGGATTTTCGGACCAGGAATCTGCTTTCCCATTTTTCTGGGAAGCTTCAACTATAGCTGAGGCAGAAGAAGTGGAAGAAGGTACAAACTCAAAATATTTAGAAAAGCCAATTTCTAAAATGTCTCAACAAGAAATTTTAGCTATGATTTCTGAGATTGAAGAATTGCTTGAACAACTTAAAAATAGATTTGCTCAAATTGAATCTGAAGGAGAAGTGGAAGAAGTTTCTTGTCAAAAATTTGAAGAAAATCTTTTTTATGGATTAAGAAATGATGATAAGGTCTACTGTCTCCAGCAATTTTTGAAAGATCAAGGTTCAGAAATTTACCCTGAGGGTTTAGTTACTGGAAACTTCTTGACCTTAACTAGAGCTGCAGCAATTCGCTTCCAGGAAAAATATGCTGATGAGATTTTAGCTCCTTTACAGTTAAGTGCTGGAACTGGTTTTGTTGGTTCTTTAACCAGGGCTAAGATTAATAGCTTGTTAGAATAATGAAACGTTGACAAAAGCAATTTAATTTGCTATTATGCAAACAGTGAGTGTTGTTTGAAAGAACAACTCTTATTCTGAGTAAGGCGACAAATCTCTCTTAAGTGAGATTTGTTGCTTTTTTTTCTTGAAAAAATCTGTTAAAATTATGTTGGGTCGGGAGGATAGCACTCACTAAAAACCTTAGAATTGGAGTCACTCTCCTGACCCTCTAAAAGCTTTACCTAAAATGGAGATTAAAAAGATTTTACCAGAACTAAAACAAGATATTTTGCTGAAAGATTACACTACTTTTAAAATTGGTGGAAAGGCAAAATATTTTTATAAAGCTGAGACTAAAGAAGAGCTAATTAAAGCGGTTAAAATAACTAAAAAAATTAAACTGCCTTTTTTTATTTTGGGAGGAGGAAGCAATATATTAGTTGCTGACAAGGGTTACCAAGGTCTTGTTATTAAAATGCTTCATACTAACCATTTAATACTAGATACTAAAATCAGCACTGAGGCTGCTGTACCATTATCTTTATTGGTTAAAAAGTCATTAGACAGCAATTTAACAGGACTAGAGTGGGGTATAGGGATTCCAGGAACAGTAGGTGGAGCAATAAGAGGAAATGCAGGGGCTTTTGGAAAATCAATAAGTGATATTATCAAACAAGTTGAAGTTTTTAATTCAGAAAAAGAAAAAATAGAAAATTATTCTCAAAAAAATAGTGACTTTGCTTACAGGGAAAGTGTTTTTAAGAAAAGACCTGAATTAGTAATTCTTTCAGCAGAATTAGAATTAAAAATTGGAAATAAGGAAGAGATTCAAAAGAAAATGAAAGAATGTTTAGATTATAGAAAAAACAGTCAACCTTTGGAATTTCCTTCAGCTGGTTCTATTTTCAAGAATCCACCAGACATTTCAGCCGGGCAATTCATTGATCGATGCGGATTAAAGGGAAAAAGAATTGGAGATGTTGAAATTTCAAGAAAACATGCTAATTTTATTATTAATTTAGGAAATGGAAAAGCAGAAGATGTCTTAAAATTAATAAACCTAATGAAAAAACAAGTAAAAGATAAGTTTAATATTCAATTAGAAGAAGAAATTCAATATATTGGTTTCTAATAGGATTGTTTTTTAAAGAGATTTGTTAAAATACATTATTTATGAAGATTATTATTAAGACAACGAATCTGAAATTAACTCCAGAGCTTGAGGAGTATATTAGAAAGAAAATAAACTCTCTTGAAAAGTTTGTAAAAATTTTGCATAGCGAAAATTACTTTAATGATTTTTTAGGCAAAGGAAAACCTAAGGTAGAAGCTTGGGTAGAAGTTGGAAAGATTAGTCAGCATCACCAAAAAGGACCAATTTTTGTAGCAGAATGCCAAATAAGGCTTCCAAAGAAAAGCTTGAGGTCAGTGGCAAAAAAAGAAGATTTAAAACAAGCTATAACTGAAGTTAAAGATGAATTACAGAGAGAGCTTAAACAATATAAAAATAAAAAAAAGCATTAAACTAATTAGCAGTATTAAAATAGAATAAAGCAATGATTCATAAATTTAAACCGCAAAGAAATGCAATTGAGCCTTATATCCACATAAGGCCTTCTTTTTTATTATTTAACCAAAACATGCTATTTTAAAGAAAAACATGTCTATTTTAAAGAAAATTTTAGGAGATGCTAATCAAAAATACCTAAATAAACTCAATCCAATAGTTGAAAAGATTAACAATCTTGAAAAAGAATTTGAAGGATTTTCTGACGAGCAGTTAAAAGAGAAAACAATTGAATTTAAACAAAGATTAGATAAAGGAGAAGCATTAGACAATCTTTTGTCTGAAGCTTTTGCTTTAGTCAGAGAGGGAGCTAAAAGAACTTTGAAACAAAGACATTATGATTGTCAAATGGTTGGGGGAATTGTGTTGCATCAGGGAAGAATTGCAGAAATGAAAACAGGAGAAGGAAAAACATTGGCTGCTACTTTACCTCTTTATTTAAACGCCTTGAATAAAAAAGGCTGTCATTTGGTTACAGTTAATGATTATTTAGCCCGAAGAGATACAGTTTGGATGGGCCAGATTTATGCTGCCTTAGGATTAAGTGTGGGCTGTTTAAATCACCAGCAATCATTTTTATATGATCCTGAGTATAAAAAACCAGCCGAGGAAAAGGAAGAAATGAGAGATGAATTAGGAGGTTTTTATATTGTTGAAGATTTTTTAAGGCCCTGTTCCAGAAAACAGGCTTATTCAGCTGATATTACTTATGGAACGAACAATGAGTTTGGTTTTGATTTTTTAAGAGATAATATGGTTCAGAATTTGTCTCAAAGAGCTCAAAGAGATTTTCATTTCTGTATCATTGATGAGATTGATTCAATTCTGATTGATGAGGCCAGGACCCCTTTAATTATTTCAGCTCCTGATAAAGAAAGCTCAAAATGGTATCAAGAATTTGCCCAGATTATTCCTAAATTAAAAGTAGAACAAGATTATGAAATTGATGAAAAAATGAAAACTGTTGTTTTGACAGAAGAGGGGATTAATAAAATAGAAAAAATCTTGGGAATGGAAAATATTTATGAGGAAAAGGGCATGAAATACCTTCATTATTTAGAGCAAGCCCTTAAAGCTCAAACCCTTTTTAAAAAAGACAAAGATTATGTTGTTCAAAATGGAGAAATAATAATTGTTGATGAATTTACTGGTAGATTAATGCCTGGAAGGCGTTGGTCTAAAGGTCTTCATCAGGCAGTTGAAGCCAAAGAAAAAGTTAATGTTAAACAAGAATCAATTACTTTAGCTTCTATTACTTTTCAAAATTATTTCCGTCTTTATCAAAAATTAGCTGGTATGACAGGTACTGCTGTAACTTCGGCTGAAGAGTTTGATAAAGTTTATGGGTTAGAAGTTATTGTGATTCCTACTAACAGGCCTTTAATCAGAAAAGCTTTGGTTGATAGGGTTTACAAGACTGAAGCAGGAAAATTTAAAGCTTTAATAAAAGAAATTGATCAAAGACATAAATTGGGTCAACCAATGCTAATAGGTACTCGTTCAGTTGAAACAAATGAAAAGTTTTCCCAGCTTTTGAAAAGAGCTAATATCCCCCACCAGATTTTAAATGCTAAAAATCATCAAAAAGAAGGTGAAATTATTGCTCAGGCAGGAAAATTAGGAGCTGTTACTGTGGCTACTAACATGGCTGGCAGGGGAGTGGATATAGTTTTGGGCGGCAATCCTCAGGATTTGAAAGAAGCTCAAAAAGTTAAAGATTTGGGTGGTTTACATGTAATTGGAACTGAAAGGCATGAAGCCAGAAGAATAGATAATCAATTAAGAGGAAGGTCAGGCAGACAAGGAGATCCTGGCTCTTCTCAATTCCTGCTTTGTTTAGAGGATGATTTAATGAGAATTTTTGGAGGAGAAAGGGTTCAATCTATAATGTCGATTTTAAAAATACCAGAAGATGAGCCGATTGAAGCAGGTATGATTTCTAAAGTTGTTGAGGCTAGTCAGGCAAAAATAGAGGGTTTTAATTTTGATATTAGAAAACGTTTATTAGAGTATGATGATGTTTTGAACAAGCATCGTGAAGTTATTTATAAGAAAAGAAGAGAGATACTGGAAAAGTCTGAAACCTCAAAGCTCAAACCTCAAATTTTAGAGATTATTGCCAAAGCAGGGTATTCAGAACAAGATTATGAAAAAAGAGAACAAGAATTGGGGCAAGATAATATGCGTCAGGTTGAAAAGCTTGTTTACTTAAAGATTATAGATACTATTTGGATAGAGCATTTGGAAAACATGGATTACTTAAGAAGCTCAGTGAAATTAAGGGCTTATGGGAAATTAGATCCTTTGATTGAGTATAAAAAAGAGGGTCATAAAATGTTTCGTAAATTATTAGATACAATTGATTATTCGGTTGCCCGTGCCATTTTAAAAGCAGACATAAAAATTAAACAGGGTCCCCAGCCAGTTCGTTCTCAAATTCAGTCTTCTAAAAAAGTAGGCAGGAATGATCCTTGTCCGTGTGGTTCTAATAAAAAGTATAAAAAATGCTGTTGGCCTAAATTTGGTTAATTATGATATTTTTTCCTACAATTTTAATCACTTTTTTTGGATTTATTTTACTTTTACCCATTTTATTTTTAATGGGCTATTTTCATATTTTAACTTTAAGTTTTGGAAAGTTAGGAATTTCTTCTGATGCCACCCTTGTTCTACTTTTTTTAATTCTGATTGGTTCCTGTATTAATATCCCTATTACAAAAAAGAAGTTAATTTATCAAGAAAGGGTTCGCTTTTTTGGTCTTTGGAGAAGGCCTGTTATGAGTGTTCAGGCAATAGCTATTAATGTGGGAGGAGCAATTATTCCAGCTCTACTTTCTTTTTATTTTTTATTTAAGGGATGGCAGATTGGTTTAGATTTATATCCGATTTTTAAAGCAACTGTATTAATGGCATTAATTTCTAAGTTTTTAGCTAGAATAGTTCCAGGTAAAGGAATCACTATTCCAGTATTTGCCCCTCCTGTTTTAGCTGCTTTATTTGCTTTAATTTTTGCTCCAAATTTTACTTCGCCAGCAGCTTTTATTATTGGTACCCTAGGAACCTTGATCGGAGCTGATTTATTGAATTTGAAAAAGGCTCAAAAATTAAGTCCTGGCTTTCTTTCAATTGGGGGCGGGGGAGTGTTTGACGGAATATTTTTGGTAGGAATTGTTTCTGCTCTTTTGTCTTAAATCAGAATTTGCTTTCTAAATGCAAAGAAGATAAAATGTCGGTATGAAAAAAAGGAAAACAAAAAACAAAAAATATCTTATTACAATTGTTTTTTTACTTTTAATTCTTTTAGCTGAAAGCTTTATTTGGCCCAGCTATTTCAAAAAATCAGTTAATCTTTTAAAAGAAAAAACCATATCTAAGATTAATATTCATTATTTATCGGAAAAACCTTTTCAGCTTGGTTTTGATTTTAAAGGAGGCACTCAATTAGTTTATGATTTTGATTCAGGCGAGCATAATAAAGAAGAGATTTTAGCCGGCTTCAAGCACATTATTGAGCAAAGAATGGATGTTTATCAAATAGAGGCAGAGATTAAAGTTAATAATAATCTTATTGTTGAATTACCCATTGAACAAGACTTAGAAATGATAATTGAAACAATGAAGCAGGTGTCGACCTTAGAGTTTAGGGAAGAAAGTGAACAAGAAGATTTCTTTGACCCAACTGACTTGACTGGTGAATATTTAGAAGAAGTGTTTTTGGCTGTAGATCAAAACGACAGAAAACCTTTAATTGTACTTGAATTTAATGAAGATGGGGCCAAGATATTAGAAGATTTAACTAAAAAAAATGAAGGAAAGCGATTAGGAATCTATATTGATTCTATTCCAGCTTTTCCCTTACAAATTGATAAAGCAATTTCAGGAGGTAATGTTCAAATTAAAATGGATTCAGATATTGAGCCAGTCAGGAGATTTACCCAAATGATTAAAACCTCTTCTTTATCTCTTTCATTAGAACTTGTTTCTCAAAAAACCATTAGCCAAGAAAATGCTGAAAGTTCTTTAAATGCCTTAAAAAAATCAGGAGCTTTTGGTTTTTTGGCAATATTTTGGATAATGATTATTGTTTATCGGTTAATGGGATTGATATCTTTTGGAGTTTTATTAATTTATATTTGTTTACTTTCAGTTTTGTTTAGACTTATTCCTATTCTTATTAATTTTGATTCTTTATTTGGAGCCCTTATGTCATTTGCGATTGTTTTAAGCGGCAATGTTTTTATATTTTCTAAGATAAGAAAGGAAACTGAGAAAGGAAAAAGTCATGGCATTGCTTTTGAGGAGGGTTTTGATAAAAGCCAATCTTTTCTTAAAAAAGCTCATTTAACCATTTTATTGTTATCAGGTGTTATGTTTTTCTTTGGAACAGAGATAATGAAGAACTTTGCTTTTGTTTTGTCTTTAGGAATCCTGATTAATCTTTTATTGCTTATTACAATAACTAAAAAGATTTTAATCTCTTTGTTAGATACTAAGCTTAAAAAAATAGATTGGTTATGGAAATCTTTAAAATGAAATAAAGGTTGACAATGTTTATGAAAAATGTTTCAATAAAATAATCAATTTTAAAGAGACATGACATTTAACTATCAAAAAATCTGTTCAAACCTTTTAAGTAATTTACCTGAAAGAACAAGAGACGTTATTGTAAGGCGTTTTGGTTTAGACACAGGTAAAAGGGAAACCTTAGAATCTATTGGCACAAGTTATGGTATTACTAGAGAAAGAGTTCGTCAAATTGAATCAGACGGCCTTTCAAAGATTAGCAGAAAAACAGAAAAAGACCATAAGGTTTTTCAATATTTTGCAAGTTTTCTTAAGAATTACGGGGGTTTAAAAAAAGAAGATATTCTTCTTTCTGAATTAGGGAATCAAGACTATGGTTCCCATGTTTTCTTTTTATTAAATCTAAGGTCAGATGATTTTAAAAGAATCCCAGAAACAAAAGATACTCATTGTGTTTGGGTAATTAATTCTCAGTCTTTAGACTCTGCTAAAAACGTTATTAAGGATTTATATAAAAAATTCAAAACAACTAAAAAAGCTTTAAATCTAAAAGAGTGCAATGCATATTTTACCCTAAAACCCAATGTTTTGCTTTCTTATCTTGAAATTTCCAGGTTAATAGATAAAGGGCCTGAAGGTAAGTTTGGTTTAAGAGATTGGGCAGAAATAAACCCACGAGGAGTAAAAGACAAAGCTTTTCTCATATTTAAAAAAGAGAATAAACCCCTTCATTTTAGTAGGGTTGCCAATTTGATTGGAGAAAATGCTTTAGTCCAAACAGTTCATAATGAATTAATTCGTGATTCAAGATTTGTTTTAATTGGAAGGGGAATATATGCTTTGGCTGATTGGGGATATGAGTCTGGAACAGTTAAAGACGTAATATTCCATGTTTTAAAAGGAGCTGAAACACCTCTTTCTAAAGATGAGGTTTTAGAAAGAGTTTTAGAAAAGCGCTTTGTTAAAGAAAATACAGTTTTGATTAATTTAAGCAACAAAGAACATTTTTTAAGAAACCCTCAGGGAAAATATCTTTTGAGAGATGCTTGAAATTCTTAACATAGGAATAAATATCTTGCTTTGGTCAACCATAGTGTTTTTTTTACTTTTGTTCTATGTATGCGTTAAATGGGCCAAAGCTCATCCTGAAAGAAACTTAACCATTGGTTTTTTAGTCAGCTCTTATTTTACTTTTAAGTTTATTTTAAGAGCTTTTTTAATTATTCTAATTATTTCTGTTTTATGGGAAATTAGAGGAGATGTTTTGAATTCTATTAATTTTTATCTTCTTTCATTATGATTTTAGATAGTTTTTTTAATCTTATTAATAGTTCTCAAATTATTCCAACAATTGGACTTGTTTTAAGAACCTGGTGGTGGGTTTTTGCTCCTATTATTTTTGCTGTTCCTTTTAAATATCTTTATACATACTGGATTCAATGGGAGGTTTTTCATGCAAAAGAAAAGTGGATTTTACTTAGAATTGTTCCTCCAAGAGAAATTGAAAATACTTTTAAAGCAATGGAGGATGTTTATAATATTCTTTGGGGGATTTATGATGGTGCTAATTGGAGAGAGCAATGGTGTGAAGGAGAGTCAAGAAGGGGGCCTTACTGGATATCTTTTGAAATAGCCAGTATTGGAGGGAAGATAGGTTTTTATATAAGATGTTTAGATGTGCACAGGAGCTTTATTGAAAACACTCTTTATTCTCATTTTCCTGAGATCGAAATTTCTCTTACTGATGATTATGTTCAAAAAGTTCCTAAAGACATACCCAATGCGGAATGGGACCTCTATTCAGAAGATTATACTGTTTTAAAACCCCAACCATTGCCAATTAAAACCTATCCAATGTTTTTTGAGGAAAAACCAGAGTCTGCCAAAATAGAAGAAACAAGGATTGATCCCTTAGATTCTCTGTTGGAATCTTTAGCCAATCTTCATCCAGATGAACAATTATGGTTTCAAATAGTAATGGCTCCAGTTACAAGTGCTGATACTCCAATCAGGGGAGGGTTGGGTTGGGAAGAAGAAGGAAGAGCTTATGCTGATAAAATAGCTCAAAGAGATCCCAAAGAAAAACATGTTTCAAAATCAATATTTCGAGAAGCAATTGAGACTTTATTGTTTGGGGAAAAAGAAGAACCAAAAGATGAGAAACCAGCTGGTTTCTTATCAATGCCTGAATTAAGGCTAACTGCAGGAGAAAGAGAGATTTTGAAAGGCGTTGAAGGAAAGATCTCAAAACAAGGGTTTAAAACCTGGATTAGATTGGTTTATCTTTATAAAAGAAACAAGCCTTATTTTATGGGTAATTAT
>SDBV01004964.1_pt1 | contig 18897 bp, 11 predicted proteins | sample 2277081 | NCBI WGS metagenome assembly SDBV01 (sample SAMN10402039, study PRJNA504765) | marine sediment metagenome | isolation source: marine sediment core GS10_PC15, 223 cmbsf | place: Arctic Ocean: Southern Knipovich Ridge | collected 2010
TCTCCCATCATCCTGAACCACAAAGCCTGTGAATGATCTAACCAGGTAGCATAGGGCTCTTGTAGAAATGGCATCATTCCATAAGAAGGTCCAAAAGAATTCTGAATCCACCAGCATGGCCAGTTTGTTGCCTCCACAATACCATCCCAGTCACGTTTATAAAGAAGTGCCAGGTTGGCCATTTGTGAAGAGGGTTGCATGGATTCAAAAGCCTGATCTATAAGCTTAAGCGTTTCAGTATTCCCCATTCCTTCAATCCAGTTGCCATTAAATGCCGAGGCAGTATTTTCATTATTGAGAGAATTGTTCTTTTCAGAAGAGATAAAACCAAATAAAATGCAGCACAAAATCAGTAATCCAGATATCAAAACAAAAAATTTATTTTTCATAATCAAGTTGAAATATTAAGATTTAATTATTCTAAAAAATTTAACAACTCATACTATTTATTAGGCTTAAAAAAGAATCGAAAAAAAAAATACTATGGCGTAAACATTAAATATTCTCCTTTCTCGGTTTCAATTTCAATATTATTAGAATTCATCCTAGATGTTCCATTTTTTCGCGTCAAAGTACTGTTATCCCAAGGCAAAATTATTTTCAATGGAGAGCCAGATTCACTGAGAATTTCGACTTTAGAAACTTTGCCATCTTTTAGTGATGCGCTCAATAGAAAAGCACCAGCTGCTCTTAGGTCATGGAAATTAGCATCTTTTTCCATTGGCCAATTTGGGAATAATCTAATAGTGCCATTATAGCTTTGCATCAGGCATTCGTTGATAACAACCGGTAAAGCGAAATTTTCAAACCATACACCCATTCTGTCCATAAATCCATAATTGCTTCGGTCATTGTATCGGCCATGTACCTGCATTACCCGGTCTGATGCAGTACCGTTTGGCATCAGGCTATAATTAATTTGTCGTTTAAATCTTTCAAGGTCGAGCATTCCAATGCGGGCAGCCTGTAAATTGTAAAAGACCAAATCGTTACCACCTTCATTTTGCCGGTTATAAAAGGTGTTTTTTAATAGTTCCATTGTTTTCTCATCGCTGTGTAAACCAAAATCTTCACCTGGGAAAACTGTAGCCAATGCATTTGGCACATTATACACTGCCTGACTGTGTTCTTCAGGAACCGCAACCAATACTTCTTTATTATCGGGAGTCAAGGCAGTGGGATATTCAGGAAAATTATTCAATATTTCTTCAATATCTGCCAGGAGTTCTTTTTCAGTTTCTTTTAAATCCAGATCAGTTGTTGCCTTCTGAAATGCCTTGAAAATGAATTTGGTTAGCGTTAAATCCATTGTGCAATCGTAGTTGTATTTAAACCCAGGTCTAAGTGCATATAATTCTGGTGGTATGGCAGGAAATATATGGTAATTATTATCCTTCCACTCTTCTCCCCTTGCTTCAGGGCGTTTCATATAAGCTACTAAAAATTCTACGGCTGCTTTAATCGGAACATAAGCGCGATCCCGTAAAAAGTCAATATCCTTTGAATAAAGATAATGCCACCAAACTCCCTGTACCGCCCAGGGCGTTTCAAAAATTTCCCAACCCCAATGAGGAACAGGGTATGGATTCATAGTCATATCAACAGGATAAGCGCTATGTGGGAAATAAGCACCGGGCAGATTGTAGTACTCCTTTGCCCACTTCTCACTGACATCCATTAAAAATTCTATTAATTCAACATAAGGGAGGTTTTTTTCAAGATGATTGGTTGAAAAAGGCAACCAAAACGGTTGTTGGGTATTATAGTTCATATGGTAATCGCCATGCCAAGCCGTACCAATTTTGTTAAAACTCCAGTTGGCAAACAGCCCTGGGGTTGTAACTCCTTCTTTTACTGCGCAATTGAAAAAATATAGATTATGATACCAGGTTCGTTCTAAAAATTCGTCGCCAAGAGAGACTCCCGATTTATTCCAGTAATCTTTCCAAATTTGGTTTCCATTTTCAAGGGATTTCGAAAATGAATTATGTGAGGGAACGTTATTAACTGTAGATTCTTTTTGCACTTTAGAATTAAGGCCTTCCGACAAGGAAATGTAGCCAACAAAGCTTTCCTTATCAACAAAGCTTCCTTCCATCAATGCCATTTCCTGCTTATTTCCATTCCAATTAATCCTTGTAGTTTTTTCAAGCGAAGAATTAAAATGTGCAGTTAAACTAAAAGCTTTGTCTTTGGGATGCCCTTTTTCAATATCATAATCATCCGGCTCCTGATAGGGCAAGACCTGCCGAAATGCAATTAAACCTTCATCCAGGTTTTCCTGAGTTGTGTATGGCGGAAATTCCCATGGAGTTGAGGGATCAGGCATTACGCGTACCCGGTCAAAAACACTTTTACTAGGCTTACCTATTTCATCTACCAATTGCATCCATAATTTGTCCTGGTTCATGTCGGTAAATATTTGCAGTGTAAGCTTTTGTTTATCGCCGGTTAACAGAAATACTTCGCAAAGCCCGTTTGAAATATCAAGTCTATAACCGAGCATTTCTGCATTTCTTCGGTCGAAGCCCAATAATACCGAACCACAAGGGAAAGGCCTTGGATATGGTTTGCGGTAATTCTCAGCAGACATTTTACTGTATTTATTATACCAGGGATCATCGGTTAATAATTTCAATGTATCTGAAATTGTTTTCACTTTATTGAAAACATATTCAAATGTGCCTATTTCTTCTCTGTTGTCTTCAGCCAGACGAATATCCCAAACATTGTTATGTCCGAAATAAATCATAACTCCATCGGGTCTTGTGGTTACTACAACTCCCATTGCGCCGTTACCAAGTAATGCCCCATCGAAGAAATCTATTGCGGGCTTTTCGAAGGTTAAGGGGTGAAGTTTTGCCCTTTCGAAGGATGAAATATTTTCAGTTAATTCTGTTGAAATACCTTCAAAACAGAATAAAATGGATACAAATAACAAAATAATTTTTTTCATTTTTTTAGTTTTTTAAAAACTGAATAAAAATCCTTCAGCGTGGTTATTATTTAATCGATGGCAAATTAGGCTTCACTACCTCATTCAATGTCCAAAAGGATATTTTGTGTTCTTGGTGTGTTGTATCAAGCTTGTGTTCCCATGATCCTGGATTTAATTTTTCGACGGCACCCGCAATTATCGATTTAAAAGTATCAACGGTCTTTTCCGGGTCTCCATTAAAACAGCAATTATCATATTGTGCTGTTACCATAATTTGCGCACGCCCTTTGCCCATACCTCCAAGGGTATAAATTTCCAACCAAGTTGCAACGCCTCCTCCTGTACCATCAGGAGCAATATCCTCGTTATAAATTGGCTCATAAAATTGTTCAAGGTCTCCCACAGAACCCGGATATTCGCTATTGTTTCGAAGATACAAAGGATAAGAACCTGCGACCGGAAAGCTTAGCCCAATGCGGGTATCAATCGCGGCCAACAAATGGGTTGTCCATCCCCCGCCAGATAGGCCAATCATTGTTACATCAAGATCCCCTTCACTGATATAGTCCCAATAATTAATGCAGGCAACTACTGGCTCTAAAAAGGGCCGAAAACCTGCTCCTTTTACAAGTGCTGCATCCAACTCTACCAGCTTTACAATATGTTCGTGTTTTTTTATATTCGAATTGTCCATGTTTATGGTCAGCTTATTCCCATTGGGCAAAACAGCAGTTTTATCGAAATTCCAACCATACATGGGCATATGCACCATCATAACATTATAGCCCCTTTCAAGAAAAAATTCAATTGCTGACTGGTAGGATTCGTTCAGGTTTGTACCAGATGGAGTATGCCCAGCGTGAACGATGGCCAGCCTGCTAATATTCGATTTCTTCGCAGGATTTATCAGGTAAACCAAAGAGGTAAGACCAAGTACTTTTACCTTCATTCGATCTATTTTTTTTACCAATTTGGCATCTAGAAGTTTCAAATGTTTCGATAGGGCATCAGCGGTCACATTCGAGGTTACATCAGGCAAAACATTTGTTGGCAGTCCATTATTCCAAATAAACCGAATGAGCTTCTCCCTGCGCCCTTCGGCTTCTTCAATGGTTTTGAACCGTATTTGATTACCAGGATTATTATTTGTTGGCAGTTGGGCAAAAACCTGTAACGGTCCTGTGAACAAAAGGCAAAAAATCACGAAACAAAAAGATATTTTTATGTGCATATCATCAGTATTAAAAATTCATTTATTCAATCAGGTTTTCCAGAGTAAGAACTTCTCCTTTTTTCATATTTATTGTAACCACGTCACCCCCAATATTTTTTGCACCTCCATCTGTGGTTGTCACTTTCACTTTTGATTGATGTCCCCATGGATTATATAGTTTCAATTGATTATCATTTTCACTTTCTACAGTGATTTTTTGAATTTTGCCATCAATTATTGAGCTGCTGACAAGAAATCCTCCGGCAGCTCTCAAGGTTTTAAATTCAGCACTTTTGTTATCAGGCCAATTAGGGAATAGCCTAACAATACCATTATAACTTTGCAGCATACATTCGTTTATTACTGCCGGCAATGCAAAGTTTTCGAACCAGATACCCATATTGGCCATAAAATATGAATTTGTATGATCACTGTACCTGCCATTTATTTGCAGCACATTAAGAGAGGTCGTTCCATTGGGAAGTAGGTTATATTTTATTGCCCGTTTAAAAGCTTCAATATCCAACATTCCTAATCTGGCAGCTTGCAGATGTTGAAACACCAATTCATTGCCACCTTCAATTTGAATATTTTTTCTTGTATTTGATAAAGTATTAAATATTACCTTGTCAGAATGCAAACCATGATCTTCTCCCGGAAAAACGGTCATCAGGCTATTGGGAACATTATAAACTGTTTCTGTAGATTCTCCTTCTACCGATACAAAAACTTTACCATATTCATCTGATTCCTCTACAGGATAATCGGGATAATTATTCAAAATTTTATTGACTTTTGCTATTGTAGCTTTTTCATTTTTATTATAATCTAATATCTCAACAGAACTGAGATATGATTTAAAAAGGAACTTGATAAGCGTTAAGTCAACCAAACAATCGTTATTAAATTTGAATCCGGGACGAAGCCCATATAATTCGGGTGGTACTGTGGGAAAAATGTGATATTTATTATCGTTCCACTGGGGTCCGTAGGCTTCGGGACGAGTCATATAATCGACGATAAAAAGAGTGGCGTCTTTTATTAGCGGGAAAGCTCTTGATTTAAGAAAATCCTTGTCTCCCGAATAAAGATACTGCCACCATACCCCCTGAACCGACCAAGGTGTTTCACAAATCTCCCATCCCCATGTTGGAACAGGATACGGGTTCATTGTCATATCTACCGGATACGCTGAATGGGGATAATAAGCTCCCCGCATTCCGTAATATTCTTTTGCCCATTTTTTTGCCACACCTGAAATAAATTCAATCATTTCCACATAAGGCAAGTTCTTCTCAAGATGATTAGAGGAAAAAGTAACCCAAAATGGTTGCTGCGTGTTGTAATTCATGTGATAATCGCCATGCCAGGCAGTTCCAATATTTTTAAAACTCCAGTTTGCAAATAATCCGGGACATCTAACTCCTGATTTTGCGGCACAATTGAAAAAGTAAAGATTTCTGTACCAGATGGACTCAAGAAATTTATCTTCAAGAACTACACCTGACTTATTCCAATAGTCTGTCCATGTCTGATTGTTTTTAGAAAAAGTATCTTCAAAATCATTTGTTTGCAACGCCTCAAACGTGGAAAAATCAACATCTAAATTACCTGCATCACCTTCTCTTAATTCAGCGCATAACCAAAATGGTCCATCCTGATTGGTTGAATACTCCATATCAGCCATATCAATAGTATTTCCATTCCAATCAATTCTTTGTTTTTTTTCAATTTTGTTATTTAAAACCACACTCAAACTAAAAGCCTTATCTTTCTCATATCCTTTTTCTATGTCATACTCGTCAGGTTCAAGATATGGCATGATCTGCTTAAAGGATATTCCATTTTTTACATCTTGAACTTCATATTTTGGAAATTCTTTTGGAGTTGAAGTGTCAGGAATTAAACGAATTCTATTGAAGCAATTATCTATTGGCTTTCCGTCTTCATCAACAAGCTTCATCCAAACCCGATCTTTTTCCATATCGGTAAAAACTTTCAGAAAAGCATAAGTTTTCTTGTTCAGAATCAATTTTATTGTTACTAGACCATTGGAAATATCGAGTTTGTGATCTATCAATTCTACTTTTCGCCTGTCAAAACCTAAAATAAGGCTACCGCACGGGAAGGGTCTTGGATACGGTTTTGCATAGTTCTCCCTGGCTATACCCATGTATTCCGCAAACCATGGATCCTGGTTCAAAGACTTTAAACCCGGGTCAATCGCTTTAACCTTATCAAATACTTCCTGAAATGTCCCAAGTTCCTCCTTATTGTCTTCCGCAATCCGAATATCCCAAACACTGTTGTGACCAAATCGTATCATAACCGCATCGGGTCTTGAACAAACAACAGCACCAAGACCTCCGTTTCCGATTAATGCTCCTTCAAAAAAATCGGGAGCAGGACCTTCGTGGATGATGGGATGTTGTTTCGCCTGCTCGAAGGATGAAAATTTTTTCTCCGCGCCTTGGGAAAAACAAGCTAAACAAATCAGTGTAGAACTTAAAAGCAATATTAATTTCTTCATTCTATTGTTATTTAAACTATTAATCTTGGTGAAAAACTTCCTCCATGTTTGCCCACCACTCGCCGTCATTTCGACTCTCAAGTGGTTGCTGGCAAGGCTTGCATACATCCCACCATTTTTGTGTTGTTGGATCGGCAGCCATCCTTTCCATGTCTGCATTAAAATCTCTTCCGATGTACTCGAAATAACTGAACAGGGTATTGTCTTTTAAATAGATCGAATAATTTCGAATGTTGGATTCTGTTATTTTTTTCAGAACATCTGGCCAGACCGCTGCATGAAGTCTTTTGTATTCTTCAATTTTTTCGGGTTTTACGTCAATTACCATTCCGTATCGTCGCATATTTCTACTATTTTATAATGATTAAATTTCTTCATTAAATTCTCCCAACTGCAGGGGATATTTTCCATACTCACGAACCAGTTTAACGACATAATCGTAGGTTTGGCCAGAGACAGCGCTGGAAACCGAATGGTCAGACTGAAAAATAAACCCACCACCTTTGGCTGCATTTAGCTTTCTCAGTACTTCCTGTCGAATCAACTCTTTATCGCCGGTTTCCCAGACCTGAATGTTGTTGTTTCCACAATAACCTATCTGGTTTCCAAATTGACGTTTTAGTTCTACCGCATCCATATTGGCTTTTACTTCCAGGGGATTATAGGCGTCAACACCTATCTCAATAAAATCTTCGAAGATCAAATGTACATTACCACACCCATGATAGATAACCGGTAATCCATGCTGATGACACTCAGCTATCATAGCTTTCACCCAAGGTTTAAAGTACGCTCTCCAATAATCAGGATCAAACAACATGGTCTGGCTATAAGCCACATCACCCCAGATCACCATGCCATCGAGCAGACCATCAGCAGCCTTAATTTGTGCTTTAAGACAATCGAGGTAAAATTGACCTATCCTGTTAATGCATTCTCCGAGTCTGTCAGGGTACATGCCCATCCAGAAAAGTGTATTTTCCTGCCCAATTAGCCGAGTTAAACATTCCGAGCATTCTATCATGCTTCCATAAACAGGAAAATCCGGTCGCAGTTTTTTAACTGTTTCTATCCAGGGAGGTGAGTTTCGTTCAAAACCATCCCCTACACCAGCAATTTGGTTGTCCCCAGCTTCAAAATATCTTCTTCTATCATATGGATCATCAAACTCAAATTCCTCCAGCTTTTCAATTGCATCCAGATCCCAGGCAATAAATTCCGGCATTGGAAAATCAAATTTCTTTCGCATAGTAGTCCTGAATCCAGTTTTGACAATTACTTCAGTCTCGTCTTCCTTGATCGTTTCAAAGGATTGAATTTTCGGATCCATATTGGGCATGGTAACGATCCAGTCCAAATCATAGTAATCATATGGATTTGCATCATCGGAAAGATTTAATTCACGCCGCCAACGCTTCACAAAGCTCCCCCAAAAAAAATCGCTAATTGGAACCCGATCAGGTTCTTCATGGTTTAATGTTTTGTTTATCCTGTTTAGCTTGATTAAACAATTTTTAGTTCTTTCCATATCAATATTCTTTTTTGAAGAGATTAGATTTGTTATGGATTAAATTTGAGGTAAACTCAATTTTACCATCACAAGGCACTATAAATCGAATTTTTAGTTTTACATACAAATCACTCTTGCCTGTTATTTGAGCAGTTTGGTTTACATAAACTTTCGCACCATCAATATTAACAAACTCTTTCAGCGCCCTACTCCCGTTGTAGAACATGTCCGCATTAAGTATTTCAAATTTTTGTTTTGGCTCAGGCACAACAGATAAAACATACTGTCCCGGGACATTTATCTTATCGCTTAAACTGACTTTTACAATTATTTCATTATTCTCCAAATTTTCGGTTTTCCAAGTTGACACGACTTGGGCACGCGACCAAACACGCATGCTTTGTTTTTTAGGTGGAATAAAGTCACTCACATAATAAGCAGAAAATGACCTTATGAGTGGTTTGGCAACAGCTTTTGTAATTGTCAGTCTCAATTGCTCTACTTCAATTTGATCAAAATAATCTATCTTCTTTCGTCCTACTGAAATACCCTTCGTCAACTCAATCCATTTTCCAGCGGCCACTCCTTCAACTTTGTATTCACGGATTCTCTCTCCCTCCCGATAATCTTCCATAATAACCACGTGATTAACCAGGGTAGGCTTATCAAATTCAAGCGAAACCTTTTTTCCTTCCTTTGATTCAATTTTAGCTAAATGATTATCGAATCTACGGTTTATTTCGTCACCAAATTCTTTATATCTTTTTACATCATCAACCGGGATTAAACCAGTTGTATCAGGAGAAGCATTTAACAGAAAAACACTGCCATATCCTACGGACTTATAATAACAATCCATTAGTTGATCCACCGTCTTCTTTTTTTTGGTTTTAGTTGGCGACCAGAACCAATAATGGTCATAAAGAGTTGTATTTGTTTCCAAAGGTGCCCATACATCTCCATTGGGATTGCCATGTATCTGCGTGGCTACTCCGGTCATCAAATCCTCTTCTCTGACTGTATTCCATGCAGGATAAAACAATTTTCCCGATTCCGTTCCGGGCCAGCGCAGGGAAGCGTGAGGTCCCTGAAAAACGACAGCATTTTTAGCATATTTTTCCATAATATCCGCAACATCAATCACACAACTTCCATCAAACCATACCTCCAACATTTCGCCATATTTGGATAACACTTCGTTAAGCTGTATTCTGAAAATTTCATTGTAGGCTTCTTGTTTTAAAGGATCTTTGGTTTTTCCTCCGCTACCAATCATTGCACCCCAGGTTTTGTCACCTGGATAGATATATACTCCCAAGTTTAAACCGTACTTTTTGCACGATTCTGAAATCTCTTGAAGCACGTCCCCTTTTCCATTTTTGTAAGGAGTATTTCTAATGCCATAATCAGTAGTTTGAGTTTGCCACCAGCAAAAACCACCTGAATGTTTTGCAACAAAAATTATTTGTTTCGCCCCCCAGGAAATCGCTGCTTCACACCACTGGTCAGTATTAAGCTTTTCAGGATTAATTCTTTCAAGTGAAACGGAATGATCGTTTTGTTCCACTTCAGCCCAGGTTGTTGGAGCAAAGTGAAGAAACATGATTCGCTCTTGCTCGTGCCATTTGTATTGAACCTCTGATGGTTTTGGAAGTTCATGGTTTTTGCATGAGATCAGATATACTGACATACAAATAAAGTAAAAACCAAAGATGGAAATTTGTTTTATCAGCTTACAATTCATCTTAAAATTTGTCTATCGTTTTATTTTGGAATAAGTCATCATATAAGCCATACTACTTTTGAGCTTCATTGAAAATGGTAGCAACCCGTTTTTGCCAGATGTTTCCATTAACCTCACATTCCGCCATTAAATTTGCAAAACCATTGTACATGGCAAGCGCAGCCTGTTCGTAAAATTTATTGATTCCTTCTTTACGTTCAGAAGTTATTGTTCGGTAATAGCCTTTTCCCGGATCAATTGCTGACCGAATCCTGCAGTCGTTGCATGATTTTACTGCTTCGTTTAAAAATGCAATTTCAAAAGAGGCAGGGAACTCGTTGACTAATTTATTTTGTACAGATGTGAGAACAGCATATGGTTTTTTAAGTGATTCGGGCAATTCCAATGCTACCTGAGTATTTATTTTCTCAGCTTGAAGCAATTCAGGATGCAGGGGATAATCCGTACCTGATTGTTCCGAAGGCCAACCTCCTTCTGTGGTAATTTCAATTTTCGCTTCGACCGGAAGATCGCTGAAGAGTAAAACGACTTCATGGGTTGAACTGGAGTGAATTGCTTTTCCATTAATCGTTATCGATTTGATCTTTGGCCCTCCGTTTATACACGACAAGTACAGTTTCTTTTCCCCAAAACGTATGGGCTCATTTTGTGCATATTGTGTTATCGATCCCGGCAAACGCGGTCTAAGAATCAGTTTATCAGCAAGGTATTCGTAATCAAATAAACCGCGGATTGTTGCTGCGGGAATGGCAAAGTTATCTACCATTACAGAGACACCGCCTACGCGGAATTTTCCAGAATCGGACCATGGATTGTGTGTGTTTTCTCCTTGTTGCGACCAGGGTGCATCCATCCTGAAATCCTTTGCCCATTTTAATGCGCGGGTTGCCGAACGGCGTATATCATCAAACTTTCCAAGCCGGTAATACATCAGAATTGCCCTGCCTTCAACTGTTCCCCATGCTCCTCCGTTTACCCAATCGCCGAAATTCCAGAATCCTTCGAATCCTTTGCCCGAAGTTCTACCCCAGGCTCCATAGGTGTCGTCCAAGCCTGGTGCATTATTCAGTAAAAAATCAAATGGGCGAATTGCCGAAAATGATTCAATCTGATTGTAAATATTTTCAGCTGTTTTGTCATTGGCTACACGCAGGGCTACAGCATCAGCATTAGCCACTCCTTCCAGGTATCCATATTTCTTTTGTCCTAATACGCCATGCTTTATTCCACCTGGTTCAACTGATTTAACGAAATACCCTTTATCAGTCATAAGCAATGGGAGCGAATTACGGGTTATCATTTGTCGTTTCTGGTACTTAGCCAACTGCTCATTATCACCGGTAAGTATATACAATTCAACCATACGGTCGAGTGCAGCCAGGTAGGTGATTGAAAGGCCTGCCAGGTAACCTTTCCCGAAAGTGCCATCGGATAGTTTTACCCCGCCATAGCTTGGAGCCAGGAGGTTACAGGCCGGTCCTACCAAAAACAGGTTATTTTTCTTGTCGCGTGCTCTTTCAATGAAATCGCAGGCCAGTTCCATTTTTGGCAAATAGTGAGCAAGGGCTGTTTTATCCCGGTTAGCAAGAAGGATTTCAGCCTGCATCACCAAACAGGCAGCAGTGGCTTCATAAAACCAATCGTGCATATTTACATCGCCGTCACCCTGTTTGTAAATAATTTTACCCGGAGCTGCTGTATCACCTAATCCGCCTTTAGGAGCTACCAGTTCTGAAAGCTTGTTCGGGGTTCCATCTCCCCAAAGTCCTTTTCGAATGCCATCACCCTGATTGTCCCAAAAGAGGTCCCAGGATCGCTGTAGAATAGAAAACCAGGGCTCCTGAAGAAATGGAGTTGCGGCATAAGAAAATCCGTAGCTGTTTTGAATCCACCAGGCTCCCCAGCCAGCACCTTCAGTAAACGTATTCCATTCCTCATTATAAATCATCGTCAGGTTCGGTACAACCGGATTAGAATGAAAAAAAGCAAACGATTCGTCGATAAGACGCAAAAAATCAGTATCGCCTGTTCCCGAGCAATATTTGCCCTCGTAACGTACCTGCTTTTGCTCAGTATTGGCTTGAGTTGAAAAGATGGTAAACACGAATATTAAGAAGGTCAGCTTTTTCATTTTATATGTTTTTATGCTCATTGCAACATTTCTATTTGATCAAAAATTTCATCTGGGTATTCGACCGGATTGTTTGTTCTTTTATCCATACTCATCACGGCTTTTGTTTCTCGTAAAAAGTTAGATAAAACCGTTGACAGCTCCTTTGTTTTTTCGCTGTTTTTTTCAATTAAATTTGTCATCTCACCAATATCGTCCTTCAGGTTGTAAAGCTCCAATGTTCGATCCATATGAAAATAGATTAGTTTCCAATCTCCCTTTCTTACTGAACTGTATGGAACATAAGGTTCATGCATGATGTGTGGGAAATGCCAGTATATTTCCCGGTTTTTCAATTTATCTTTTCCCCCTTTGATCAGAGGAACAATGCTTTTACCATCTATAACTCCGCCAATTTGATCATAATTCTCCACGCCACTCATTTCTAAAAATGTTGGGAACAAATCCTCGATGATAAAATATTCACTACTTCGAGAGTTTGCTTTAGATACCCCAGGCCACTTTACAATAAAGGGAACTCGTGCACCTGCTTCATAGGCCAAACCTTTATGTCCTTTTAAAGGCAAATTTGGAGTCGAACTACTTGGTTGCCCATTGTCTGTCATAAAAACAATAATGGTATTCTCTTCAATATCCAGTCTTCTTAAATTGTGCATAATATCTCCAAGCGATTTATCCATACTTTCTATCATGGAAGCATACACTTTGTCATATTCAGACAACTCGGTGTTTTCGTATTTATCAATGAATCGCTTGTCCACTTCCCATGGTGCATGTATGGCATAATGTGACATGTATAGGTAGAAAGGCTTTCCTTCACCAACAGCCTTTTCAATCTCGGCATTAGCTTCGAGGGTCAATGCCTCTGTCAGGTTGATATCCTTGCCATGGTATTTATCGAGACCAGGCACATCCCAAATCCGGTCTGGATGCCGCCAGGCCGCACTAAAGTTTTTAGTTCCATGGTAGCTTCCCGGACCTCCAGCAGCATGACCTGCAATATTTACATCGAAACCCAGGTTCAACGGGCTCTCTCCAGGAGTGTCTTTTGCCCCAAAGTGTGCTTTTCCAATATGAATGGTTTTATAGCCTGCTTTTTGCAGAAACATAGGAAAAGTTTTAGCATACACCGAACTTTCAATATATGGTTCGGAGGACAATCCATTAACATTCCATGCAGCCGATTGCACGACAGGATGATCCTTTTTGTCACCAGGCGAAGTATTTTTTCGTAATGTCCAGTTGGTTACCATGTGCCTTGCCGGGCTCAGGCCGGTCATAAGACTTACTCTTGTTGGGGAACAAATGGAATGGGCATATGCCTGGGTAAACATGATTCCCAGGTGAGCCAATAGCTCCATATTGGGCGTATGGTAACGTCTATTCAATTCTGTTAATTCTGTATGAAACGGCACTGATGTATCCTGCCAACCCATATCGTCTACCAGAAAGAAAATTATGTTAGGTTTCTGAGATTCCTGAGATTGCTGATTTTTACATGAGTATATCAAACAAGGAGGCACAAGAATCACAATTACTATCCAGAATACCAAAGTTTTTTTGTAGTAGAAGTCTATTATTTTCATTCTTTCATTGATCCAATATATTCCTTTCAAAAAAATACAATCGTTCTTAGATACGACATTTCTTTTAAACATCAGTTAATTTGAATTTGACAGTAATTGATCTATAGTTCATAATAGGGACAGTAGATTTATATATAAATCCAATAGTTTGAACCCCTCTGATAACAAGAAGTAAAAAAGGCATTCATTTTGCTTAGTATTATTTTATCATTTTTGCAGCTATAAATTTTTAAGATCTTTTGATATCTCATGGTCAACAGTTTAACTACTTCTTTCATTTTCTGCTCAATAATAATCAGTTGGCTAATCTGTAATATACTGTATTAAAACTATATGCAACTAAGGGATAACTAATAGTTGAATGTCCGCTCTTTATTCAGCAGAAGTTCTTATGCTCCATTTTTCTTACTATAAAAACAGGTTTTTTAAGCGTTCAATTCAAAGTGAATTTAAATAGTGTCAGCAAGAAAACTCTACAAAATTAGAAATGTTTCTTTTGGCGATATTTTCACCTTTTTCAATTCGTTGATACACAAGCATCAACTCATTTCAAAAAATAAAAATCTCCTGCCTCGCCGGCAGGCGGGCATCCAAAATATTCCATTTCGTAAAAATTGACTGTTTTCGTGCAGACACTAAATAGAATCGTCAGACCAGGAGAATCTAATTCCTGACACAATTATAAAAAATCAAATCAAAGTGAGCTGACAATAACTATTGAATATTCCTTCGGTTATTCTCACAAACCTCTTTCTAATTTGTAAGAGATTATACGATAAAGGCCAATTTATATTAAAAAAAATGAGAGTTGATTAAGCGCCAACCAACTCTCATTCATTATTATAGATCTACCTTAATAGTTCGGGTTTTGATCTAATTCAGTATTTACATCCATTTCGGTTTGAGGAAATGGTAACAGATAATGCTTACTTGGATCAAATTTCCGTTGTGCCCCACCTATATCTGTAATGGTCGGAATATAATCTTCCGCTGTTTTCCACCTTCTGATATCACTCCATCTGAATCCCTCAAGTGCCAATTCAACTCTTCTTTCATCCCTAATAACTTGTCTCATTTGGTCTTTTGTCAGGCCTGCTGGAATTGGAGGCATATCTACGCCGGGTCTTGCCCTAACCTCATTAATGGCATCGTAAACAGAGACATCTGGCCCACTTGCCTCATTTTGAGCCTCTGCGTACATTAGCAATACATCCGCATACCTTATTAGTATCCAATCCTGATCACTTATGGTGCTATAATCTATAGGTAGCTTATCCCAATTGCAATATTTTACTGGATTATAACCATTACCAAGGTTATTATAGTTGAATCCAATGGTCTGACCTGACGAGTTAACAACCTCATCTTCATATGCCTTGACGGTCATCAAACAGCGAGGATCACGATTTAGCCTCCAATTGGCAGGATCATATAAAGGAGATTCTGTAATAGGAAGACCGTCAGTGCATTGAAATGCATCAACAAGTTGTTGTAGAGGATTAAGTATCCCATGCCAGGAAAAGCGAATATCCAGGCTGTGGATGATATCTGGTTCGAGGGATCTGGTTGTGAAAATAATCTCCGGATTATTGGATTGTCCCTCTGTTAGGAAAAGAGTCCGGAAATTATCGGAAAGGCTAAACTTATCATCCTTGATCACTAGATCTGCCGCATTTGCTGCATCCGACCATTGCTCATTAAAGAGTAATACCCTGGCTTTAAGAGCTAAGGCAGAACCTTTTACTGCATGTCCATCTGTATATTTTACATTGGGAAGATTATCAATCGCAAAATCCAGATCAGAAATTACCTGTTCGATTACGGTTACCTTAGAGCTTTGTTTAACCAAAGCTTCTTCAACAGTAACAGAGGTAGTATAGAGCGGTACACCTCCGTAATGATCGGTTAGCGTAAAATAGAACAATGCCCTTAAAAAATATACCTCTGCTTTATACTGTTCCAACTTCCCGGCATCTATGGGTGCTTGTTCAACGTTATCCAGGAAAAAATTGCATGAGCTTATACCTCTGTAACAATCGTTATAAATAGTAGTAACCAAACTTCCTGATGTTGGTTCAATGTTACCCTGTGACAAGGAAAGTACAGTTCCATATGCATCGCCCCCCATAACATCAAAGGATCCATCTTTATGTCCAAATGTAAAAGCACTCAGCCTTGCATAAACACCTGCCAATGCCATATCTACTTCGTTTTCATTTTGCCAGAACGTCTCACTGGAAATTCGGTCAAGAGGATTTTTGTCAAGAAAATCGGAACAAGACACAAAATAAAAAGCGAAAATCCCGATTAAGAAAATTTTTATTATTACTTATATTCTTTTTCATGATACAATAATTTTAGAGTTTAACCTTTATTCCGAATGCCAAAGTCCTGAGCTGTGGGAATACGCTGAAATGCACCCCACCACCAACTCTTTCAGGATCTGCTCCCGGGTACTTCGTGAAAGTTAACAGGTTATCTCCAGAGAAATACACCTGTGCATATTTAAGTCCAATTTTTTCGACAGCCGCTGTTGGAAGAGTATATCCAATCCGCAGGTTTTTTAAACGAAAATACGAGGCATCTTCCAAATGAAAAGTTGATGCTGTTCCTTCAACAGGTTTGTAACTCGACCAGGAACCTCCACGATATATAGCAGGGTATTCATTAGTAGAACCTGGGCCAGTCCATCTGTTATTTACTAAATCCATTGTTGGAGGAGATCCTTGTGTAAACGGTGACAAACCCCAGTTTTGCACATAACTCTTCTGCCCTTCTACACCTTGAAAAAATGCTGTTAAATCAAAATTTTTCCATGTAAGGTCAATGCTACCCCCATAGTAGAAATTTGGGAATGCACCATCAAATACTACACGATCTTCGTCATTAATTACACCATCGTTATTCTGGTCTTTGAATCTTAAATCTCCAGGTTTTGGATTGAACGGATGTTCTGGCGCATTATCAATCTCTTCCTGGGTTTGGAAAATTCCAATCCACTCGGTCAAGAACCAGGAATTATAAGGTAGGCCTTCCTGGATAGTGGTTCTCCCGTAAGATGGCCTTAAAATACTTATTACTTCGTTTTTAGTTGTTGTGAGATTAAAATTAACACCATAACTGACTTCTCCAATCTTATTTCTATGGCCTACCTCAAATTCCCACCCGGTATTTTTCATTTTACCTCCATTTACGATAGGAGCAGATAGTCCTACACTTGCAGGCACCGGAACCTGATACAGGATATCATCTGTCACTTTATCATACCAGTCCACTGTTAGTGATAGCAATCCGTTTTTCATACTGAAATCAAAACCAATGTCAGTTATTGTAGTTGTTTCCCACGTCAACGATTTATCTACAAGCCGTGTTAATTGTACTCCCGTCTGCTGCGTTCCAAAAGGGTATTCTGTTGTTGATAATACATCCTGATAAGGATATGTTCCTACGTTTTGGTTTCCTAATTGACCCCATGATGCTCTTAGTTTCAAATTATCAAGCCAACTGCTATTCAAGAACGATTCTTCTGAAATCCTCCATCCTGCTGACACAGATGGAAAGAATCCCCATCGCGTATCCGGCGCAATCCTGGAAGTACCATCATAACGGCCGTTTGCCTCAAACAGGTACCTCCCTTGGAAATCATAGGTAATGCGACCAAAAAACGACTGTATTGCCCATTCACTGGCAGTACCACCAGTACTTTGTTCTACTGGTGAACCTGCATTAAGTTCCATGAGATTATTGGTGGGGAAATATTTTCTGGAACCACTTAATGACCTGTAATAAGCTGTTTCCTGATTATAACCGGCTAAAACATTTAAATTATGATTCGAATTTATAACTTTTCTATAATTCAAAGTAGAATAGAGAGTAGTCATAAACGCAGTATTCATATTATCCCTCACTCCAAGATGCCATACACCATTGTTATGCGCGTATGTGCCGTCCTTAAAATAATAGTTATCTACTGCATGCTCATGATTTTTAATAAAATTATAATCAAAGAAAGTAGCACCTTTAGTATACCAGGTCAAATCTTTAGTTAGGTTTATATCAGCATAAAGTTGCATTCTCGGGGTATGACCTGTTGTTTTTCTGGTACCGGCGGCCAATATAGCATCAGGATTTCTAACTGTCCATTCAGCAATTTCCTTGCTATATCTTGCCACATAACCGGTGGAGCCATCAGGTAATGTCATGGTAGGGGTGTAATTAGGTCCAGGTGCGAACGTATGCATAACAAAATATGCGTCATTATATCCACTCTGAATATCCCGGACAGCATCTTTTCTAGTCACCTGCACATTTCCACCCATTGAAATCCAATTATTGATTTTTGTATCAACAGACATCAGTAAATTATATCTCTTAAATTCAAACATGGGTAAAATTCCTGGTTGGTCATAAAAGCCTGCCGCAATGTTAAATTGTGTATTTTCATTTCCACCATTAACACTTAAATGATGATTTTGAACAAATGCAGTGCTATACATATGGTCTACCCAGTCAAAATTTGGATAACGCGGATCATTTTTACCTTCAGCATTCCTGTAAGCATCTATATCTGCTTGTGGGAAATATGGTTGTATACCAATCCTCACATTTGCCTCATTCCATAACTCCATATAATCTGCAGAATTTGTTAAAAGGTCGGGGAGTGCTGTTGGAGTTTGTGCTTGTAAAGTTACATGATATTCAACTGATACAGGTTGAACTCTTCCTCTTTTTGTGGTTACAAGAATAACTCCATTAGCAGCTCGCGCACCGTATATTGCCGCTGAAGCCGCATCTTTAAGTACAGAAATTGCTTCAACATTGTTTGGATCCAGATCCGACATATCACCTTGTATCCCATCAATTAGAACAAGAGGGCTACTCCCAGCTCCACTAAATGTCCCGAGTCCACGTATCCTCATCTGAGCATTATCATCACCCGGAGTTCCTCCTTTCTGGGTAACCTGTAAACCAGAAACCTTACCTTGTAATAGGTTTTCAACATTTGGAACAGGGCGTTTTACAAGCTCTTCGCCCTGTACTGAAGCAACTGAACCGGTGAGATTAACTTTTTTCTGCTCCCCATAGCCTATCACCACGATTTCATCTAAGGCTGTAAGATCAGAACTATGACCACAATAAACCGTTGCGGCATTTATAAGGGTCTATTTAATAATGAGTTATAAGGTTTTTTATTTTTCGGATATATCAAGTATATGCCATTTTTTATGAGTTAACGGCAAACGTT
>SDBV01004965.1_pt1 | contig 18897 bp, 16 predicted proteins | sample 2277081 | NCBI WGS metagenome assembly SDBV01 (sample SAMN10402039, study PRJNA504765) | marine sediment metagenome | isolation source: marine sediment core GS10_PC15, 223 cmbsf | place: Arctic Ocean: Southern Knipovich Ridge | collected 2010
ATCCCTGAATTCCTCAGGAACCTTAGTACAGCTACATAGTTTTTGGGTAAAGGCTTTTACCTTCTCAGCCTGCTTACCTAGACTGCCATTCATAGAAAAGGGCAAGCCCACGATAACTTGGCCAACATCATGCTGGTTAATAATATCAACAATAGCCTCTACATCAGCCGTATCATCCCGACAGTTGATTATAGTAAGCGGAGTGGCTAACATGCCAGTGGGGTCACTGAGAGCCACCCCAGTCCTCTTATCGCCAATATCAAGGCCTAAGCTACGCGTTATCTACCTCCAGACTGTATTAAGCTTTTCACCAAACCAAGAGCTTCGTCTAATTTATCCTTATACTTACCGCCTGACTGAGCTAAACTTGGCTTCCCTCCACCACCCCCACCGGTTACCTCAGCTACCTGCTTGACTATTTCTCCAGCGTGATAACCTTTAGCAACTAAATCCGGGGTTACTGCAGTTATAAAAAATGGTCTATCCCCATAAACTGTGCCCAGGACTACCACCACACTCTTTAGCTTATCCCTGAGCAGGTCACACATTTCTCGTAAAGCCTGTGGCCCGGAGGGTGGCACTCTAGCTGCCAATACCTTTACGCCACTAATCACTTCTGCCTTACCTAGTAAAGACTCGGCTACTTTCTTAGCTAGCTCCTTCTCCACAGTCAGTCTTTGTTTACGTTCCTTATCTAATTCGTTAACTAGGTCAGAAGTCTTACCCTCAACTTCTTCTAGTCCAGCTTCTACAAGCCGAGCAATTTTGTCTAACTTAGAAAACTGCTTTTCAATAAACGCCTCAGCCTCTCTACCGGTAATGGCTTCAATACGTCTTAACCCGGCACCGATGCTACTCTCACCAACAATATGAAAATAGCCTATCTCCCCGGTTGAAGTAACATGGGTGCCACCGCAAAGCTCAATACTAATCGCCGGTTTACCAATTTTCATTACCCGCACCATATCACCATACTTTTCATCAAAGAGGGCTATAGCCCCTTCCTCTATAGCCTTTTTATACGGGAGCTCCTCGTCATATACGGGCAGGTTCTGGCGAATTTTCTCATTGACTATATGCTGCACTTCCTGCATTTCATCTTTTGTCACTGCTGTTAGATGAGAGAAGTCAAACCTAAATCGGTCGGGGGTTACCAGCGAACCCCTCTGCTGAACATGCTCACCCAATACCTGACGAAGAGCAAACTGAAGTAAATGGGTAGCGGTATGATTACGAGCAATATCCAGCCGTCGTTCTCTATCTACTTCAACCTCCACCTCATCACCTACAGTCAAGCTACCCCTGGTAACATGCCCTTGATGGACAATAATATCCGGAGGAATCCGAACAGTATTGGTGACAGAATAACGTCCTGTGGAACTCCGTATTTCACCGGTATCGCCTACCTGCCCCCCCATCTCGGCATAGAAAGGGGTGGATTCTAAGATAAGGCTTGCTTCTTGTTCTTCTGGCACTGCCTCCCTGAGATTACCATCAACCAGAAGACTAATAATAACTGACTTATGTTTGTGGCTATGATAACCAACAAATGGTGTTCCCTCAATATTGAGCTGGTCATGCAGCCCAACTGCTCCCGTTAGAGCTACCTCAAATTTCTGGGCAGCCTTAGCTTTCTCCCGCTGCTTCTCCATTTCTTTTTCAAACCCTTCTAAATCTACGGAGAAACCACGCCCGGCAGCGATTTCTGTAGTTGAAGCTACCGGAAAACCATAGGTATCGTATAACTTAAAAACTTGCTCGCCTGAGATTATATTTTCTCCTTTGCTGGCTGCTTCTTCAATAATCACGTCTAATAATTCCAGACCAGTGGTAAGTGTCTCGCTGAACCTTGCTTCCTCAACTTCAATTACCCTGAGAATAAAGTCTTGCCTTTGCACCAAATCAGAATAAACATGCCCCATCTGTTTAATTGCGGCCATAGCTATTTCAGCCAGGAATGGTTTATCTAACTCTAACCTTCTGCCAAAGAGGGCGGTACGGCGCAGTAAACGGCGTAGCACATAACCCCGCCCTTCATTGCTGGGAATTACCCCGTCACCAATAAGAAAGGCAATCCCCCGGCTATGCTCGGCTATTACTCGCATAGCATTATCAGTTTCATCATCAGCACCATATTTCTTTCCTGCCAACTGAGATATACACTTTATTAGAGGGATGAAGAGGTCATTTTCATAGACCGTAATTTTGCCCTGGACGACGACTGCGGCTCTCTCCAGTCCCATACCGGTATCAATATTAGGTCTGGGCAATGGGGTGCGCTGTCCGTTTTTATCCTGGTTATACTGGGTAAATACCAGATTCCAGATTTCAGAGAAACGCCCGCAATCACAATTTGGAGCACAGGAAGGTTTCTTGCAGCCAACCTCTTCCCCAAAGTCATAGAAGATCTCACTGCATGGTCCACAGGGCCCAGAATCGCCGGCAGGCCCCCAGAAGTTATCTGACTCACCATATCTTAGTATCCGCCGCTCAGGAATACCTAGATTTCGCCAGTAATGAAAAGATTCCTCATCATCAAGAAAGATAGTTATCCACAATCGCTCAGGCTGAAGCCCCAGGCAGTCGGTAACAAATTCCCAGGCCCAATTAATAGCTTTTTCCTTAAAGTAGTCACCAATACTAAAGTTACCCAGCATCTCAAAAAAGGTAAGATGACTAGGGTCACCTACCAATTCAATATCAGTAGTGCGAAAACACTTCTGGCATGACGCCAGACAGGGATTGGGCGGTACTGCTTCTCCCAGGAAGTAGGGCTTAAACTGCACCATACCGGCACTGGTAAGCAGTAGAGTGGGGTCACCCCGAGGTATCAAAGACGAGCCAGGAATAATTTTATGCCCTTTTCCCTCAAAGAAGCTTAAAAATGCGGTTCGAATTTCATCGCTTGTCATAATTATATATGATTTTAGTGTAACCCATACTAGCTGTCAATGAAGTTGGTTATGTAAGAGGGAAAAGCAAATATCTAATGGGATAATGTTGCGGGCTCGATGAGTTGATAGAAATTTTCTGATATTCAGAGGATTTGGCGCAGATATTCCCTTAATTCCTGCTCAATATCAGGACGTTTTAGAGCAAAAGCTATTGTTGCCTTCAGCCAACCCAAGGGGATACCAGCATCATAGCGCACTCCCTCAAACTCACAGGCATATATTGCTTGCTGCTTGAGCAATAACTGTAAGGCATCGGTAAGTTGAATCTCCTGACCTTTACCTAGTGGAGCAACTTCAAGAGCATCAAATATCTGAGGCATAAGAATATACCTGCCCACCAATCCCAGATTAGACAGTGCTTCTTCAGGCTCTGGCTTTTCGGCAAGACTCAGAACTTGGTATATACGCTCTGAAATCCTTCTGGGCTCAATAATGCCATGCTTTGTCGTATCCTGACGGCTAACCGGCTCAACAGCTACGACATTAGCCTTATATTGCTCATAGACTTCTATCATTTGTTTTAAGACAGGCACCTTACTATCAATAATATTGTCAGGGAGTAAGACCGCAAAAGGCTCGTCAGCAACCATACTCCTTGCAGTTAGGATGGCATGACCAAGGCCTAATTGCTCCTTTTGCCTGATGTAGCAGATATCAACCAGGTTAGACAGCTCCTGCATTTCTTGTAGCAGCTTGGTTTCCCCCTTTTGCTCCAAAAAATACTCTAACTCAAAAGAGCGGTCAAAATAGTCCTCAATAGCTTGCTTGCCTAGAGCAGTTACTATAATAATTTGCTCAATACCCGAATTAATTGCCTCTTCTACGGAATACTGAATTAGTGGTTTATCTACAACCGGCAGCATCTCCTTAGGTTGAGACCTGGTAATAGGCAGAAACCTTGTTCCCCAACCAGCGGCGGTAATAACTGCTTTACGAATCTTCATCTGCGTTCCCCCTTAAATTTTGCTGGAAGGCAAAGAAAGCAGCGCCAAACACCCCGGCATCATTACCAAGTTGGGCAGAGACTATACGCACTACCTGAGCTGATAGTGAAAAAGCTCTTTCCTTTACTACCCGTCTGGCTGGATTAAGCAAAAGGTCTCCTATTTTTGCCAGCCCACCGCCAACAATAATCATCTCTGGGTTAAAAATATTGACCAGGTTTACCATGCCTACTCCTAAATAAACTGCTGCCTTAGAAATAACCTCTAAGGCTAAAGAATCTCCACCCTCAGCTGCCACTCCAACCTGAACTGCAGTAATATTTTCTAGTTTACCCTCCACCATCTCAATGAGAACAGACCTTTCCCCATGACTAATACGCCTTACCGCCTCTTTGGCTACTGCAGTACCAGAAGCTAGCGTTTCCAAACAACCAATATTACCGCAATTACACCTTGGTCCATTAACATCAATAGTCATATGCCCTACCTCTCCAGCACTACCACAGGAGCCGGCGTATAACTCACCATTGATGATAATGCCACCACCAATTCCAGTGCCCACGGTAAGTAAAATAAGATTGTCTATCCCCCTCCCAATACCAAGGTGATGTTCACCTAAGGCGGCAGCACTGGCGTCATTGAGTAAGAAGGTATCAACCCTGTACTTCTCCTTTACCATGTCTCTAAGTGGAATATCATGCCAGCCGGGAAGGTTTGGGGATAAGGTTACCAGTCCCCGATCAAAATTTATTGCTCCTGCGGCGGCAATGCTTATGCTATCCAGTTGAGATGGGCCGATATTTCCTAGATTAAGAACGTGGTCTACAGCAGAAAGCATCCTTTCAATTACTGACTGTGGCCCCTCCTCAGCTAAGGTGGAGGAATATTCCTTAGCCATCACCTGGCCTTTTTTTGAAATAATAGCAGTAATTATTTTACTACCACCCAGGTCTATAGCTAAAACCGGTAGCTCATCTTTTTTGATTTCGGGCATTCTAGGTACTACTCTATCCTATTTTAGTTCATTTGTGAAATTTGAGATTGCTCGTCAACCTTGATAAACAGCTTTAACCCCAGTGTGATAAAATGGGAGAGGGATAATAAGGAGAAGCAAACCTTGTTGTATATATTAGTAGGTCAGGATGATTTTTCCCTTACCCAGTCGCTTGAGGAAATAAAAAAGGGTATAGGAGAGCCAACACTTCTAGCAACTAATACCACCACCCTTGATGGTAAACAAGCAACCTTAGACCAATTAAGAACTGTCTGTGAGACGCTTCCCTTTCTGGCTGAAAGACGCCTGGTTATTGTTGATGGATTACTGGAGCGATTTGAACCCAAAGGAAAATCCAGCAGAAAGAAGAAAAGCACTCATATATCTAACCAGCAAAGTGAGTATAAATCATTAGCTGCCTATATTACTAAAATACCTGACAGCACCATATTAGTATTAATAGCTAACAGGACAGCAAACAACAATCCTCTGTTCAAAGAGGTTTCAGGCAAGGCAGAGGTAAGGTCTTTCCCTCTATTAAAAGATGTTAAGCTTCGTCAGTGGATTCAAAGGCGTGTTGCTGAGGAGGGTGGCAGCATTTCCCCCCGGGCGATAGACTCACTGGCTAAACTTGTAGGTAGCAACCTCTGGATTATAGCAAGTGAAATTAATAAGCTAGTCCTATTCACCTCAGGTCACCGTATTGAGGAAGAGGATATTAAGAGAGTAGTAGGCTATACCCAGCAAGCTAATGTTTTTGCCATGGTTGATGCTATCCTTGAGTTTAAACCTGGGGTAGCAGAACAATTGCTCCAACAGCTATTGCAAGGAGGAGCCGCCCCAGCCTATCTTCTGGTTATGCTATCACGACAGGTTCATTTAGTAACTCGAGCCAAGGATCTAACAAACCGAGGAAAAAATAAAACAGAGATTCAGGATAAGTTAGGTTTAACCGCAGAGTTTGCTTTGCGCAAGACATTAGAGCAAGCTAACAGGTATCCTTGGGAACGGCTTAAGCAGATATATCATAAACTTTTAGAAACTGACCTCTCTATTAAGACGGGGCGATATGATGGTGAGTTGGCTCTCAATATTCTGATTGCAGAGCTATGTCAAGGGCGCACGGTTGCTTAACCTCGCCCCATTTTAGAGGGTAAAGACCCCCCGCCACACCTTCCTAACTTGACAGGCCTATCGGATTGGTGTTATAGTTGTTAATGTTCACCTCTATATTAGCCTAATATTATTAAACCTTTCTACTATCAAGTCCTCTCTTTAAGCTCCGCGCCGCAGAATAAACAAAATGCCAGCAAATCTAGAGACCAATAAAGCCCGTTTAGAAGCGTTATGTAGCCAAAGATTATCGCAAAGACGAATAGTTATGGCTAGTAACCGGGGTCCTGTTGAGTATCATCTTACTCAAGATGGGCAACTCCAGGCACGCCGAGGTAGTGGTGGTATAGTTACTGCCCTTAGTAGCCTCAGTAAGTATATAGAGATTGACTGGATTGCCAGTGCTATGAGAGAAGGGGACAGGAAGGTAGTAGAAAAAACCGGGGGAAGGCACTTCAAGACAGATTCAGTCGACAAGAATTTATATATCCGTTTTATAGTTAACCCCAGAAATACCTACCATAAATATTATAATGTCTTTTGTAATCCCCTTCTCTGGTTCCTGCAACACTATATGTGGAGCGCTTCTCGCACTCCTAATATAGACCGTGCCGTTTACGATGCCTGGGAAAATGGTTATATTCCAGTGAATCAAGCCTTTGCTCAAGCTGTTCTTGATGAGGTGGCAGCGAGTAAATCACCGCCAATAATAATGCTCCATGACTACCATCTCTATTTAACCAGCGGATATATTCGTAAACAGAACCCAGACGTGGTAATCCAACACTTTATTCACATTCCCTGGCCTTCACCAACTTACTGGCAGTTATTACCAAATTTAATGCGGCAGGCAATTCTAAGTAGCCTATGCACTACTGATATTGTAGGTCTCCAAACAATACGGGATGTTAGAAATTTCCTCTACTGCTGTCAATCATTCCTTGACAATGTCGAGATAAATTACCAACAGCGAACCATCACTATAAATGATCATACTGTCCAAGTTAAGGCCTACCCTGTATCTGTTGATGTCAGCGGTCTTAAGAAGTTGGTTGCTTCTACCAGGGTACAGGAGTATGAGGATAAATTGAGCCACCTTTGTGGAGAGCAAACCATAGTCCGTGTAGATAGACTTGAGCCAAGTAAAAATATCATTCGCGGTTTTAGAGCTTTTGATACATTACTGGAGCGTTATCCCCAGTTCCGGGGAAAAATCAAACTTATCGCCTTTCTAGTGCCCAGCAGAACCAGTTTGAAACCGTACCAGAGGTATACGCAGGAAGTTATTGAGCTAATAGACGTTTTAAATAATAAGTATAGAAGTGAAGAATGGCATCCCATAGATTACTTTTATGAAAACAACTACGAACAAGCAATAGCTGGCATGCGCCTGTATGATGTTCTGTTGGTAAACTGTGTTATTGATGGAATGAACCTGGTAGCTAAGGAAGGTCCTACGGTTAATAATCGCGATGGAGTCCTGATATTATCGGAAACAGCTGGTGCCTGTGAGCAATTAGGGAAAGATGCTCTGATGGTAACGCCAACCGACCTTGAAGAGACAACTCAAGCCCTATATACAGCGTTGACCATGCCACCTGAGGAGAGAAATAAGCGTGCCACCAGATTAAAAAGGTTAATTGAAGAACAGGATACAACTAATTGGCTTTTTCACCTGTTGGAAGATGCGGTCAGCTTAGCTGAACAGCGAGGTGAGACACCCGCTTGAGAAAACGCTCCACACCACTTACCCCATTCAAGGTAAAATCTGTTTCCGTCACCAGCTTCTCAGTCATTTCCTGACTGGCGATGCCGAAAGTACAAGTTCTTTGACGGTGAATACCCCTTTTGCTAAAATCAACAACACGGTAAATCTTATCAAATAACTGCTTAAAGCTGAAAAGGAGAGGACTTTATGAGAGAGGTAGTGATTGTCAGCGCAGTGAGAACAGCTATAGGTAATTACGGCGGCGCACTGCAAAATATCCCCGTAGTAAAGCTGGGTAGCATTGTCATTAAGGAAGCATTAAAGAGGGTTGGCTTACGACCTAAGAGAGACTTTGAGGTATTAAGCTACGCACCCAGTGTATTTAAAGATACCGGATTGATTGAACTAGAGAAAAGATGCTATGACTGGGATGATTCTCTAAAGGAAGTAAGGATAGACGAGGTTATAATGGGGAATGTTCTCCAGGCAGGTCAAGGGCAAAATACCGCTCGTCAGTCAGCAATCTATGGCGGTATACCTAAGGAAGTAAATGCCTTTACGGTAAACAAGATTTGTGCTTCCGGAATGAAGGCTATAGCCCTGGCTACCCAATCAATAAAGGCTGGTGATGCTGAGGTAATCGTTGCCGGTGGCATGGAAAATATGAGCGCCACCCCCTACTACCTGCCTACAGCCAGATGGGGAGCCAAAATGTTCAACGCCGAGATAGTTGATGGCATGGTCCACGACGGCTTATGGGAAATATTCCATGATTATCATATGGGTGTAACATCGGAGAATATAGCTGAGAAGTATGGAATAACCAGGAAAGAGCAGGACGAATTTGCCCTGATGAGTAACCAGAGGGCGTTGGCAACTATAAAGAATGGCACGTTTAAAGAAGAGATAGTCCCCGTTGAGATTAGGCAGAAGAAAGAGGTCAAGTTATTTGACACTGATGAACATCCTCGGGAAACCTCTATGGAGGCTTTAGCCAAGCTGCCTCCGGTATTTAAGGAGGATGGGGCGGTAACTGCTGGTAATGCCTCAGGAATAACCGATGCCGCCGCTGCCCTGATAATAATGTCAGCTGAGAAGGCAAAGGAGCTTGGGCTGAAGCCGGTAGCCACCATCAGATCTTATGCCTCTGGCGGCGTTGACCCGGCATTTATGGGTCTTGGAGCAGTTCCGGCAACAAAGAAAGCACTCAAACTGGCTGGGCTAAGCCTAAAGGATATAGACCTGGTTGAGTTAAACGAAGCTTTTGCTTCTCAAACAATAAGTGTGGTTAGAGAGTTAGGTCTTGACTTGGGTAAGACAAACCCCCATGGCGGTGGAATTTCACTAGGACATCCCATAGGCTGCACCGGCGCTAGAATTATAGTTACTCTTATCTCTGAAATGCTGCGCCGAAAACTCCAATTTGGCTTGGCAACACTGTGTATTGGTGGCGGTCAGGGGATGGCTACAATTATAGAGAGAAAATAAGAGTTACCTCCCCCGCTTTTCGTAGTCGGAGCACCAGGTAGCGTTAGGGCGTGCTGAGCTATGACAGGCGCTACGCCAATTCCATTTGCAGCTATCACATAGGAATATGTTCATCTCTAACGCTTTCTTCACCCTGACTTTAATCCTATGTCCCAGGGGAACTTCATCTTTCATCTGAAATAATCTATAATGCTTCTAAATTATATCAGGCTAGGTGCTATCCAGCAACAATTGTGATAGAATATAACAAGTTTTTATAAAGACTCAAGGACAGTTTATCAATGGCTACTCCTCAGGTCAGAAAAGAAGAAAAATTAAATATGGAGTCGCTTACCTGGGGCGACCTAACCTGGGTCAACATCGAGCGACCTACAGAACGGGAGACAGAATACCTTGCTCAAAACTACCCTTTCCACCCCCTGGATTTAGATGATTGCCTCAGCCGGATACAGCGACCCAAAATAGATGAATATAAAGACTATCTATTTTTAGTCTTCCACTTCCCTGTATTCAGTAAGGAGTCACGAGTAACTACCCCCAGTCAGGTATCGGTGTTTATTGGTGAAAACTACCTGATTACCCTGCATAAGGGGAACCTTAAGCCGCTGGTAAAGCTGTTCCGGGAATGCCAGATTGATGAAGAATCATGCCAGGAGAATTTTAGCCACGGCCCAGCTTATCTCCTCTATCGCATACTTGATAGGCTGGTTGACTATTGCCTGCCGATACTGAATAGGATTGGCGGTAATATTGAAAGCACTGAGGACGATATTTTCTCCAGTAGCGGCATGCCCAAGGCAATTGAGGACATCTCCGTCCTTCGACGCGATGTTATTTCCTTTCGCCGCATCATCTGGCCGATGAGAGCTGTTATTGGCAGCCTGGAGGCAAAGATTCGCCGCTTTACCAAGATGGATCTGGCAGTTTATTTCGGAGACACGGTCGACCATGTGGATAAAATCTGGGATGTCCTGGATGAGTATAAGGAAGTAATTGAAGGGTTAAATGCTACCCATGACTCGCTGGCTACCAATCGCCCCAACGTCGTCATTCGAACGCTAACTGTTATCGCTACTATTCTATTGCCAATTACTGTAATTGCCAGCATCTTCGGAATGAACATCCCGTTGCCTTTCCAAAACTCAACTTACTCACTCTTATTTGTGTTCCTTATTATGCTAGTTGTTGTTGGCGGCATGCTCTACTTTTTCCGCCGCAAGCATTTGATTTGATAACGGCACGGGATATGACTCTAGTAGTATTAGCTACACTATTTGTTACTTGCCTGCTTGTAGCCAACATCATAGCAGTAAAACTCATTTCTATTGGTGGGTGGGTTGTTCCCGCCGGGGTAATCGCTTATCCACTCACATTCTTATTTACCGATGTGATTTCAGAGCTTTATGGTAGAAGAATAGCCTCCAGAATCATCTGGCTGGGTTTTGGGGCTAATATACTCATGGTAATATTGGTCTTCGGCGGCAGATTACTACCACCGGCACCATTTTGGGAAGGCCAGCCAGCCTACGAATCCTTATTAGGTATGGTGCCCAGGATTGTCCTGGCATCAATGGGTGCTTACCTCATAAGCCAGCACCATGATGTCTTCGCCTTCCACTTCTGGCGACGGAAGACGAAGACGAGGTTCTTATGGCTACGCAATAATGCCTCAACAATGGTATCACAAGCACTAGATACCAGCATATTCATAACCGTAGCTTTCTGGGGAACTGTCCCAACGGGAATTCTGACAAACATGTTATTTAGCCAATATATAATCAAGCTTGTCATAGCAGCCGGCGACACCCCCTTCTGCTACTTATTGGTCGGTCTATTAAAAGAAAAGGTTAAAGAGCAGCCACTTATAGGTGCCAAAGCTTGAGTTTGGAGATAAGCTATCATGAATATTCAGGTCTTAGGCGCACACAATTGCGAATCACAAAATTCAAGGTTCATCAGCCTACTAATTGATGATGTCCTGGTTATAGATGCCGGCGGTCTTACCTCCAGCCTATCCTTTGAGGCTCAGTTAAAGCTTAAGGCAATACTGCTAACCCACCAACATTATGATCATATAAGGGATGTCCCAGCTATTGCCATGAACTTTTTCCTTCGTGAGGCTACTATTAATATCTACTCTACGCAACCTGTGTATGATGCCCTCTCCGCCTACTTGCTGAATGGCAAACTTTACCCTAAATTCCTGGAGCATCCCCCGGAGAATCCGACAGCTAAGTTCAATATGATAGAACCATATAAGACTGAGCAAATTGAAGGCTATAGCGTTCTGGCTGTCCCGGTAAATCACAAAGAACCTACCGTTGGCTATCAGGTTACCGCCCCTGGTGGTAAGGCAGTATTCTATACCGGGGATACCGGCCCAGACTTAGCTGACTGCTGGGAATATGTATCACCCCAACTACTTATAACCGAGATTACGGCACCCGATAAGTATGAGGAGTTCGCCAGAAAATCAGGACACTTTACTCCAAGTCTGCTTAAGCAGGAGCTAACCAGCTTCCAAGAGATTAAAGGCTATCTACCCCAGGTAGTCATAGTTCATATGAACCCTGAATTAGAGGAAGAAATAAGAGCTGAAACAGCATTAGTAGCTGAGACACTAAATAATCCAATCACCCTGGCCTATGAGGGAATGCAACTTCATCTGTAAAAGTAACCTGCCTTAAAAATTTGAGGAGGTGAGGTTAATTCTCAAATTTATTGTTGACAACAATGTAGGCAAGCTGGTCAAATGGCTGAGGACAATGGGTTATGATACCCTGTTCTTAAATACGGGTAATGATGCTCATCTGATAGCAACTGCCCTGGCCGAAGACAGAGTGATACTAACCAGAAACACCCAGATTATGAAAAGGCGGGTAGTAATCAAGGGGCAGCTCAAAGCCATCCTTATTCAGAGTGATGAACCTGAGCAACAGATGCGCCAGGTAATGGACACGTTAGGTCTGGATTACCAGTTCAGACCATTCACTATCTGTCTGGAATGCAACCAACCCCTACTAGAGAGAAGTAAACAGCAGGTAAAGGATCTGGTGCCACCCTATGTTTTTCAAACCCAAAGCCAGTATATGGAGTGTCCCGCCTGCCACCGAATATACTGGAGAGGAACACACTGGCAGGCAATGACCAGAAAACTGGAGAGAATCAGGAAAAGTAGACCATAGTTTAGCGGTGTCCAGGAAACTATATCCTGCTACCTGAGAGTGGGATGGCAAGCTTGACGCTATTAGAAAAACTTGATAACATGAAAATTAGTAGAAATTCTTGCCAAGTAGGTGGAAAAGAATTAACAAGGTATCCTATTAAGATTTAGTCGACTAAAATTTCATAGGAGGTAAAGACATGGATACAAAAGATGTGGCTAACTTTGTGGTGGCAACCGACTTCGATAAGCTGCCTTCAAATGTGGTAGCTAAGGCCAAAATATGTACCATGGACATATTGGGCGGCTCTTTGGCTGCACATGATACAAAGGCGGCTAACTCTGTCAGAAAAGTGATAGGGAAAATGGGTGGTAAAGAAGAGTCGACCTTGATTGGGCTTGGTACGAAGGTTCCTGCTTCCCTGGCAGCATGGTCGAATAGCATACTAGCTAGTGTACTTGACTTAGACGACGGTAGTTACGCTCCTACGGGTCATGCTGGACACCACGGAGCACTGATAATTCCCACAAGTCTATCTATAGCTGAATCTGAAGGTTCATCAGGCAAAAGTTTCATAGAAGCGGTGGTGGTTGGTTACGAAGTCGGCATAAGAGCCGGCTACATCATAAGCTCCATGCCAGGAGGTGGTGCTGGAGGGCCGATGGGTAGCTACGGAGCAGCAGCAGCAGCAGCAAAATTGCTCCATCTAAGCAAAGAAGAAATAGTCAATGCTTTAGGTATTGTTAATGAACATAACCCAACAGGTAAAGAAGTTACGCTCCCTAAGGGAGTTGCACCTCGTGCGAAGGGCATGACTAAAGAGAAGATTGGCTGGGCCACGTTAACCGGTGTAGTCGCTACCCTCTTAGCTCAAGAAGGTTTTGCTGGAGCTAATTCTATTTATGACGATCAAAACACTGACCAGGTATTACTGAGTAGCTTTGGTAAGGAATATAAGATACTAGAGGTATATCCCAAACGTTACACCTGCTGTCGGGGAATGCACCCCGCACTTGATGGATTGTTCGAGTTGATAGGAAAACACAATCTCAGTGCCGGAGATATCATAAAAGTAACAGTAGAAGGTAGTGCATTCCTGGCCAAAGTGTTAGTCAACTATCCACCACGTACCATGGTAGAGGCAGAGTTCAGCACACCTTTTATTATTGGTGCAGCTCTATTAGACGGTAAGGTTGGGCTGGAACAAATAAATGAGAGAAGGTTAAACGACAAAGCGATACTTGACCAAGCAAAAAAGGTCGAGCTAAAGGTTCACCCTGAAATGGAGGCTGCTAAAAAATCTAGTGGCTATAACCAGGCAATTGTCAAAATTGAGACTAAAGATGGCAAGATATATGAAACGAAGGTGGAAAATACTAAGGGGAACCCTAAGAATCCGTTCACTAATGATGAGTTAAAAGATAAATTCAGGTCCATATCAACAAGGCTATTAGGCGAACAGAGGACAGAGGAAGTAATTAAGTGCGTTGATAATTTGGAGAACCTGAGTAATATCAGAGAGCTGGTAGAGCTTGTCAGCCATGTAGGGTAAAGGGATTTTCAATACGGTCTATTTAAGGTTATATGCTGAATTCGTTCTGTTAATAACCCCGTAAAGGTTAATTCCCAATACTTTAAAATAGCAGCCCCCAGACGATAGTACGAAATGTGGTTTGATTAATCATTCAGAAGCACACCACAAGTGTGTCATGTGATCAGACTAAGCGACTGTTTGGCAAAGTGTATTCTTTACGCTCTTGAAGAGTGCTTTTTAATATCTTTTACCTTGGCAAAATATTATAAAGAGTTTTTGGAGAGCTATAAGATGCCTGAAGTAGGTTTTGAACCACTCTATTACTATTTTTCAGGGCAGGTAGTCATAACCCTTACACACAAGCCTGATATTTCTCATCGGGGGTATAAGTCTTACGCTTGGATAGAGTGAGTTTGTATTAAAGGCTCTCAGTTTAGTACCTATGATAATAAACTGTGTTACCGGTTTTTCTTGACATCTGTAAAATACGGAATTAAACTTACCTGGGATACAAAATGGTAGTAACTATAGATGATACCCTGGTTCAGCCAATGTATAAAAATCCCAAAGAAGTAAGAGACCTTATTCGACGGGGCGAATTAGTTCAACCCACCTCAGGCATTGCACCAGGCTACGCCCAAGCGAATCTGGTTATATTGCCCAAAGAGCTAGCCTTCGACTTTTTTCTCTTTTGCCAGCGTAATTCTAAGGCTTGCCCTCTTCTGGAGGTGCTAGAACCGGGGGAATATGAACCAGCCTTGACAGCACCCGGCGCCGACCTCAGGATGGATATACCTCTATACCGGATTTATAAGGATGGCGAGCTAGTATCGGAAGAAAAGGAGATTACCAGTTACTGGACCAGCGACCTGGTGTGTTTTCTACTGGGATGTAGCTTCACCTTTGAGACAGCGTTAATGAGAGCGGGGATAACCCTCCGCCACATTGCTGAGGGTAAGAATATAGCAATGTATGAAACCAATATCGCCGCCATATCAGCCGGTATATTCTCAGGACCCATTGTAGTGACCATGCGCCCTATCCAGACTACAAAAGTTGTCAAGTCTATTCAGATAACATCTCGGTTTCCACTAGTTCACGGCGCTCCCCTGCACATGGGAAATCCGGAGAAGATAGGTATTCAGGATATAGAACATCCTAAGTATGGAGATGCGATAGACATCAGAGAGGATGAAGTTCCCGTTTTCTGGGCTTGCGGTGTCACTTCCCAAGCCGCAGCTTTGAAATCCAAACCACCGCTAATGATAACTCACTCACCTGGCTACATGTTCATTACCGATATTCTGGATGAAGAGTTGGCTGTCTTATGAGAGATGACTCAAGGTAACTATGATACTAGGGTTACTGTCCATTTAGACTATCTATTAAGAGGAGGTGCAAAATGGACAAGAGAATTGACTTCAATTGCGACATGGGGGAAAGCTTTGGTGCCTACCAGTTGGGTTGCGACGAAGAGGTGATGCCTTACATCTCATCAGCTAACATTGCCTGCGGATTTCATGCTGGAGACCCCGGGTGGATGAGGCAGACAGTCAAGCTGGCTGAGCAAGCTGGTGTCGCCATTGGTGCTCACCCCGGCTTTCCCGACCTGATGGGCTTTGGACGCAGAGAGATGCAGGTAAGTCCTGAAGAGGTGCGAAATTACGTTATCTACCAGGTCGGAGCCTTGCAAGCCTTTACCAAGTCGAAAAAACTCCAGCACGTCAAACCCCATGGCGCCTTGTACAATGCGGGTGTCAGCAATGAGGAACTGGCTAGGGCAGTTGCTGAGGCTACTTATGAGGTAGACCCAGATCTGATACTGGTAGGGTTAGCTGGCTCCGTCTGGCTCAAGGTAGGCCGCGAGACCGGATTAAAAGTGGCCAGTGAGGTGTTCGCCGACCGAGCGCTAAACCCGGATGGCACTTTAGTTCCCAGAAGCCAACCCAGGGCAGCTATCCACGACGTTGCCGAGATGGTAGCCAGAGCCCTGAAAATTGTGACTGAAGGAAAGGCCGTAGCTATAAATGGTGAAGAAATCGCACTAAGAGGCGACACCATTTGCTTGCATGGTGATACCCCAGGAGCTGCAGTCTTAGCTCGAACACTAAGGCAGAAATTGGAGGCGGCAGGGGTTACCGTGACGCCTATGGGCACCCTGTTATAAAGAAAGTTTTCCGAGCAAGTTATGATATATGATAAGCCACGATTTCTGGCCGGGGGTGATAAGGCACTCTTTATCGAATTTGGAAACGCCATTACCCCCGAGCTAAGCCGCCAAGTGCGATGCGTTCAGTTAGTCATACAAAAAGCGAAAATCCCGGGTGTGATTGAAACGGTCCCCACATATAGGTCGCTACTTATCTACTATGACCCATTGCAAACAAGCCCCCAAGAGCTAAGGGACAGGCTGGAAACCCTGACACAAAGGACAGAAGATAGCGGATTTCCCAAACCAACAGTAACCGAAATTCCCACCGTGTACGATAACGAGTACGGTCCTGACCTGGAATTCGTTGCCCAACATAATGGACTCACCCCTGAAGAAGTGATACGAATACATACCGGTACTACCTACCCAATCTATATGCTGGGATTCATCCCTGGTTTTGCCTATTTGGGAGGGGTGTCATCGAAAATAGCCACACCCAGACTGGAGACACCACGAATCAGTGTACCCGCTGGCTCGGTGGGGATAGCGGGGAACCAGACTGGCATCTATCCAGCCGAAAGCCCAGCCGGCTGGCGACTTATCGGTAGAACTCCAATAAAACTATTCGACCCCAGTAAGGAGCCACCAGCCTTACTACGAAGCGGAGACTATATTATTTTTGTTAGCATAACACCAGAGGAATTCACCAGGATAAGGGAAGAGGTAGCGCGCGGAACCTATCAGGTGAAAGAGACCCTGATGGCATGAAAGGTTGAGAGTGGAGATATTTAAGGTTGTTCAGCCCGGCCTGTTGACCACTGTTCAAGACCTGGGACGGTATGGCTATCAGCAATATGGTGTGCCGGTATCAGGAGCAATGGATAGTTTCGCACTGAGGGTAGCCAACCTTTTGCTAGGCAACAACGAGGGAGATGCATGCTTAGAGATAACATTACTAGGCCTCCGGTTGCGAGTACTTAAGGATACCGCAATCGCCATTACCGGAGCAGACCTGAGCCCCATGCTGAATAACAACTCTCTACCCATGTGGCAGACCGTGATGGTTAGCCGAGGGGATAATATCTCCTTCCCTAAGCCAAAGAGTGGCTGCCGCAGCTATCTAGCCGTGGCTGGTGGGATTGACGTCCCCAAAGTGATGGGGAGTAATTCGACCTATGTCAAATCTCACCTGGGAGGCATCGAAGGTAGACCACTACGCACCGGGGATCACTTGAAGAGCGGCAAAGCAAGACCCGGAATCTTGGGAGTAAAACTACCATCGCAATATGTTCCTGAATATCGGAACCAGAGTGAACTTAGGGTAATCCTCGGCCCGCAAGATGACCACTTCACTGAAAAAGGTATCCATACCTTTCTTCACTCAGAATATACTATCTCCACAGAAGCGGACCGAGTGGGCTATCGACTTCACGGGCCATGTATAGAACATAAAGCCGAAGCGGATATCATTTCCGATGGTATCCCTCCAGGGGCAGTTCAGGTGCCGGGGAATGGATTACCCATTGTTCTGCTGGCAGACAGGCAAACCACCGGCGGGTATCCCAAGATAGCTACAGTAATAACGGTGGACATCCCCAAGTTGGCCCAGGCCAAGCCGGGAGATAAGGTGAGGTTCTTGCAAATCACGGAGGAGACGGCCCACCAGGCTCTAAAAGAATACGAGCAAGCCATCTACACTCTAAGACATTAATTCAGCAAGGTCATTAAATAGACCTGCCTTTTAACTATTTCAGCCAGTGCTCACCCTCTCGATAGTGATTTCTGTTCCTGAAGCTACCTGCTTAAATAAACCAGCGTCGCCAATGAGCTTACCAAACACAGTAACCGGGCTTGCCGGGCGAATCTCGTCTCCTTGGCTGATAGGGGTTGAGCCAAAGAAGATGCAAAAGGCGCTACCTTGTGGCCAGTAGCCCAAATCACCAACGCTTACCAATTCTTGCCCCGACTCCAGCTTGAGGCTAAGAGGGATTGAGAAATATATTTCCTCTCCCCACAAATTGGCATGCCTCTTGATGGGCAGTGCTTCCCAAATAGCTTGAGCTGTCTTCGTATCATTTAGTTCAGCTACCGCTTCAACCAGACTCGTTTTTATCCGAATTTTTCTCCCCATACTATAAAACTCCTACCAGATTGATGTTACTCAAACCAGACCTTGCTATATGGTGGCGAATTGGCGTATCAGCTCTCCCACGAAACGAATACCCTCGAAGTAGTCTTCCAGACGAATGTTCTCGTTAGGAGCGTGTATATTGCTACCGGCATAGCCAACACCCACTGAGAGAGCCGGAATCCCTAGCGCCTGCGTGAGAGGATACATGGGACCGCTACCAGCCATCAGCGGATAGACAACGGGATTTCGTCCATAAACCGCCTGAGCAGCGGCAGTGGCAGCCTTCACAACAAGTGCATCAGGCAGTGTTTTGGCCGAATGCCCCCCATGCATAGGTACCACTTCGATATCGGTAAAACCCCGTTTGTCGAGATGCTTACGTAGCAGCTCTAATACCAGATCTGGCTCCAGATTGGGCACCAGCCGAAAGTCGAGTTTGACCATCGCCCTGCTGGGTAACACCGTCTTCGTGCCCTGTTCGATATATCCGGCTTTGAAACCACAGATAGTACAAGTAGGCTCATAGAGATGCTTCTTCAGGGCTTCGATACCTGTCAAGCCTCGTATGAACCGTGGGATACCAAAGCGAATTTTCATTTTCTCTTCTTCGAAGGGGATGGCAGCCAGCATTTCCATCTCCTCTGCAGTAGGCTTGACAACATGGTCCATGAGACCATCCACGAGAATGTTGTCGTTCTCATCTTTCAACGTAGAA